>Ga0182030_10020727_pt1 | contig 12375 bp, 16 predicted proteins | sample 812S3MmetaG_FD_121299 | JGI IMG/M metagenome (GOLD analysis project Ga0182030, IMG submission 121299) | Permafrost microbial communities from Stordalen Mire, Sweden - 812S3M metaG (Illumina Assembly) | ecosystem: Environmental > Terrestrial > Soil > Wetlands > Permafrost | place: Sweden...
CGAGCGAACTCTCACCGGAAGCGGTGGCGCGGTGCTCACTGTGCCCGGCTGCCCGGATGGAATGGCGCTGGTCGAGGCGGAGTATTGCCCGACGGTGCGGCAGGTCTGCCTGTCCTGGATGGAAGAGCCGTCGCTCGGGGGCGACGGGCGCTGCGCGCGGTTCGCGCCCAGCGAGTGCCTCGCGCCGCGCGTCGCGGAAAGGTTCTGCATCGACCGAGACGAGTACGCGCGCGTGGGGGAGAGCCTCCCCACGAGCTTCGCATCCTGGTCCGACGCGCGACTTGTCCGCGAGTCCGATGGCAAGCGCCTCTGTCGAGAGAGCGAGTGGGACTTCGCCTGCGAGGGCGAGGCGATGCTCCCGTACCCGACGGGCCTCGAGCGCGACCACCTGCGCTGCAACTTCGACCGGATGGACCTGCTCGACGCGAGCGGGCACCCCCGCGATCTGCGCTTGCCATCGGCGCAGGTCGCGGGATGCGTCAGTCCCTTCGGCGTGCGGAGCCTCGTCGGCAATGTGGACGAGTGGGTCATGCGGGACGTCACGTCGGGACCGTGGCGCTCCGCGCTCAAAGGGAGGCTGGTGGCTCGCGGGACGGAACCGCTGCCGCCCCGCCACGACCGCCCACGACGAGCACTACTGCGACTTCCAGACGGGGTTCCGTTGCTGCGCGGAGGCGCAAGCGGCAAGGCAAATTGCAGAGCGACCCGCGTGAAAGGGCTTTCCGATGAACCTTCGATGGCTCCTCGTTCTCACGGCGTCTGCCTCCCTTCTGGCGAGCGCGTGCGTCTCTCAGGGCACGTACGACGACGCGGTGCACAGCGCCGACACGGCGCGGGTGGGGCTCGCGCAGACGAGGCTCGCGCTGCAGAAGCGTCTCGACGCGGCCGAGCAGGGCCGCACATCCATGCAGAAGGAGCTCGACGACGCGACCGCAGTCGACGACCAGCTCTCCAAGCAGCTCCAGACGCTCGGCCAGGATTCGCAGTCGCTCCTCGCCGTGAACGGGACGCTCAAGGACGCCCTCGAGAGCTCGCGCCGGCGCCTCGACGAGCTGCGCCGCGCGCGGGCGGCTGCCGACTCACGTGCGGCGCTCTACCGTGATCTGGCGCTCCGGTTCAAGCGCACGGTCGACGCGGGCGACCTCGCCACCGTGCTTCGATAGGGGCGCATGGTCCTCTGCCTGTCAAACGAGGTTCTCTTCGATTCCGGCCGGTCCGTGCTCAAGCCCGATGGCAAGCGCGCGCTCGCCGAGGTCGCCGCCGTGCTGGCGACCATCCCGTCGCGTCGATTCCAGATGGCCGGCCACACCGACAACGAGCCCATTCGCCTCTCGCCCTACAAGTCCAACTGGGACCTGTCGACGGCGCGCGCGCTGGAGGTGACGTCCTTCCTGATCACCAAGGGGGTCGATCCCCACGCGGTCTCGGCAGCGGGGTACGGAGAGTTCGACCCGGCCGACGCCAACGACACGAAGAACGGCAAGGCGCACAACCGCAGGACCGAGATCTCCCTGCAGCCCAACATCGACGAGCGGCTCGCGGTGCCGGAGACTCCGTAGCCTCAATCTTGCGACGAAACCTGCCCAGCTTCGCATGTAGGCCGCGAACCTGTCGTTGAGGCCACGCTCCCGGAGCTCGGCCACGGTCAGCGGAGGCCTGCGCGGCTCCCAGCGAGGGTCCCCGGCTCGCTTGGCCCAGTCGGGATTGGCGATGGCCGCGCGACCGATCGCCACCGCGTCGGCGCCCCCCGGGCGAGCACCGCCTCGGCCTCGCCGCGCGTCCACACGCCGCCCGCCGCGACCAGGGCGACGTCCGTCCGCGTGCCAGCAAGTCCAGCCACGTACCGCCACCACAGCACGCAGGCAAAGCTGCTAGACGCTGACCTTCTCTTCGACCCGGTGGGTGCCGTCCATGGCCCACCCCTGCAGGAGGAAGTAGTCCACGTTCAACGGCCACTTCAGCCGGACGTACACGTTGAAGAGGTGCGCGGGGGCCCCCGCAATGCGCGTCGAAGGGAGCGCTCGACACGCGCCATCGCCCGTGCGCCAGATTTCGACGAGCACCGGCCTATCGGGGACCGCAGCCAGCACGACGCGGACTGCGGCGACCGCACCCGGCGTGACGGGCGAAACGATCTGCTGGTTCGCCATGCCGTACGCCCGGAGCTCCCGCCCGAGCAGGGGAGCGGTGCTGGACGGCCCCTGCTCGAGCATGCGCCAGTACGCGTAGACGGGATTGGCCGGCACCGGCACGCACTGCGCGTCCAGGCGAATCCCGTACTGGACGAAGTTCCGGTTTTCGCTCTTGGTGATCGTGAAGAGCGATACTTCCGTGGGTACGGCGGCCTCCGACGGTCTTCCGAGAACGGCGCAGAGGCCCAGGACGATGATGGCTGAGAACGCAGTCGAACTCCTCACGGCGCCTGGGGCCTCGGAGGGCCGCATCACGGTGCCGTCGCACTTCGAGCACACCGGAAGCCGACGTTGGTCGTCGTGCTGGAGGGGTCTGCGGGCGACCGATCCGTGAGCCGCACGGACACGAAGTCGGCCATCGACCAGCTGCCGCCCCGAACGACGCGACGAGGGTCGTCGCATCCAGGGTGGTCGTAGGGGCAGTACTGGCTGGCGGTCCACTCCCAGACGTTGCCTGCCATGTCGTAGAGCCCGAACTTCCCGGGCGCGACCGTCGCGACGCGCATGGTGTACGGCCAGCGCGCGGCGCCCAGAATGGCGGCCGCTCCGCCTCGTCCGCCGATTGCGTGCTCGCAGTCACCGGCGCAGGCGGCATACTCCCACTCCTCCTCGGTGGGCAAGCGCTTGCCTGCCCAGCGGCAGTACGCGTCGGCCATGCTCCAGTCGACGCAGTTCTCGGCGTGCTCCTGGCGCTCGGCCCGGTCACCATTGCACTCCTGACCGTAGAGCCACTGATCTTCCGCCGTCGAGCCGGGAAACCGGACTACGGTCGAGGAAGGCGCGCAGCCGCCGGCGCGTACGCACTGCCCGTACTCGGCCACGGTGACCTCGGTGAGGTCCATGTCGAACGCCGCGACGTGGACCTCGTGTACGGGCCGCTCATCCGGCTCGCCGACCTCGGACCCCATCCGGTAGGTCGCCTCCGGGACATGCGTCACGCGGCCGGCAGGGCTGGACTGGGCTGCCGTGACTCCCTTCGCGATCGACGCCGGCAGCGACGGACCCGGCTCGGTCGTTGCGGGCGTCGGTGGATTGGCGGGCGTGCAGCCGAGTGCGAGGAACACAAGGACCGGTGGCAAGAGCTGGCGCATGGGAGAGGCCAAAGCAACCGCCGCACCGATCCGGCACCGACGGACTTGCCGCTCGTTACTCGCCCTTCGCGGTTGGTGCCCCAGCGAGACTCTGCGCGGGCGCGCATGTTCTGCGCGGCGGATTCACGCGGCACGACCTACGTGGCTGGCTCGGCGCGTCTCGTTCCCGGCACGGGGACGGCGAATGTGACGGCGTTTGCGCGCGTCTGGCACGAGGCGGGGTTGATCCGGATGCTGCTGGCGGGCCGCGTCGTGTCGGGATCGAGCTACATACCCCCGAGCATCGAGTTTCAGCTGGTCGCGTCGGCGCCGGATGGCTCGTCGCTCGCACTGGCGTTCTGGGAGTACCGCGTGACCGCCCACGCGTTCTTCGTCGGCGACGTCCGTACGACCTGCGAGCCGACCGCGAAGCCGTACACCCTCGGCACGACGTTCGTCACGGCGCCATGAGCCCCGACGAGCCACTCGCCGCGAGCCCGATGTCGCCGGCGCTCGACACCGCCCGGTGGAAGCGCACCACGACCTATCAGATCTACCCGCGCTCCTTCGCCGACGCGAACGGCGACGGGATCGGGGACTTCGCGGGCATCCGAGTCAAGCTCGACTACCTCCAGTGGCTCGGCGTCGAGACGCTCTGGCTCTCGCCCTTCTTCGAGAGCTCACAGGTCGACTTCGGGCACGACGTGAGCGACTACTACGCCATCGCTCCCGAGTACGGCACGATGGACGACTGCCACGCGCTGATCCGCGAAGTGCACGCCCGCGGGATGAAGATCGTCTTCGACATGGTGCTCAATCACACGTCGGACCGACACCCATGGTTTCTCGATTCGCGTAGCTCGCGGGACAGCCCCAAGCGCGACTTCTACATCTGGCGCGACGGACGCCGCGGCAAGAACCCACCCAACAACTGGCGCTCGATGCTCGGGGGGAGCGGCTGGCACCACGACGCGCGGACGGGACAATGGTGCTGGGCGAGCTTTCTCGGATTTCAGCCGGGCCTCAACTACCGCCGCCCCGAGGTCAAAGCGGCGAGGCTCGACACAGTCCGCCACTGGCTGGCAGAGGGGATGGACGGGCTGCGCCTCGACATCTTCAACGCGATCTTCAAAGGACGCGTCGTTCGCCGACAATCCGTTCTCGTGGCGCGCCGTCAGGCAACCACGACCGGCCGCGGTTCATTCACCGTGTCGGAGGTCGCGCCGACAAGGCCAAGCTCGTGGCGACGCTGCAGCTCACGGTGCGGGCCGTGCCTTTCATCTACTACGGCGAAGAGATCGGCATGGAGAATCACGAGGTCCCGCTAACGAAGAGCTCGACCCCGTCGCGGCACGCTATCGCTTCGTACCGCAGTGGCTGGTGAGCGCGCTCCGCAGGCGCGGCACCCTGCTCAACCGCGACGAGTGCCGCGCGCCGATGCAATGGGACGAGGGCCCCCACACAGGCTTCTCGCACGTGACCCCGTGGCTGCGCCTGCATCCGAACAGCCGGCGCGTCAACGTGGCTGCACAAGCGCGCGATCCGGAGTCCCCTGTTGAGCTGCTACCGGGGCCTGCTCGCGCTGAGACGCGAGTTCAGGGCACTCCACGCGGGCACGCTCGAGTGGATCGCCGCTCCATGGTGGCCTCGCGATGTCGTGGCCTATCGCCGGCTGCACGGGGAAGGGGCGAGTCGTGAGCAGGCCGAGGTCTTTCTGAACTTTTCCCGCAGCACGACTCCGCTCGCGCTGGGCGGAAGGACCGGGAGCACCCTGTTCTCGAACCGACGCGGCGATCGCATACCGGCCCCCCGGGACTACGCCCTCGGTCCCTACGAAGGCGTCGTCGTGCTCGGAGGGCCTTCCGATCCGCCGCCCCCGGCGGCGCGCTGAATGGCCGCTGCCCGGATGGGCAGTCGTCGAACACGCACGCCACACGCGCCGTACACGGCATTGGCGATCGCCGGCGCGATCGGTACGGCCGGCGGTTCTCCGAGCCCCGAGCTGGGCGTCGTGTCGTCTCCGGTGAACACGATGTCGACGGCGCGAGGAGCGTCGCGGAACGTGGCGATCGGGTAGTCCTCCCAGGTCGAGGCGAGCACCTCGCCGTCCCGCTCGGGCAGCTCCTCGATCAGCGCCCAGCTCGCGCCCATCTGCACGGCACCCTCCACCTGATTGCGCGCGCCGTCCGGGTGCACGATGTGCCCCGCGTCGACCGCGCACCACACGCGCTCCAGGCGCGGATCGCGGCCGGGTTCGATCGAGACCTCGGCGACCTCCGCGACGTACGTCGCGCGGTAGACGACGCAGGCCACGCCGAGCCCGCGCCCGGTCGGGCGCTGCGTGTGCCCCCACCCGCTCCGCTCGCGCACCGTCTCGAGGACGCGACGGAGGCGAGGGTCGCGCGTGTGTCGGAGGCGAAATTCGATGGGATCGACGCCGGCCGCGTGGGCCAACTCGTCCACGAACGATTCGATCGCGAAGATGTTCGGCGAGGCGCCGAGCGAGCGCAGCGCCCCGGTGCGTATGCGGCCCGGTGTAACGTGTAGGCGCACCTCGGCGGCGCCGAGGTCGTACGGGGGGATGGCGTTTCGTCCCGCCATCATCGCCGTCCTCTGCGCCGGGTCCCAGCCGCCGGGGCGCCCCGCCGGAGCTGCGGCGGGTGCCGGTCGTGTCCCCGCGTCGTATCCGTAGGGGTTCGTCCAGACTTCCGAGCGCCACGCGACGATGGTCCCCGATGGGTCGAGTCCCGCCTCCATCGCGGCGTTCATCTCCGCGCGATGAGGCGCGCCGTGCAGCTCGTCGGGCCGCCCCCACTGGACGAGGACCGGCCTGCCCACGGCCTTAGAGAGCCGGGCGGCCTCGATCGCCGCGTCGCTCGAGCCGTGCCGGCCGTAGCCGCCGCTCATAGCCCTCGGGTGGAAGTGGACGCGCTCCGGCGGGAGCCCCGCGATCGCCGCCACGGCGTCGCGCAGTCCGAAGGGGGCCTGCGTCGACGCGTACACCTCGGCTTCGTCATCGCGGACGTCCGCGAGTCCGACGCTCGGGCCGATGGGCGCGTTGGCCACGTGCGGCGTGAAGTAGCGGGCGGAGACACGCTTGAACGCCGCGTTCAGAGACTCGTCGCCCGCCGGATCGCTGCGCATGAACACGTCGCTGGGGGGGGCCGAGGGAGCGAGAGGTGGCCTTTCCCACGTTGGATGGAGGGCGTGGAGCGCCCGCAGCGCCTGGTCGTGTCGCTCCGCCACGACCCCCACGAAGTCACCCTCGACGACCACGGCGACGACGCCGGGCTGCGCCATGGCCGCATCTCGGTCGACGGTCCGCAGCCGCGCGCCGTGGATCGCAGGGTGAAGCACATGCCCGTGCAGCATCCCGGGCAGGCGGACGTCGCCGACGAACGGAGTCTTGCCCGTGACCAGACCGACGGCCTCCGCGGGTCCATCCGGGCACGTGGGCGTCGGAGACACGAGTCGCACGTCCTCCGGAATCTCGCCCGTGATGGGCGCGCCCGACGCGAGCTCGGCGATGGTCACGGCGCGTCCGTCGGCCACGCAGACGACGGCGCCGTCCTCGATCGCGAGCTCTGACACGGACCTCCCGAGTCGCTCCGCACCACGCGAGAGGAGCACGGCTCGGGCGAAGGCTGCGGCACGGCGCATCTCGCGGCCGTCCATTTCGACTGACAGGCTCCCGAAGGTGCCCATGTCCCATGGAACGACATCGGTCTCGCCCAGGACCACGCGCACGCGTGACGCGGCAACGCCGAGCTCTTCGGCCACGATGCGCGGGTAGGCCGCTCGAAGGCCCTGCCCGTACTCCATCTTCCCGGAGAGCGCCGTGACCGAGCCGTCCGCCTCGAACCGGAGACGCTCCTCGACGCGGCTCACTGCGAGACCTTCCGGATGGCGCGGATGGCGCGCAAGTAGACTCCGCAGCGGCACAGGTGTGGCGAGAGCGCCTCCCTGATCCGAGCCTCTGACGGCGAGGGCTCGCGATCGAGGAGGGCGGCGGCGGCCAGGATCATCCCGCTCGTGCAGTACCCGCACTGGAGGGCGCCTTCCTCGAGGAAGGCGCGCTGGATCGGATGAAGCTCCCCGCCCCGCGCGAGCCCCTCGATCGTCACGATCGCCCGACTCCCGACATCCTCCACCTTTGTCGTGCACGCCGGGATGGGGGCCCCGTCGACCAGCACGACGCACGCGCCGCACGCGCCGTGGCCGCACCCGAAGCGCGCGCCCGTCAGGCCCAGCGATTCGCGCAGGACGGAGAGCAGCGAGATGCCCGTGGGCACGTCGACGTCGTGGGAATCGCCGTTGACTCGGAGAACGTATCGCATAGACGCACCCGCGCACCTCGGTGGGCGACCATCTGCCAGCAAGGAGCAAGCCGTGCGATCGCTACCCGTCGCGAGGCACCGCCGCGTGCCAGACAACAGGCGATCGGCGGTTGGCAGTGCAACGCAGCCCTTGCGGAGGCGCGCACGAATTGCACTCGGCGCGACGTCGAGACGGCCCCGCGAAGGTTGCCTGAGTCGAACAGGCAGGAATCTCACGACGGGCACGGTCCCGCCGACTGGCTGGCGCTGCTCGGACCTCCTGGCCCGGCTCCGATGGCGCCATCAGGCGTGCGTCCCGGTCATCGGGAGAGCGGGGGCGTCCGCTTCTGGAGCGAGTCCCGCGTGCGGGGCCTCGGTGAACCGCAGCGAGATGCTCGCGGTCGTCCCCAGAAGGTCGTCGGTGAGGTGTCCCGTCAGGGCGAGGAGCTCTTGGCGAAGCTGAGAGGATGAACGCCCGCTGGCGGTCAAGATGAGGCGGCCGCAGGTCGCTCTGGTCACGGTGCCGAGCAGCAGGTGAGCAAGCCGCGAACGGCGCAGGGCAGGCGCGCTGCCGGTCTCGGAGTTACACGCAAGGATGGCCACGCGGACGCCTTGCTTGCTGCGCTCGAGAACATCGAGCTTCGCTTGCGTCATCCGGAGCAAGTCCTCGCCCCCGTGGCTGAAAGCCACGAGGTTCGTCGAATCCCCGACCTGGCCCGGCCACGCACTGCCGGGCTCCATCACAATCATTACCGTCGTCGTCACGCGCGCCTCACTCCCTCACGGGTTGCTGCGCCCTGTTGCCGGTCTGGTGGCGCCTTGCCTAGCTTCGCTCCCCAGGCGGAGCGGTGCGCCGCGGCTCGTCGACGGGCAAGAGCAACGAAGACGTCCGGGTCCACGGGCAGCTGGATGCACGAGTTGGGCACCCGCGCCAGGAACGCCTGGGTTGCGGGTCCCAAGGGGCCAGACGCGACGAAGACCATGCGATCTGCCGCGTCCCGTCGGCTGATGGACAGGTACGCCCAAAGCTCCGGTCCCGGGAGGTCGCCATCGGCGAGGTCGCAGACGACGCCGTCATACGGGCGCCTCGCGGAGTCGACGTGGTAGATGGCGTCAACGGCGTCCCTCGCGAAATCCACATCGTGCCCAGCAAGCGCGGGTTCCAGCGCGAGGGCAAGCGTGCCCTGTGGATGGTCCATGACCAGGATGCGGGCCCGATGGCGGTTCATGCGCGCGGGCGTTTGCACGCGCCATACCTATGGGGCAGCACGGGGTGCGCCACGCGGTCTCGGCCCGGACCGGCGCATGACTTGCGCGTCGGGCTTCACGGCGTGCGGAGACGCTCACGCCGAAACGGCTCGCGCCGTCGCCGCCCGCGCCGCACGGCTTGGGCGCGGCAGCTGCAGCCGAGCCAGTTGTGCTTGGTCGCGACGATGGCGCGACAAGCGCTCCGCAATAGAGAGGCGGCCGGACCGCCAGGTAGCGTTGGCCGATGGTGATGAGTCCGGGTGCGGATGCGAGCCTTGTCCAGGAGCTGAAGGACGCATTCTCGGCGAGTGACATGGACGAGGCGGTTAAGGCGGTTAGCGTTCGGGTCCTGGAGTGCGTTTCCGAATTTCTGGGGCACATACGAGCACGGAATGCGCGTCCCTCCATGAGGGCGGCGAGGGGTTGTCAAAGGGAGGACGTCCGGAGACGTGGGGCCCACGCCTTGCAATCGAGCGAGCCATGCTCCGGCGTGGCCAGGTCGTCCTCGTGATGTCCTTGCTCACGCTCCTAGCTCCCGTCGCCGCCGGGGCGGATCCGGCGCCGTCGGAGAGTCGGCTGCACTGGGACGATGACCTCCCCAGGTTCCGCCCCGTCGAGTACGCGACGACGGCCGCGGTCGGGGGCGCGGCGATCGCCATGTATTACGTGCTTCCCGCCCAGCGCGAGCCCCGCTTCGTCGGAGGGATCCTGTTCGACGACGATATGCGCAACGCCCTCCGCGTGCATTCTCCGTCGGCACTGAAGACCGTGTGGGCGCTCAGCGATGCAGTGGATGTCTCGCTGGCCGCGCTGGTGTTCGGTCTCGACTCGCTCGCCGTGCCCCTGCTGCGGGGTAGCCCCGACGTGGCGCTCCAGCTCGGCCTCATGGACGCGGAGGCCTATGCTTTCAGCTCCGTGCTGGCCGTCGGCCTGTACGACTCGGTCGGTCGCGCGCGCCCTTCGTACGAGGACTGTCAACGCAACCCGTCGTTCGTCGGATGCAACATCAGTCCGACGGCGTCGTTCCCGAGCGGTCACACCAACGAGGCCTTCACCGCCGCCGGGGTGTCGTGCGCCAACCATGGCTTCGTTCCGATCTACGGCAGCCGGCTCTGGGACGGGCTGGCGTGCGCCCGCGACGTGGTCCTGGCCACCTCCGACGGCCTCCTGCGAGTCATCGGAGATCGTCACTACGCGACCGACGTGCTCACCGGGGCGGCCATCGGCTTCGGCTTCGGCTATGGCATGCCGACTCTCCTGCACTACGCCGCGAGGAGTCCCCGATCCCTGGCCGGCTGGACGCTGTCGCCGATGGTGGGACCGCGGACGGGGTTATTGCTCGCCGGAAGCTTCTGACATGCAGATGTCGCGGTCCGTGATCATGCCGACGACGCGGCCTTCGCCGCCACAACCGGGACGGCCCCGCAATCGTTTGCCCACATGAGCTGTGCGGCTCGCTGAAGGTTGTCGTTGACGCCGCACGACTTCACGGTGCGGGTCATCAGAGCCGATATGGGTCATGGTCGGTCTCCTTCGGGTCGTGTCGGGGCCGTGCAGATCCTCAGTCGCAACCGGTGCGCTCGACGCCAGCAAGCTCTCCTCGGAGCAGCTCCCGCAACCTCAGACGCGCGCGGTGTGCGCGCTGCCGGACGGCGTCCGGCGAAACGCCGAGGATCTCGCCGGCTTCCTCCGAGGAGAGCTCCTCGAGATCGCGAAGCACCAGAGCCACGCGGTGGGACTCGTCCAGTGTTGCCATGGCCGCTCGAACGCGCCGCGCTCGCGTTTTTCGATCGAGAAGCTCGTCGGCGCCCTCCGGCGGTTCGCCGCCCACGGCGACGATCGCCTCGGCGCCACTCTCCGTCATCGCCGTCTCGATCGACTGAAGAGGACGGCGCCGGGCGCCACGACGACGCATCAGGACCTGGTTGACGGCGATCCGATAGAGCCATGTGACGAAGCGCGACTCGCCGTGGAACGAGGCGATGCCGCGATGAGCGAGAAGCATCGTCTCCTGCGCGATCTCCTCGGCGTCGGCTTCGTTGCGGCACATCCGCAGAGCTAGCCGGTAGACGCGATCCTGGTGACGCATGACGAGCTCCATGAAGGCGCTGCGCGCGCCGTCGTGGGCGCGAGCCGCCAGGGTCTCGTCCGAGACCTCCGGTTCGGTCTTGATGCATGCCTGGAGCACCGGGGTAACCGCCCAGTGCAAGCGAGGGACCAGCGGCCCACGGTCACGGAGAGAGCCGGGCGCATGGATCTCGGTGCCGCCCGACGCACACGCAGGCCTCATCGGCGCGCCAAGCTCGGAACCCCGGCCTCCCTCTTGCAGCGCGTCCTCTTTCGGAGGGCTGCCATGACACGTTCCCTCGGAACGCTCGCACCCTGCGTCTCGCTCCTGGCGGTCACGCTGACCGCGGGCACGGCGAGCCCCTCCGGCACCGGCGCCGTGGTCATCACGTCCGACGTCGAGACCCACCCTGGCCCGTCCCCGGTCTGGCGCCGTGGTCGACGACGAAATACTTGCCACCCCTCTTCAGTGCGGAAAAGATGGCACGGTTCATCTTCTCGCGGTCGACGCCCAGCCAGACGGTGTCGTGGTACACGAGGTTGATGAGGACGAGATCGAGGTCTCGCGCCTCCGGCGGGAACGGATCGTCGAGCTCGCGGTCGACGCGGACGATGTTCTTTGCCGCGGGCGTGGACACCCTCGCCGCCCACAGGTCGCCAGTGTGCTGGAGGGATGATCCGCGGATTCTCGGCATACACGAGGCCGTTCGGGGCGACGGCTCGCGCCAGCAGCTCGGCCGTGTAGCCCGCTCCCGCCATCAGCTCGCCGACGCGCATTCCCGGCGCGACGCGGAGGAACGTCAGCAGCTCCGCAGGGCGTCGACCGGGTCGAGCAGCCGGTCTTCGGGTGATCGCCCGGGGGCGTCGACCACCGCGTGTGCCTCCGCTGAGGCGAGGATGGGTGCCTGTCGGCGCCCAGGCACACTGGGTCCGCCACAGGCGGCGGTCGCGAGCGCCAGGGCCCCAGAGGGCGATGAGGTTGCGCATGCACCGTGAGATGCCGGGGGCGGATCCTTGTGACCGGTGTCACACCCGCCGGCCGCCGGCATCTGCACCGGTTGCGGGACGTGGTCGAACGAGGGCACGATGAAAACGTCATCCATAGCGTCTGTCGGTCTCCTGGGGGCGGTCGTGTTCTCGGCCTCGATGTCGTGGGCGGACCCCCCACCTGCGGCACCGTCCTCGGCCCCACCCGAGGCGCCACCCCCGCCTGCAGCATCCTCGTTGGCACCCTCACCCACGGCCCCACCGGCGCGCGCCCCCGGATCCCTCGAGGAAGGGCAGCACTTCTCGCTCGACCCGGTCTCCGACGGCGTGTTGACCGCGTCCGGCTTCGGATTCGCCTTTCTGCTGGGGGCAATTCTCGGAACGGGCGAAATCAAGCCGCCGCTGCCATCCACCACCTTCTCCTCGAGCAGCCTGCTGTCCATCGACAGGAGTGCCATCTCGCAGACGATCGACCCGCACGCCGCGACGTACTCG
>Ga0182030_10020728_pt1 | contig 12375 bp, 9 predicted proteins | sample 812S3MmetaG_FD_121299 | JGI IMG/M metagenome (GOLD analysis project Ga0182030, IMG submission 121299) | Permafrost microbial communities from Stordalen Mire, Sweden - 812S3M metaG (Illumina Assembly) | ecosystem: Environmental > Terrestrial > Soil > Wetlands > Permafrost | place: Sweden...
ATCTTCTTTCATCCGGACTGTTACCGTCGGCCCTGGAATTTCACCAGATCTGCTGACCCTGCAAACTGCAGGCGCTCGCGGGCTTTCACCGCCGGTGGGGAATCACGCCCCGCCCTGAAGACGCACGCCAAATTCATGTTTTATTCTACGCCTGCGATGCCTACCCGACAACGTGCGCGGTGTCACTCTACTGCGTGATGAAACGCAGGAATAGGGCAAAAAAGAGCGCGGTCGAGCCAAACAGGCAGAACCTGACCCTGCGGTCCGGGAAGAAGCGAAGCGGGAGAGCGCGCTCTTAGAACGCGCTTAACAGGTTGTTGCCCAACTCCGGGGCAAAGAGCAGACACATCCGGCATGCAGCGCTGGCCATGTCTTCATAGTGCGCCAACACCTCGCAGGCGTCCTCGACCTTGCTTGCGGAAAACAACCAGCGCTGGCGGAACATAATGCGCGAGATTATTCCATTGATCAGCAGGCACTCACGGCGTACCTCGTCGATTACGTGCCGGAATTCGGGGTCGTTCGCCATATCTCCATGGAGAGAATAAGAGGTGAACGAAAGAACCGCAGAGACGTTATTTTTGATGTAGCGCAACTCGGAGATCGCCGCCTCGGTGCGATCCAAATCAATCGCCGAAGCCTGGATCGGGTGCAACGCCAGAATCAGTTCCTCGATCGACTGCACTTCAACCTTCCGTACGTCAATCATCTCGAGCCTTCCAAAGGAACCAAACCAGTAAACATCTTAGACCAGTTCCCCGTAGGATTCCGCTTTCACCGCGGTGTAGTCAAGGGCTTTTTGCAGTCGTTTCAACTGCTCAAGGGTGGGGATGCGGGATGGGACATCAGGCGCGGCAAAATAAATTATCCAAGTGATCAATGCCAGCATGTAGCCAAGCATTGAAACCGCATTCAGCGCGGCAGCAATTCCGACGCCATACGTGGCGGAGAGACTAGTTTTGAAAATATCCACAGACATGAACAGCAGGAATCCCACGCCAATACCGTAGGTGCGGTGTTGCCAGGGAATTCCGAAATAGGATGAAAACAGTGCGGTGAACCCGAATGCCCCGCAGAAAATAATCGAGGCCGAGCGGTCCAACACCATGACCGTGTTCTTCCAATCCCCAGGAGCGTGTCCAGGAAAACAGAGCGCGGCGACGGCAGTAATGAAAATCAGGGCGGTAACGACCGTCCTAAACCAGCGAAGAGTGCCATTGGGAAGCGTGGAATAAGGCCGGAAGACGGCGGCAAAGACTTCTACCAAAACCGCAATCAATAAGGGGAGAGTGACGATCCGAGCGCCCCAATTAACAGAAACATAAAAAGGGAACGCAAAAAGGCGAACCCACATCAGCAGGCTGGTCTTGGAGGAACAGAATGCGACGTAAATGGCGAATGCCGGGTGCTGCCGCCAATTACTCTTTCTGAGGACAAGTATAAACAGGCCCCATTGCAGGAGCGCGTTGATGGTCCAGATCGACCAGACAAATCGGCTCATGAGCTGCCAGCCTTCGCCAAAGCAGCCCTACCCGCTTGGAATTGAGACCCTACTCTATTTCTATAATTGCTTCTACCAGCTGGGGTCGCCGTCGCAGCAGGCCACGGTGCTGTTGGGCGAAGCGGATTGGTGTCCAGCAGGACTGGCGGCATAGGCGGCAAGCGATAGAACCAGAACGATGAAAACGGTTACGCGCGAAATCATTTCTAATCTCCTTGCGGTAATCACCGCGAGGATAGATTAGAGCAGCAGAGTACATTTTGCAACATCAATATCCACGAACCCTTACCAGCATTGGCAAGGGAGCGACGAACCCAGAAAACTACTATTTCGGCTGTACCTATTCCTCCTAAAAGCTCCTAACATCTAAATTCGCTTACGGCTCAATCTAGCAGGATTATTGAGATGCGCAAGATTACCAACGGGGAGTACTCCGGTCACTAAGGGGTTTTCTCAAGGGAGGTAAATGTGGTTTTAGCGCCGGAATAATGGAGGTTTCAGAATCGCACGGCAAATAAGTGTGGAGTTGAGCGCGAGCGGGTTGTATATATGAAGACATCGACCGTTCTATAAGAGAAAGCGCCGATTCGGTGCCAAGGACTGAAATTGTCAATGGATGGACACGAACGCAGCCTTCTACGGGAGTTGTTGAAGCACAGCGACCAACGCTGCAAGAAATTGGTTGAGCTGACCGAAGAGGGCGTATGGGTGTTCAATCGCGAAGACACTACGATCTTTGCGAATTCAGAGATGTCCCGAATGCTCGGTTACTCATCGGCGGAGATGCTGAAGACACCCACCCGGCAATTCATGGCTGCGGCTGAACCGGGTAGCATGGCGGACGATCTGATCAGCTTGCTGCGCACCGGAGGCAGAGCACAGAACGAAATCAGGCTTCGCCACCAGGATCAATCCGAGGTTTGGGTCAGCGTGACACTCTATCCGCTCTTTGCCCAAAATGGAGAGCTTGCCGGCCGGGTTGGCGTTTTCACTAACACAACGGCCCGCAAGCGGGCGGAGAGATCTCTGCGGGAGAGCGAGCGGCGCTACCACGACCTGTTCGCCAACGCTCCCGTGGGAATTTACCGGACTACCAGCGACGGTCTGATTTCAATGGCCAATAAGGCCCTGGTCTCGATGCTGGGATACACTTCGTTCGAAGAGTTGACTGGCCAGAATCTGGACGAGGAGGGTTGCGGACCCATTTATCAGCGGGAAGCCTTCCGGGCTCAGATTGAGCGCGACGGCGAGACCCGTGGCGTGGAGTCGGTCTGGAAGCGGCGCGACAAGTCCGTGCTGTTCGTGCGCGAGAATGCTAAGTTGGTTCGCGATGCAAACGGCAAGATTCTTTACTTTGAGGGCACGGTCGAAGATATTACCGAGCGAAAGTTGGCGGAAGAAAAGCTGCAGCAGTCAGAGGCACGGCTGCGCTCGCTGATCAATAACGCTCCGTTTGGCATTTATCAGTGCGATCCGCGCACCGACCGTTTGCTGGACGTGAATCCAGCGCTGGTTGAGATGCTTGGCTACACCTCGAAGCTGGAGTTGTTAGCGATTGAGATCTCCAAGGATCTCTACGCCGATCCTGTCGAGTGCAAAGCATTCGTGCATGAATGCCGGGTGAGCGGCCGAAGCGAGTCTGACATGGCGTGGAAGCGAAGAGACGGCAAGCACCTGCAGGTGCGGGCGCGCGGGCGCCAGTCTCGCCAGCATGACGGCGATCTCCGGCTGGAAGTATATGTAGAAGACATCTCGAAACGGGCGGATCTCGAACAGCAGTTGCGCCAGGCGCAAAAGATGGAGGCGGTTGGGAGCCTGGCAGGCGGGGTGGCGCACGACTTCAACAATCTGCTCATGATCATCTCGAGCTACACCCAGATGATGGAAGACGAACTGGCTCCAGGGGACCGGCTGCGGCAGAATACACGGCAGGTTCTGAAGGCCGTGGAGCGCTCGAGCGCGCTGATTCAGCAACTGCTTGCCTTCAGCCGCAAACAGATATTGTCGCCCCGCATCCTTGATCTGAATGCAGTGGTGGAAGAGACGGCAAAGATGATTCGCCGCCTGATCGGCGAAGACATTGAGTTAGTTCTCTCCCTGGAGCGGCCGCTGTGGGTGGTCAAAGCAGATCCGGACCAGATCGGACAAGTGCTGCTGAACCTTTGCCTGAACGCACGCGATGCCATGCCCAGAGGAGGCAAGCTGACAATCGCTACCCAAAGTTCAAATATCGACGGCGACGGCGAGGGAGTCATGCCCGGAGTTGTGCAGGGACGCTATACCCGGCTGACGGTGAGTGATGACGGCATCGGAATGTCGCAGCAGGTGCAGTCCCGCATCTTCGAGCCATTTTTCACTACCAAGCCACTGGGCAAGGGGACAGGACTTGGTCTCTCCATGGTTTATGGCATCGTAAGGCAGAGCGGAGGCTACATCTGGGTGGATAGCGAGCTCGACCGTGGCACCGCTTTTCAGATTCTCTTTCCCGCCGTCGACGAGATGCTCAGCCCCGTCGAGCTCAAGGCGAGCACTCAGGAGTTGGGGCAGGGCGAGACCATTCTGCTCGTCGAAGATGAGGCCGCGCTCCGGGAGTCGGTTGCCGCCTACCTGTCGCAGCACGGCTACAAAGTGTTGGAAGCCTCCAACGGAGAGGAGGCGCTGGAGGTTGCCGCGCAGCATCCGGAAAAAATTCACCTGCTGCTGACCGATGTCGTGATGCCCAAGATGGAGGGCACGGCGCTGGCCAGCCAATTGGCAAGCGCTCGGCCTGGAATCACGACGCTGTTTATGTCCGGTTACACCGATCACAGAGTGCTACAGCATCTGCCGGAGACGCGCCGCCCAGCAGTGCTGCAGAAACCTCTGAATCTGCAGACGCTGGTGGCAACAATCGGTGCTGCGATGAAAGCGTCTTCCTAAGCTCCAACCGTTCCGCGAATCACCAGGCCAGCTCACTGCTTCAGTATCTGAATGGCCTGGGGATGAACCCGCTGCTGATTCAGATCACTCGCATTCCATCCACCCCCCAGGGCTTTAACCAAATAGACGGAGCTGACCATACGCTGTCCAAGTAACTGCGTCTCCAATCGCTCGTTGGAGAGCAGGGTACTCTGCGCGGTGATGACGTCCAGATAGCTGGCGATTCCGCCGACGTAACGGTTATTGGCGATGGCAAGCTCGCGGCGGGCATCTTCGACAGCCGCTGCCTGCGTGGTTGCCGCTTGTGCCAGCGTCTGCAGATTACTGATGCCATCCTCAACCTGCTGGAAGGCGGTCAGCACCGACTGGCGGTAGTTGGCCACGGAGACGTTATAGGCGGAACGCGTGGCGGCCAGATTGGCGCGGTTGCGACCGCCCTGGAAGATGGGCTGCAAGGCATCTGCGCCGAGAGACCAGAAGAGACTGGGTGCGCTGAACAGGTCGGCAATATCGCGGCTCTGCAAGCCGCCGGAGCCGCCAAGCGTGATGTGGGGGTACAGGGCTGCATGTGCAACTCCGACCTGCGCGTTCGCATAAGCGATCTGGCGCTCCATGGACGCGATGTCCGGGCGCCGCTCCAGCACATCGGCGGGTACTCCGAGCGGTAGCGGCGGCGGAGCAGCGTGCAAGGGCGCGGCGGCAACCTCGAAGTTCGACGCGGACTGACCTACCAGCACAGCGATAGCATGCTCATATTGCGCACGCGACTGCCGCACCAACGCAAGCTGAGTCAGGGTCGCGTCGAGCAGCGCGGATTGCTGTGCAACCTCCAGACCGCTGGCGATGCCGCCGTCGTGCCGGTTGTTCACCAGTTCCAGGCCTTTGCGCTCGTAGCCCACGTTCTCCTCTACCACCTGCAATTCGGCGTCGAGCTCGCGCAAGGAGAAATAGTCGGCGGCCAGCTCTGCGGAGAGCACCAGCCTTGCGTTCTCAAGGTCGGCGGCTGTGGACTGGAGCGAGGCGTTCGCCGCTTCCAGCTTATGGCGCACGTCGCCGAACAGGTCGGCCTCGTAGCTGATGTTGAACGGAAGCGTGAAGACATTCTGGGTGAAAGCCGTGGGAACCGCCGCGCCGTTCAATGGACGATTCGTTCCTGCGCCCTGGCGCAGTGCGGCGGGATCGGTGGAGAGACTCGGGAACAATCCTGAGCTGGCCACGCGAGCCAGAGAACGCGCCTGCTCCAGCCGCTCTCGCGAGGCAAGCAGGGACTGATTGGCCTGCAGAAGCTGCTGCTCGTAGGCGTCGAGAGTGGGGTCATGGAAGACCTGCCACCACATGCCTTTGGGAATCGCATCCTTGGGCGCGGCCTGTTGCCAGGGCGGCTGGGTCTTCCACGCAGAAGATGGCGCAGTGGTGGGGGCGGTAGCCGCTGGCCGCTCGTAGCGCGGACCGACCACGCAGCCGGCGGTAAACCCGAGCAGCGTAAGCAGCAAGGCGATTACGGCTTTTGGGTTGCGCATTGGGTTACCCGTCACGAAGCGCTCCCCTTTGAGCTTCCGGATTGCGGCTGACTCTGTTGCTGCTGGGCCGGTGAGGGCTGCGCAATGTTCACCTGCTCGCCGTTCTCAATCGAGTCAGGGGGATTAATGACGATCTGGTCGCTTTCCGCCAGACCGCCCAGAACCTCAAGCGAAGTTCCGTAATCGCGGCCAATGTTGAGCGGGCGCAGCTCTATCTTGTGGTCCGCTCCAACGATGGCAACACGCGGTCCTTCAGCGCGGAAGAGCATGGCGTTAACCGGTACCGTGAGTTTCTGCACATTGGAGCCAACCGCAAAATGCACTTCGCCGAATGAGCCGGGGAGCAGGCGCCCATCGCGGTTGGGTACATCGACTTCGGTGAGCAGGGTGCGGGTTGCCGGATCGATGGCTTCGGCGGTGCGCGCCACCACGCCCGCAAACTTCTCGCCAGGGAACTCCTGCAGAGTGATTGCAGCCCGGCCGCCGGCTTTAATGAAAGGGGCGTATGCCTGGGGAATACTGGTGTAGACGCGCAGCGTATCCACCTGGGCCATGTCGAACAGTTCCTTACCGCCCGCGCCGGCATTGATCAGCGCGCCAGGATCGACGTTGCGGCGGGTGAGCACTCCGGTGAATGGCGCATAGACGTTCTTGAACGATTCAAGCTCTTCCAGGCGGCGCACGTTGGCGTCGGCTGCGACCAGGTTAGCCTTGGCCTGCTGATATCCGCTGCTCTGCTGGTCGGCCTCCTGCGCGGAGACCGAGTCGGTCTTGCGCAGGTTTTCCCAACGCTCGGCACTGATTTTCGCCAGTTCCATCTGGGCCAGAATCTGCAGCCGTGCCGCGCGACCCTGGTTCAACTCCTGATCCACCTCCGGCGTATCGATCTGCGCCAGCAACTCGCCTTTCTTTACCTTGCTGCCAATGTCCTTGTACCAGCGCACCAGGTATCCATTGGTGCGGGCATAAATCGGCGAATCCTTGAAGGCCAGCAGCGAGCCGGGCAACACAAGTTCCACGTCAGGCTTTTCCGCCACGGGATGCACGACAGCAACGGTCGGCACGGAGTTCTGCTCGGTCTCCTTGGCCAGAACGTGACTATGATTCAAACGCGCCAGCAGGGTGAAAGCTCCGGCGATCAGCAATACCAGCAGCGCCACGCCGGTGATCAGCATAGCCTTGCGCGGCGGTGCGGGTGGCAGTTCGGCCGGGCGCTCAATGCCTGCGTGCTGATGTTTGGAGGCTTGCTGGATCGCTTCGATCTCCTCGTCGCGCTGGGCCTGCGTAACGTGCGAAGGGTGCTCCTCTTTCGAGGAATCTACGTGTTTCGTTTCGTCGTCTGCACTCATACTTCACTCCGGTTCTGCAAAAACTATTTACGCCTGTTCCAGTCGCGCACGCCGCGCTTCCAGCCGGCTATGGAAAATTGCAAAGATGCTGGGCACAAAGAATAAAGTGGCCACCGTGGCAAACAGCAAGCCGCCGATCACGGCGCGGCCCAGCGGAGCATTCTGTTCGCCGCCTTCGCCGAGGCCCAGGGCCATCGGCACCATGCCGACAATCATGGCCAGCGCGGTCATCAGCACCGGCCGCATGCGGGTGTATCCGGCGGCGATGGCGGCCGGAATGGCGGCCATGCCCTCGTCCATCTGCTCGCGCGCGAAGCTGACCATCAGGATCGAGTTCGCCGTGGCAACGCCCATGCACATCACGGCGCCGGTCAGCGATGGCACGCTCAGCGTCGTGCGGGTCAGCAACAGAAACCAGCAGATTCCCGCCAGCGCGCCCGGCAAAGCGGAGATGATGATAAACGGATCAAGCCATGACTGAAAATTAATGACAATCAGCAAATAGACCAGCAAAATGGCGCCGCAGAGCCCGATTCCCAATCCGACGAACGACGAGCGCATGGTGCTGACCTGGCCGCGCAGCACGATGCGGGTTCCGCGCGGCAGGTGGCTCTGGAAGTCCTTGATGATCCGGTCGGTCGCTACCGCAACCCCGCCAAGATCGCGGTCCTGGGTGCTGGCGTATACGTCGATCACCGGCTGCACGTCGTAGTGATTCACCACCGCGGGACGCGCCACCGGTCGCACCTGCACGAGATTGCCGAGCACTTGCGAGCCTTGCGGTGAGTTAACCGGCACCGCCAGCAAATCATCCAGGCTGGTCATGCGATATTGTGGCGCCTGGACGGCAATCTGGTAAGTCACGGCATTCTTCGGATTCAGCCAGAAGTTCGGCGCCGTCTGGAAGCTTCCGCTCAGCGAGACCAGCACGCTCTGCGCCACGTCGCTCGCCCGGAGCCCGACCTGGCTGATGCGGGTGCGATCCAGTTCCATGTGCAGCGTGGGACTGGAGAGCAGTTGCTGGACATGGACATCGGCGGCGCCCGGAACGTGCCGCATCCGGTTGGCAATCTGTTGCGCGATGGCATAGTTGCTCTGCACGTCAGAGCCGATCACCTGAATGTCGATGGGAGCAGGCAGTCCAAAATTCAGAATTTGAGTGACGATGTCAGCCGGCTGGAAGAAAAATTCTACGCCCGGGAAGCGCTGCGGCAGCACGCGGCGCAGGTTCCGGATGAGGTCCGCAGTGGGCTGGTGATGCTTGGGATCGAGCGAAATCAGAATCTCCGCGTCGCTGCTGCCGATGGTTCCCGATGAGCTGTAGGACAGGTTGATGCCGGAGTTGGGCAGCCCGATGTTGTCGAGGATCGTTTGTATCTCGTCGCCTGGAATCTGCCGGTGCAACTCGGCTTCCACCTCGTCGCACAGACGCGCCGTCTCTTCCACGCGCAGACCAGGGCGGGCGCGGAAATGGAGGCGCAACAGGCCGGCATCGACCTGGGGAAAGAAATCCTGCCCGAGGAAATTGAGCAGCCCGAGCGAGAGCAGGCAAAACAAGAGGAAGACCGCTACGAAGATGCCGCGATACTCAAGAGTGGTCTCCAGAAGGGATTGGTAGCCGCGACGGAAGTTGTCAAAGCCGCGTTCAAATCCGCGCTGGAAGCGTCCCAGAAACGTCTTTGGCTCGCCGACGCGGTGCTCATGGCCACGCATGATGTACATGACCAGGGTAGGGATGAGGGTTCTGGAGAGCAGATAGCTGGCCAGCATGGCGAAGCTTACGGCCTCTGCCAACGGTACGAAGAGGAAGCGCGCCACGCCAGTGAGGAAGAACATTGGAACAAAGACGATGCAGATGCACAAGGTGGATACGAATGCGGGCACTGCAATCTGCTGCGCGCCGTCCAGGATGGCATGACGCATCTCCTTGCCCATGGCAAGGTTTCGCTCGATGTTTTCTATCTCCACGGTTGCGTCATCCACAAGGATGCCGACCGCCAGCGCCAGTCCTCCCAGGGTCATGATATTCAGCGTCTCGCCGAGGGCAGCCAGGGCGAGGATGGAGCAGAAAATAGAGAGAGGAATGGAAACGAGAATGACGATCGTCGGCCGCCAGTCACCGAGGAACAGGAGAATCATCGCTGCGGTGAGCAGGGCGGCGATGAGAGCCTCGCGAATCACGCTGTTGATGGAGGCGCGCACAAAAAGCGATTGATCGAAGAGAGCGCTGATCTTCAACGATGGCGGAAGAGACTGTGCGGAAAGAACGGCCATGTCCTTGATCCCCGCGACGATTTGCAGGGTGGATGCCTTGCCATTCTTGTAGATTGACATCAGCGCGCCGCGACTGCCATCCTGGCGCACGATGTTGGTCTGGGGCGCAAAGCCATCCCGGATGTGCGCTACGTCGCGCATGTATAGCGTGCTGCCGTTGCTGGTCTTAATCGGAAGGTCGTTCAGCTCCGCAATCGTTCGCGGCGAGCCGTTCATTTCCACGTTGTATTCAAGCGCACCGAGTTTGGTGGTGCCAGTAGGAAGAATAAGGTTCTGCGCATTGACGGCGTTGACGATGTCGACCGGGGAAAGGTTGTAGGCCTGCAGCTTTGGCATATCCAGGTCGACCTGGATCTGAGGCGCCTTTCCGCCGTAAGGGAATGGCGTAGCGGCTCCCTTTACCGTGGCCAGCGAGTTCCGCAAGAAGTTCTGCCCAAGGTCGACGAGTTCCTGCTCGGGAAGAGTTTTGCTGCTCAGTCCGAGCTGAATGACCGGTGTGGTGGAAGCGCTATAGGAGATGATCAGCGGCGGCGTGGTCCCAACCGGCATCTGACGCACGGCGCTCTGCGAAACGGCTGTGACCTGCGCGATCGCCGCCTGAACGCTGGTGCCGGGACGGAAGAAAATCTTGATGATTCCCAATCCGTTTACCGACTGTGATTCCTGATGTTCGATGTTGTTAACCGTCGTGGTATTGAATCGCTCGGAGGGGCCGACAAAGCGGTCGGCCATGTCCTGGGGAGACATTCCGCCGTAGAACCAGAGCACGGAAATAACCGGAATATCGATCTCTGGAAAAATGTCGACAGGCATCATCGGGACGGTGGTCAGCGTCAGAAGAATGATGACGAGCGCCATCACGATAAATGTGTAAGGACGCCTGAGGGCTAATGCAACAATCCACATGGATAGGATTCACTCCAGAAATTGCCGGGCACGGACAGGGACTCCGCACAGAGATCAATAAATCCCTGACACTGAATTAATTGTTAGCTTCGATTCTATACGGCTTGGATCATGAGTTGAAGCACAATTCGCCTACGCCATGCTAGCATCGGCCGATGGACCAGAACGTAAATATTGGTTACAGGAGCGGCAGCGACAAGCGCCCACAGGGATGCCTGCGCCGCGGTGGGCCCGCCATGCGATCGTAAGCAATACGATGGAGTCTCCGTAAGCGAACGAATCCCGCCGGCTGCGGGATTCGTCGTTTACTAAAGGCGTCTTGCCGGTGCGGGCAGTTATTCGCTCCAGCGCTTGAACACCAGCGAGCCGTTGGTTCCACCGAAGCCGAACGAGTTCGAGAGCGCATAGTCCAGCGACGCTTTGCGTGCCTGGTTCGGAACAAAGTCCATGCCCAAGGTCTGTTCGTCCTGATTTTCCAGGTTAATGGTCGGAGGAAGAATCTGATCACGGAGCGCAAGCACCGTGATGCCGGCTTCCAATCCGCCCGCGCCACCGAGCAGATGGCCGGTCATGGATTTGGTGGAGCTGACGGGAACATTGTATTCGCCGAAAAGATTGCGGATCGCGATGGCCTCCAAATCATCCCCGATAGGCGTGGATGTACCATGCGCATTCACGTAGCCCATGTCACTGGGCACTAGCTTGGCGTCGCGGATCGCATTGCGCATCACGCGGAAAGCTCCATCGTGATTGGGGGCGGGCGAGGTGATGTGATAGGCGTCGCCGCTCATGCCGTAACCGACAATTTCCGCAATGATCCGCGCCCCACGCGCCTTGGCGCGCTCGAGTTCCTCGAGAATCAGAATGCCGGAGCCTTCGCCCACGACGAATCCGTCGCGATCCTTGTCCCATGGACGGCTGGCGCGCTCCGGTTCGTGATTGCGAGTGGAGAGGGCGCGCATGGCGCAGAATCCGCCAACGCTCATCGGCGTGATTGCAGCCTCGGCGCCGCCGGCGATCATCACGTCGGCATCCCCACGTTGAATAATCTTGAAACTGTCGCCAATGGCGTGAGCGCCGGTGGTGCAGGCAGTGGCGCTGGCCAGGTTCGGACCCTTTGCGCCAAAACGGATGCTGACTTGTCCGGCGGCGAGATTCACGATGCTGGCGGGAATGAAGAACGGCGAAATTTTTCGCGGCCCGCCTTCCAGCAGCGCGGTGTGCTCGCGTTCGATAACGTCAAAACCGCCAATTCCCGAACCGACATAAACGCCGACGTTCTCGGCGTCTTCCGGCGTAATCTCCAGGCCCGACATATTCATTGCCTCGGTGGCCGCAGCCAGAGCGAAGTGAATGAAGTGGCCCATTTTTTTCAGTTCTTTTTTCTCGATGAACTTCAATGGGTCGAAGTTCTTTACCTCGGCTGCGATCCGGGAGCTGAACAAAGTTGTATCAAAATAAGTAATCGGCGCGACGCCGCTCTTGCCAGCAAGGAGGCTTGCCCAAACCTCTTCGGTGGTGTTGCCGACACCGCATATCAAGCCAATACCAGTGACAACTACTCGGCGACTCAAGCTCACTTCCCACCTTTCGCGTGTGCGTTGACATAGTCGATCGCATCTTTGACGGTTTTGATCTTCTCGGCATCCTCGTCCGGAATTTCAATGTCGAAGGCTTCTTCAAAGGCCATCACGAGTTCAACAATGTCCAGCGAATCCGCACCCAGATCATCCTGGAAGGAAGCGCTGGCCGTGACTTCGGCTTCATCCACCCCGAGTTGCTCCACGATAATCTGTTTGACTTTCTCGTCGCCGGAAGGCATTGAACTCTCCTTAAGAAAAGGAGACGGCGAACGCCGGGCAGTGATGCCCGGCGGTCAGGCTACGGAGGCCGCTCCATCCTTCAT
>Ga0182030_10020729_pt1 | contig 12375 bp, 18 predicted proteins | sample 812S3MmetaG_FD_121299 | JGI IMG/M metagenome (GOLD analysis project Ga0182030, IMG submission 121299) | Permafrost microbial communities from Stordalen Mire, Sweden - 812S3M metaG (Illumina Assembly) | ecosystem: Environmental > Terrestrial > Soil > Wetlands > Permafrost | place: Sweden...
AATATTAAATACATTATCTGTCACTAGCTCCCTATCCCGTAACATCTAAATTATCTATACCATAAATCTAGTATCGATTACAGTTATATTGTTCCCTGTAGTCTAGATACTTTTTGCTAGAATCTTCGCACTCTTCTTCTTCTTCTCACACGGCTTGTACGTTGCATTTAAATTCAGTATAAAAACTCGCTGTTCCAGCGTGGTCCCGGCTCAAAAATTCAGGTCTTCCTATTTTCGATTAGTGATTGGTCCATTGTGGGGGGCTGGAAGTAGCGCTAACAGCCCTGTCGCTCTCCGTAAAAGGGCGCCGAATTTGGAATATTGCTGCGGCTGAGGATCAAATAAAATCGACGTCAATTATGTGTTAACTCTTGTCACTTGGCATCTAATTTGTTTTAAGGCCTCTGCCATTGAACCCTCATACCGCAATCCGACGCCAGTTCCGACCCTCACTTCGTACATCTTCAAGCCGCAAGGCTAGCCGCGCGGGCCCAACTTCACAGCCTCGTCGAATAATGTCATCCGACATTGAGCATTGGCACATCAACGCAACCGTCTTCAAAGATCGAGTGGAGGAGACCCATTATATATCTGATCCTGCTAGGAACGTTAGGCGGAGACCGCACAAGATAATATGGCAGGTAGAGCGTCTTCTGGGACGAGGGGGATTTGGGGAGGTGCGCTTGGAAAGGAATAAAGAGGATGGGAAAGCAAGAGCAGTGAAGAGAATTGCGACAACGAGCGCGACACTGAGTAAAAGCGAATGTGAGAAAGAGTTGAAAGCCCTGTTGGAATTCTCGAAACCAAAGGCTAGTCAGCCCTGAGTTACCAAGAGCGTACCATTCTTTCCTAACAGCTGCCAGTCGAAAGAAGCTGCGGTATTTGTCGAATTTTTCGGTTGGTTCAAGGATGGCCCTGAGATATTTCTAGCAATGGAGTACGTTCAGCTGGGGGATCTTGAACGCAATGTGGCGGCACATTCTGGGAAGATACCTGAAATCGAGGCTCGAGATATTGCTGAACAAATACTGTCAGGCTTGGAGATTATGCATGCAGAATCATTCGCACACCGGGACTTGAAACCACAGGTTCGTTCATCACTGCGTTTAGCTTGGTTCTGAGTGTGTGAGACTAATATTACTTGTTTGGTAGAATATCTTGGTTGTCAATGGACCGCCTCAATGGTGGGTAAAGCTAGCAGATTTTGGGTTGAGCAAGAGATTGACAGACACCACGGCATTTTATACTCGGGGAGGTACTCAGGCATACATGGCTCCCGAGGTTCTCGACTATTTGGGTGATGAGTATACTAGTTCTAAATACACTAACGCAGTCGACATCTGGGCAGTTGGTTGCATTATCTATCGTCTAATGACTGGACGTGTCCCATTCCCTCCCGGTACCTCTTTAATCAAATATTGCGAGAATAAGTCGGTGTTCCCATATGATGCTCTTTTAGACAGTGGTACAAAGAGAGGAGGGTCCGAGTTCATCCGTCAACTTCTGCTACCCAACCCCAAAGATAGGCCTCCGGCCTCACAAGCGCTAAAACATGAATGGATTCTCTCAGGTGAGTTTCTGAGTTTTTATCCTCACAGTGACGCTCCCAACGACCCTCTCGCGATTTTTCTTTCCTGGATACCCTTTCTTAAGAAATCTCTGGCATATTTATGCCTTGCGGGTGCTCTTACGCAATAATCTATCACCCTAGCTCCATCTATATTTTACGCTGGCTAATTTCTCTCTGGGCTCAGATATTGCAAGAACAGCTTCGGACGTTTCATACCCAGCTCAAACAGAATCATTTGGAATTTCGGAACTCACTCTGCCTGGCGCGGGCTACAACACTGTATCCCACGTTGGGCTCAAATCCTATAATTCATCTTCGCCCGCAAGCTCATCACGAAGGCAATCTTCAGACTCTTCGTCAAATGCTAGTCGGTTATCTGTCTCAAGCGAAGAAACAGACACCCTGCGGCCGATGCCTCCTGGACTTTCTGAAACAACTATGGACTCAATCTCCATAGATCGCAATGAGCTGGTTAGCACTACAATCGTTCCTTCCAAAGGGGTAAAACCTATAGGAAGTGGAAGAACAATGCAGGCCCCTCATACTACCGCACCTCCTGCTGCAAAACGGCCTGGTCCTAAAGGGTTATTTTTTTCTGATCATGCGGTGCCCAAATCTTGTCGAGCACTTTACGATTACACCGGCGTTGACCCTGGAGACTTATCGTTTCGAGAAGATGACACTGTACAGATCATAGAAAAAATGAATCACGGCTGGTGGAAAGGATCCCTTAAGGGAAAACAAGGAATCTTCCCCTCAAACTATGTCGTTGCAATTACCGAATTTTGTCGAGCAATGTACAAATATACCGGCGTAGATAAAGGGGATCTATCGTTTCGACGAGGTGATACTATACAAATCACAGAAAGAGTGAATCGGGACTGGTTGAAGGGAACCCTTGAAGGCAAAGAAGGAATTTTCCCCTCGAACCACGTCGTTGCAATATCCAAATTCTGTCGAGCGCTGTACGATTTCATCGGCGAGCGCCAAGACGAACTATCATTTCGAGAGAATGACACAATACAAATTATAGAAACGATTAATCGTGATTGGTGGAAGGGATCTCTTAAAGGCCAAGAGGGACTTATCCCCTCAAACTACGTTGACTGCGAGATTCTATCCCCGACTTCGCTACCTGCAGAAGCCTAAGCAATATAGACTTAAAAACTCTTGCGTCGAAGACGACTTAGAATTTAGGAAGGGTGATCTCGCTGACGGCATGACCAATCCTTTGCAATGCGTAGCCTACAAGAGACTTAAAAGCCGGTTGGAAATGGTTGATCTGATGTACTAATATGAATCAACTTGGCACCGTCGGACTTAAATCTATGCTTAGTAGTACAAATTCTACGCATGGTAGCTCAAGCTACATGTCTGCCTTACTGATGCACAGCCACTTTCCTTCCTGTAAAACAAATATCGGTTGTATCGATGCCCGACAATTGATTATGAGTTCCTTGAATTAAACAAAGATGACGAATCCACAAGTTCAGGCCAACAGAACGACATGGGAAGGGTTGATAGAACTCGCTCGAGTGGCAGTGGCAGAGCACGACGCTAGTACAGCAGCAGCAAACACTGCTGCTCCTGCTCCCTCTCCCCCTACCGCCAACGCCTCTCGAACGCCTATACCTGTGTCGACTGGGTCTCCTGCCGTTGTCTCTATTCCAAGTATCGAGACCCGAATCGCCAATCTCGAAAATCGCCTTACAACATTATTGAATACCATTAGCAATCAAGTCCAAGAGCTCTTTATGAGGGTTGCTGTTACAGACGAGAACAGTATAGCTCGCAAAGCCAATAGCCTTCTCATGAGTCCAAATGACACACTGGTGCACCTGGTAGACGTGAGAATCGGGAACCCTGTGGCAGACTTTCCTAACAACTCATCGGAGATAGAGGCTCTTAGTGACGAGGGAATTATTCGACTCTTGGATGCGCTAGGTGGATCAACAGCACGTACACCTATAACACGACAACAAGCGTTCAGAAGGAAGATTGGATTGAGATCTTAGCGAACACCTGGATGGGCTTGAGTTGGCTGGGTCATCGTTCTCTTTTTACCTAAGCTTCTAAGCTATCATTATTTGTTTTCTTTATGGAGTACATGGAAGGATACCAGGCTGTTTTGCATAATAGCAGAGCAGTTATAGGGCAATTAGCTCCGAGGAAGAGTGCTGGAGAGTTAGAGGTTCAGAGCTCTTCATGTGACTGAGTGAGCTGTCTAAGCGGGGGGGGCATTTAATCTAGCAAAGTTTCAAGGCCAAAACCCAGGAGTATTAATGAAAGAAGGCAATAATCGAGCAGACCTGGGGAGAATTCCAGGATCCACAGCTCCATTCAATGGATGCGTTCCGAACAGATATGTGTTATAGTTTTCTCTGATTCGAGAGATGTGACGTGCCAAGTAGGGCTTACTCGTTAATTATGACTAGATTGCTACCCCCACTTTCGAAACCAATCCACAACATCCCACGCCCTCTTCACATGGATGTTGCTGCAAAATTCGCCATTAAGTTATGGTTTCTACAGCCTTAGCTCACCTCACATGCCTCTGCGGCGCCGTATCCGCACCCGGCACTCTCCTTCATGAAGCAGAGATTCCCATCAGTGCAGGAATCTGCCATTGCAGCTCCTGCCGCCACACGACTGGTTCTCTTGGGGTATCCTTCCCCTTGTTGAAATCAGCTCCAGCCGAAGATACGATCTCACAAACAACAGTACACCGCAGTTCCCATGGCAAAACCTGGTATTTCTGCTCAAAATGTGGTTGTCATTGCTTCCTCCTCAACCATCATTCTGGAAAGTGGTACTGTCTCGGGGGGATCATCGAACCAAGCGTGTCAGCGAAAGAAGACAGTATTATTTGGCCCGAAGATATCATCAAAGTCTCGCACCATGAACACGTCCTCGATACCTTGGATGGTGGACTGGTGCCCATCCTTCTTGATCTTAATCGCCACTCCGTTCCTACCTGGTCTGCCGCACCGCAATACCTTCCTGAACAAAACTCGTTCGATCTTTCCCATGACACAGTTCTCTCACTCCCTACAAGCTCAGTACGTGATCTCATGGAACCCAAAGACGGCTCATACCTTCCAGCAAAGTGTCATTGCGGCGGAGTCACCCTCCTAATCAAGCGCGCAGACTACACCTCCAATACTGAGCTCCCAGCTCGTTTCATTCCCACTGACCCGACAAAATACCTAACCTACCTTTGTGCGTGTCGCTCATGTCGCCTTTCGACTGGCGTCTCGCTGACTCCGTGGGCGCTCATCCCGCCAGGAAACGTTTTCAACGCCAACGCTCCCACCAACGCCAGTGATGCCTTCGCCAAGAATATTTTGCCCGTGATCTTTGGAAAATTCGCGGGTAGTCTCAACGCAAATCCAGGGTTGACATTGAGTCACAACTGGTCCTCACCAGACACATGTCGAAGCTTCTGTGGCCAATGCGGAGCGACAGTGTTTTATTGGTGTAGTCAAAGGCCAGATGAGCTGGATCTCGCTGTTGGGATTCTGAGAGCTGATGAGGGAAGTATGGCGAGAAGATGGTTAGAGTGGGAATGGGGACGGTGTAGTTTTGCAGATGAGTGTATTGATCGGGAGGTGTGTGAGGCGTGGCTTGGGAGTGCGGAAGCGATGGAGAGGATAAGTGGTTAATCTAATGATACTGAATGTAATAACGAGATCTAGGAATAGATACTCGTTCTGCTGTACTTTTGTCTCTTGCTTTCTGCTCAAGGCGACTGTATTGAAGACCTGATGGCAGAAGTTCACCTACCTGTAGAGATTGCCTTTATTGCTCAGCGATACATCTCAATTAATTTACATCATCACTCCTTGCTGTGCATACTGTCTGGTCAAGCTGAAAAGATCCATCAGAAAATCTAACAGTGCAATCGCCATCGTCGTAAAAAACACGTGCTGGAAAACCTCTCTTCGCTAACGCCCCTATCCACCACTCAACCGACACCACCCGACGCCAACCGCAGCCATAACATAACAATTCCACCATCAACCCCTTTAATCTCGCTACCAATCAGAGATTTCAGTACCATTCGGCATTCCTCCGGCCACCTTACCTCTAACTCTCATGTCCCTCTAAATATAGAATCTTATGTGTCACAAACAATCACGTTTCTCCAACCCCAGCAGAAGTGGTGAAATTCTCGATAAAAATTCTCGCGCCACAGCTGTCACGATCCAGGAACCGGCTCACTAACCGATCCCTGCCCAACCAATGCCGTCCCATCTCTGGCCATGGATGGAGCGACACCGGTGATCTAATTATTAATGATCTGCGCCCCTTGCAGCTCGACAGGCGGCTGTGTAGGAATTCTTGGGTAAGTATGTGACGAGAATTTTCCACGGTTGTCATACTCGTCCTTTGGAGGTAAAACGTGGAAAATTTCAATGCTCGTGTCATCGTGAGATGCGTCTAGAAGGAGGCGATGGGGGATAAATAGCTGGGGCTCCTCGATGGAATTTGCTTTTTTCATCACACATCATAAACACTTCTACACTTCTACATCAAAGCACATTCAAAGCTTCACAAACATAAACATTAATCCTCACACAAACAACAAACCACACATCTTTCTCAAATCTACAAATATCAAAATGGTGTCCGCAAACAAGCTCTCCATCGAAGGCTCCCGCCTCGCCCCAACCCCATGGCCGCTCCAAAGCCGCAGCAGCAGCGTCAGCCAGAACGGAAGCGGAAGCGGAACGTCGGTCTTCAAATCTATGGCCAAGAAGATCGCGAAGGGATTGAAGGAGCACCACGAGAAGACGGAGGCGGCATTCGATGCGCTGTATGGGAGACGTTCCGCGGTTTATGGTGCGGGGAGGGAGGTGAGATAGAGGAGAATAACGATATTGAGGGCAAGGGATCTGAAGATGGAGGAGGATTGGGGGGGCGGGAGCTCAGGGGAAGGAGAACGGGCGGGGAGGGGCAATGGATGGCGGGGTAATGAGGGGTGGATTTATTAGACGGGATGGGAAAAGCATTGGGACGGACTGGAAAAGCATTGAGATGGCGTTTTGTGATATTGATTCCAGGAATGAGGGAGAATCAGATCGGGCGATGAGCTCTGGGATCGATCATTTTGGTGGAATATTAATTAATAATTCTTAATCTCGAATGAAACTCATAAACTTCGCATCGTCGACTTCCGAGGTGTATTTCTTTCTCTTCATGACGGGGATTCCCCGCCTTGCTCACTGTTATGCGCCGCCTGTGACGCTGAAGCTCAGACCTTGTGAAACAAAAACTACTAGCACGGCAGCACAAGCTGCTGTTGAAAGAATTATATCCGTTCTTCTTCCGTCTGTGAGAAGAGCAAGACTGGCCGCAAAGAGACTCGTGAAAAGAGCTATGAGTCCTAGCCTCACGTGTTGATCTTGCACAATATAGAGTGTTACGATCGCACCTTCTATTACCAACGATACGGCAGGGACCGTAATGACTGTCACCAAGCGCGAGATGTGCCGGGACGAGTAAACACAAACAGGAAGTAACCTCAACTACACAAGCAGCATTCACTCTTCAGAACTTGTATGACCTCAAGACAACACCACCTCAGCAACTGAAGCAACGGGCCCTCCATTACCCGAGATAAAAAAATCACACCCTGTATTCCAATTCGGCACCTCCCCCATAGTTGAAGGATTTGGTATCAAGTTCGAGGTCGTACTGAAGTTCATCGCACCCGACGTTAATGTTATATCCAACATCCTCGGGGTCTAAATAATCAAGATTAGGGTTCTGATTGCCACGGATGGTACTCGCCATCAGCAAGGGGTAGGTATGCTGAATATAGGACAAAGTCCATGTCTTGGTTACTACCGGGAGGGAGAGCCTTTCTGACTGGGACAGCGGGCATGAGTGACTAATGTTACCATTGGATGAGAGAGTGGAATGAAGATGAATCATCGTTTCTGGGAGTCTTAGAATCAGCTTAAATGATGACGTACTTGTTTAGCGGATGTTTAACAGTCCATTTTAGACCGTGAGATAAAGCATTTTGCAAGCGGCACCTTTTACACTCCTCTTTTTGCTCTTGATTGCCTGATCGCGGAGAACAGAAGACAAATGGAGAAAGTAGAGCGGGAATTCAGATGTTTATCATTAGAGACACGGTAATAAAAAGTTGATGGAAACTCGAAAGTTCATCTTGGATTATGTATTGCCAGCCCGGGAAAAGTAAAACGACTGATGTTTCTGGATTATGTTAGAGGTTGTGCGGAAGATGTAGAGGTATTGTGAACTAAATTTCTCCCTCTTGTCCATCGCATTCGGTTAGTAAGCTTGAGCAACCTAAGCAACTCACCCGAGCACCCTAAGCGAGATCTATCAAATCGTTATATATTTTGACTTCTTGCTTTTTAGCCAATCACACTTGATCTAACCTCCGTTCTCTTATATTATTTTTTATTAAGCTTTGAAAAAGACACTCAGGGAGCACAAACAAGTTCTTAGATCCCAAAGTAGACACTTTTTTTAAAATAAAAAAAATATACCTAGTACTTTCTATGGTGTAAGTTAGTTCAATATAGATGTCCCTAAGGAGAGTACTACTTATTTTTTTTTTATAAATTCCTTTTCAATTTATATTTATTATAACCTAAATACCTCCCTTCTTTAATCTCATTATTCGATCGACTTTTTAAATTTCTTTATTATAATTTATTTTATTAATTGTCTTTTATTTAGTAGCCTGTGCAAGTTATTGTTTTAGTGTCAAAAAAAAAGAGTTAATAAAGGGGTTCTTTGCACAATTCTACAATAAAGGCGCTAGTACTAAGTCAGAGTGTAATAGCTACTGCAACAGCCACGGGGACGCCGACCGGTATAGCAGAAGTACTAGCGGTCTGGGCCATCGGAGACACCGAATACTGGCTTACTTTGGAAGCCCCGAAAAGTCTAGATAACGGAGACCCCGAATAAGGGTTTCAGTATAGATGTGCTAGTTTCTGAGGAGGAATGATATATACTCGCGATTAGCCAACTGCCAGCCGGCAAGCTTGAGTTTATCTTTGACGACGATCAGTACTTTTACTCAGCAATCTACTATTATTACCTACCAGCCCCTTCTACATTTGACCATATGCTACCTACTCTGTTATATTGTGGTCCCTCCTGCTGCCCTCTGACGGCGACCCGCTGTTACAATTAGTGCTTGCAAGGAATTATATAAAGGAATTGATTTAGTGTTTAAGGCCGTACCTGTAACGACCACAGCCTAGAAGGGACCAACGGAGTACATTCAAGAAACTCTCATATCAACAGAGATATATGGGTATCTTGAGTTTCTAACTTAGGCTAATAGACTTATTGAGCCTTCGCAAGTGAGCTTTAGTACAAAGATTAATAACTTGCGAGATGAAAACAAAAAACTCGGACGAGGGTTAAAGCAGTGGAAGTATCAGGCTACGGCTGAATCTAACTACGACAAAAGTCTGACCAAGAACGGAGTCATCTTAGGATTTCTAATCAGACACTGCAATACGAGCTACAGAAGAGCACAATGGCAGCAGACTGTTTCAGAAGTAGCATTTTGCAATATTCTCAGATATTAGCTAGAATTATGCCGCTTATAGAGAAGTTAAGAAATAGGGTGAACCTTGACGGAGTCATCGATGAGTTTGGAACTTTGGCATGTCTATCCTGAAGTCGCCGATTGGCTTGATACTTTGAATAGTTGATAGGGACAGTAATTAATCCAGATGAATCATGCGAAGTGGCAGACCGTGCACGAGAAAAAAAAAAGGCATACCGTGGAAAAAATTAACACGTTACCGTACCTCGTTTCTGATGCCAATACCTCGTCTGTAACATAGCTGCCAGCTTCTCAATCAACTTCACTTCATCCAGCAAGAGTCATAAAATGCCTTACCATCAGATGCTATATTTAAACTACCATAGAATTTCAAAATCTACTATAATTAAAATCTATAGTAGAATTTAAAATTTTATAGTAGATTTTAATTATGGTAGATTTTAATTATAGTAAATTTTAATTATAGTAGATTATTAACTATAGTAGATTTCTAGAATTTATAATAGATTTTCAGAAACTATTGTAGATTTAGCAAGTTTATTGTAGTTTAAATACAGCATCTGATGGTAAGATATCTGTCCAAGGACCTTGCGGCCGCTTTGTTCTTAAACTGACTACTGTGTCATCACCTTTGCATCTGCGGAATAAACACTTATCACAACCTTGAAATGAAGCTGAACAGCATAAGAAATATCACGGCATATATAAAAGGCAGTCTCTTTAGCTATACATCCTGATGACTAGCCTTAGTCAAGGTGGATTGTACCAAACAGGCTCCGTACTCCCAGCATCATAATGCTTATAATTTTGCACTTCCTCGTCCCATTGCCAGTAGTCTGCCGTTCGTCTTTCCGCTTCAATACATGCTGCTTCTAAGGCCCTTGAACGACCTGAGTACACATCGTGGTGTTGAGTGAACATCCCTTGAGATCTCCTTTCTTGGACTAAACGTGCGATCAAGGGTTGTGGCTCCTCACAAATGCCCTGGTCGAACCATCCTTCCAGTCCCCATTGCTGCCGAGGTTGGTGTCGCTCCCTTCTCAGCCTCTCAGAGAGAGGATGACCTCTGTAGGGCTCCTCAGACAACGAAGTATTGGTCGAAGCCGTGCTGGATGGATCCTCACTATCAGTCATAATAGACCCTTGTGAGGACTCGATTCCAATCAAGCTCACTGTTGAGATAGGGTAGGACGGATTGACTTTATCAGTGCTCGAGGAATTCAAAGCTTCATCGGTTGTTGAGTAGGAGGCGAAAGTAAAGTTGAGCTCGGTTTCGAGTTCAGCAACAGTCATAAATGAGATACCGTCATTCGAAAAGAGGGGCATTCTTCTTAATTGCAACAAGGTGCCGTCTTGTATGCCCCGACGGAAACTCTCAATTACGCTATCGGACAACACGAAATCTTCCCCGTCTTGCCTCTTCTCCTTTATTCTGTTGTACGGACTTGGAAGATAAAATCCGCGTTCGCCTAGATCTGCACCAATATTGTATCCGCAGCCGAAAAGGATCTTGAAGTTTGCTTTCGGCTCAATGTAGAAGATTCCTCCTTGAGAGTACAGCTCAAGCTTTCGGCAAGTCCAGCGTATGTATATATGAGAAATATCGCCACTTTTCCGACGCCTGAGGCGTCCCGTAGGTTTAAATGTTGTCGGATTGGATTTTGACAGATCGTCAACAAATGTCTGCGATACCCAGTTCGTTTGGCCTTCGGAATCGCAGAGCGCAATGACCGGCAGTTCTCGCGGCATCAATAAGTCGGCGGCTTGTTCAATCTCCACGATCCCCGCAAAGATATTCTACAGAGTCTGTCAGGTTTGACTTCACGATTACTATCCGGAGATCTTACCTTGACTTCTAAGCTCTCAAGTTTCTTGCGTAGAGATACGCGGGAATGTGGTTGGTGAAGAAGGCCATGATGGCGGGACATGAACGTATATTTCGTGGCTGTGTGTCTGTGAAGAGTGCCACAGACGTAGACAGCTTTATAGAGTGACGAAAGACCGGTTTGAGGCTCCAAAGATGTCGCTTTAGGCTTCGCATAAGGCATATAAGGATGATGAAGCTATTCTCCTAAAGCTGAAGGCAAAGATCATCGGTGAAAGCCTGCAAGTCGCTGCGACACCACCTGGGCAGATCTGACCAATAGTGTTGCATGCATGATTTCTTTTTTGTGACATGCAGGCTGAGCAAAACGCCCATGCCAACAAAATCAATTTCTGCCCTTTGAGCCAGAGGGCGCTGTGCATGCCTTGAAGCCTCATTGCTAACCAGCCTCGATCATGAGTGCGCAATCTGAAAATGATTTTCAAAATGCTTCATGATTTCTAGTCCATGATTTCAAAAATGATTGGGCCCACGGGGTATGACAAGCTTGCACGGTTCATGTTGAATGAGCAGTATACAATTTTTCGACAGTTCAAATCAATAGCAAATCGTGACTTGCTATTCCTCCAGGCTGAGCTGGCACATCTCGAAGAAGAATTTGTCGCTATTTCAGAACGTGATAAGCTTATTGAGGGAGAACAAAGGTTGTATGATCGGAATTGGCATCTTCTCAGCACCGCCGGAAATCGTGGTTGTAGAGGCGAGCAATGGGAAAAAGCCCTACAAATACGCATGAAACTCAGGGAATACTGTTCGAAGCTCTGAACTCGTAAATGGGATTAGTGGCTAACATTCTGGTAGATGAGTTCTTATCGCGATACTCAGAAATCGCCAGCAAACCTCAAGCGAGAACTCGGGATCTCACAATGCTCAGAGAGTGGATCTCTCGACCGGATCTTGGGGGTGGGATTGCGTTCTCTGGAAACGATCTCAACTTAGGCGGAGGATCTGTATATGACGATGAATATAGAAACGATCTGATAGTTCTTGACTGCCATGTGGGCGAGAATGATCCCTTCACTCAATTGTTAGCAGGGCCAGTGTTTCATAAGCTCGAAAAATTCTGGCGATATTTGAAGGTTAGTGTTTTTGTTCGAGTTTACTGGGGTTACCATTGTGTGCTCACAGAGGCATAGAAACCCGTACCTTCAGATCCGGAGAATCCAGCATTGGAGAGTAATCTCTTCCACTACTCCAATTCTCACATTCTTGGCTTCATTGACATTCTGGGAACGATAATAGCGTCAATGACACCGCTGATATCCATCATCATTCTGTACTTTGTGCAGAACCTAGGCTACAGACTGGCAATTCTTTGCGCCTGTACTCTGATATTTTCGACGAGCCTTGCGCTTG
>Ga0182030_10020730_pt1 | contig 12375 bp, 7 predicted proteins | sample 812S3MmetaG_FD_121299 | JGI IMG/M metagenome (GOLD analysis project Ga0182030, IMG submission 121299) | Permafrost microbial communities from Stordalen Mire, Sweden - 812S3M metaG (Illumina Assembly) | ecosystem: Environmental > Terrestrial > Soil > Wetlands > Permafrost | place: Sweden...
GGAGCGGATCGCGGGATCGCTGCCGGACGCGGTGGTGCTGGACGTGGGCCTGCCTGGTATGGACGGCCTGGAGGTGTGCGAGCGCCTGCGCAGGCTGGGCAACCGCGTTCCGATCCTGATGCTGACGGCGCGGGATGCGGTTGAGAACCGTATCGACGGGCTGGATGCGGGCGCGGACGACTACATGGTGAAGCCGTTCGACGTGGGCGAGTTGAAGGCGCGTCTGCGCGCGCTGCTGCGGCGGGCGAACCCGGAGGCGGACACGGAGGCGCTCTCGTTTGCGGAGCTGAGCCTGGACCCCTCGCGCCATGGCGCGCAGGTGGGGGAGAACTTCGTGGAGCTGACGCGCACGGAGTACCAGCTGCTGGAGCTGCTGCTGCTGAACCCGCGCAGGGTGCTGTCGCACTCGCTGATCTATGACCGTGTGTGGGGCTATGACTTCGGGCCGGCGTCGAATGCGCTGCGCGTGTACGTGGGCTATCTCCGACGCAAACTGGAGGAAGCGGGCGCGCGCGATCTGATCCACACGGTTCGCGGCGTGGGCTACGCGCTGCGCGAGCCGTGACAATTGCCGGATCTGGGGAGCAATGACCCTGAGAACGCGGATAGCGGCGGTGGCGAGCGTGTGCGTGGCGCTGGCGGTGCTGACGGCCGCGGTTGGTCTGTATGTGGCGGTGAGATCGGACCTGCGCGGAGAAGTGGACAGCGCGCTGCGCGCGCGAGCACATGCGTTCGCCGGTGGGCAGGCGGACGCCGGTGGGCAGGCGCCGAACCCTGGCATCGGCGGTCCTGGGCCGGGTCCCGGCGATGGTGGTGGCGGCGGTGGTGGTCCGGGGGGCTTTCCCGACACGGTGCAGCCGGCGCCGTTCGGCGCGGCGTCGGGCTATGTGCAGCTGGTGACGTCGGCAGGGGCGATCTTCGTTCCTGGAGGACAGGGCAGCTCGCCGACGGAGATCTCATTGACGGGTGCTGATCGGTCGATCGCGCGGGCAGGCACGGGCAGCAGCCTGACGGACAGGAGCGTGAAAGGCACGGAGCTGCGCGTGCTCACAGAGGGCGTGGGTACGGGCGCGGTGATGATTGCGCGGCCGTTGACGGAGGTGGAACACGAGCTGAGCAGGCTGCTGCTGATTCTAGCCCTGATCGGGGTAGGGGGAATCGTGCTGGCGGCGATCCTGGGGACGGTGGTGGCGCGCACGGCGCTGGCGCCGATCTCGGCGTTCACGGGCGAGACGGAGAGCTTGACGGGCAACCTGGATCTGTCGCGTCGCCTTGAGGTGCGTGGCCACGACGAGCTGGCGCGGTTGGCGGAGAGCTTCAACGGCACGCTGGACGCGCTGGAGCGCTCGGTGCAGTCGCAGCGCCAGATGATCGCGGACGCCAGCCATGAGCTGCGCACACCGATCTCCTCGCTGCGCGCGAACATCCAGGTGCTCGGCGAAGCGGATCGGTTGGAGGCGGGCGAGCAGGAGAGCCTGCGTGGGGACATCGTGGAGGAGCTGGACGAGCTGACGGCGCTGGTGGGTGACGTGGTGGAGCTGGCGCGCGGAGCGGCGCCGGCTCAGGAGGCGGAGGACGTGCGCCTGGACGAGGTGGTGGAGGGCGCGGTGCAGAGCGCGCGCAGGCGCGGGGAGGTGAGCTTCCAGGTGAGCGTGCAGCCGACGATTGTGCGGGGCCAGGGCGACAGGATCGCGCGGGCGGTGTCGAACCTGGTGGACAACGCACGCAAGTGGAGCCCAGCGGGCGGCAAAGTGGAGGTGCGGCTACAGGACGGCGTGCTGAGCGTGCGCGACCATGGCCCGGGGTTCTCTGAGGAGGACCTGCCGTATGTGTTCGACCGCTTCTACCGAGCGCAGGACGCGCGCAAGCTCCCCGGCTCGGGCCTGGGGCTGGCGATCGTGCGCCAGGCGGCCGAGGCGTGCGGAGGGTTCGCGGAGGCGTCCAACGCGCCCGGCGGCGGGGCGCTACTGCGGGTGGGGTTCGGCGCTTCCTTGCCGCTGGAGCAGCGAGACGACGAAACGGGTTGACCCCAAGGCCGGGCTCGCAGGCACGGGAACTGGCGCATCGCTTGCAGGAAGTCCGCATGATTCGTCAAATAGCGTCCTCTGATGGCGGTAACTTCGTAGCTTGAAGTACGCCATAAGGGGGTAGACCGTCTGGTGTTCTGTGTCTATAGGGAGGTTGGGATGAGGCTTCACGTTCGCGTTTCGCTGTTGGCGCTGATCTGCGCAATCACTGTTGTGCTCGTGCCGGCGGCCGCGCAGGCGGCGGAAGCCCCGGGGGTCGAAGCCTTCGTGGCGGTCAATTGCAAGGTCGAAACTTGCGCGCAGACAGAAACCGACATCAACCTTGGGCCGCCATTCGGCGAACAGAAGTACGTGGAACCGTCGTCGCCCACCGAAAAAGAATCGCTCGAAGAAGGCTACCTCCAGGCTGGTGGCCACGTGCCCTACGGCATCACCGACTTCTCGATCAAGTCGACAGGGAGCCTGCCGTTCAAGAAACCAGACTCGGAGGTCAAGCACATCAGGACGGATGTGGCGCCAGGGCTCGCGACCAACCCCTTCGCTGTGCCGCAGTGCTCTGCCAAAAACTTCGGGAGGGAAGCCTCCGAAGAAGCGTTTGCGGGCAGCGGCCTCGGTTTCTACGGTGCGTCAAACTGCGCAGGCAGCGAGATCGGCATGCAGCACGCGACGGTCTTCCTAGTGACCAACGAAAAAACGGGCGAAGGCGTGGATCTTGCGCTTGAAGGCACGGTCTACGACGTCGAACCGAAGGAAGGACTCGCTGCCGAGTACGGCGTGGCGCTCAAGCTGCCGCTGGCTGTATCCGCGGGCGGCCTCCAAAAGTTCTTCGCGTACCTGGAAGCGAACAAAATCCCTGCTCCGACGGAAAAAGAACAGGAATTCCTCGAGGCGCAGCAGTACTACGCCCACACCCTGATCGAAGGCAACGTCGAATGGGGCAAGCAGATCCGCGGCACCGACCAGGGCGACTATCACGACTACTTCGAAATCAACGTGTCCACGGCGCTGCCGCTGGTCAGCTCGCGCCTCGACTTCGAAGGCACGAAGGGCGGCGATTTTGTCACCAACGCGACGAGCTGCCCAGGTCACAACACCACCACGCTGAAACTCACAGACGTCGAAGAAGCGACGGTGAAATCGGAATACACCACGCCTGTGGGGCTCAAAGGCTGCGAAGCGCTTGAACCATTTGCGCCCGGCTTCTCGCTGGAACAGGAAAACAGCTTCAGCGACCAGCCCGACGGGTTCGCCGCGACGGTCTCGCTTCCCCAGCACCTCGAAGCCAAAGAACTTGCCAGTTCGCAGCTCAAGACAGCCGTCTTCACGCTGCCGGAAGGGATGACGCTCGACCCCTCGGCCGCAGCGGGGTTGGAAGCCTGCACCCCTGCCGAGGCTCGCATCGAAAGCGAAGAAGCGGGGACATCCTGTCCTGAAAAATCGGCACTGGGCACCGTCGCACTAGAAGTGCCGACGCTTCCCGCGGGATCTTTGACAGGCAAGGTCTACCTCGGCGGCCCCGAAACGGGTCCCATCACCGCGCCGCCCTACAAGGTCTACATCGACGCGGAGTCGGCCAGGTACGGCGTGTCGGTGCGGGTGGAAGGCGAAGTGATACCCAACGAACACACGGGTCAGGTGACGGCGGTGTTCTCAAAGAACCCGGAACAGCCGTTCACCAGCCTGACGATGCAGTTCACCAAGGGAGCGCTCGCTCCTGTGGCGAACCCGCTTGCCTGCGGCAGCGCGGCATCCACAGCCCAGTTCACGCCATTTGCAAACCCGTCGACTTTCAGAGGCGTCGAAAGCGCCTTCACGGTCACCAACGGGAGCGGCGGTGCGTGCTCCTCGCCGCTGCCGTTTGCGCCGACGCAGGAAGCGGCCGACGCCGTGAACACCACTGCGGGCGCCCACACGAACTTCGCGTTCACACTCAAGCGCGAAGAAGGGCAGCAGTACCTCTCGCAGATCAGCACGCAGTTGCCGAAGGGTCTCGTGGGAGCGATTCCCGTGGTGCCGCTCTGCACTGAAGCGCAGGCGACATCGGCTGCGGGATGCCCAGCGGAAAGCCTGATCGGCAAAGCGGTGGTTGCGTCGGGGTCTGGTCGCACGCCCTACACGCTCGAAGGCTCCGTCTACCTCACCGAAAAATACGAAGGTGCGCCCTACGGGCTCTACATCTCCGTTCCCGAGAAGGCCGGTCCGTTCAGCCTCGGCAACGTGGTCACACGCGCCAAGATCAACGTCAACTCGTCAACCGGTCAGGTGATCGTCTCCAGCACGCTGCCGCAGATCGTCAACGGCGGCATTCTGCCGCGCCTGCAGAGCATCAAAGTGGAAGTCAACCGTTCGGACTTCCTGTCCAACCCGACCAGCTGCGGCACGCTCGCGACCGAATCGGTTGTCACAGGACTGGGCAGCCCCGGAACCAGCGTCAAACTCTCGACGCCGTTCCAGGTCTCCAACTGCAGCGCCCTCGCCTTCAAGCCGAAGTTCTCCGCCAAGGCGAGCGGCAACCCCACCAAAAAGAACGGCGCGAGCCTGGAAACCACGCTCAGCCAGCCGGGCGGCGAGGCGAACATCGCGTCGGTGAAGGTGCAGTTGCCGCTGCAGCTGCCGTCTCGTGAGAGCACGCTCGAAAAAGCGTGTCCGGCTGCGACGTTCGAAGCCAACCCAACCAGCTGCTCGCCAGAATCGGTGGTCGGTGGCGCGCGGGCCAACACTCCGGTCCTACCCAGCAAACTCACGGGGCTCGCCTACCTGGTCGGCCACGCGGGCGCTGCGTTCCCAGACCTGGACCTCGTGCTCGAAGCGAATGGCGTGCGCGTGATCCTGGTCGGCAACACAGACATCAAAAAGGGGATCACTACGACGACGTTCGCCACGACGCCCGACGTACCGGTGTCGAGCATCACTGTGAACCTGCCCACTGGTCCGCACTCGGCGCTCGCGGGCTACGGCAACCTCTGCCTGCATCCGCTTGTGATGCCGACGACGATCGTCGGGCAGAACGGCATCACGTTCCAGCAGAACACCATCATCAAGACGCTTGAATGCGGTGTGCAGATCGTCGGGCACAAGGTGGTTGGAAACACGGCTTACATCACGGTGAAGACGCCGTCCGCCGGTCGCGCGAGCGCGGGCGGGTCGAGCCTCAAGACCACCTACCGGCATCTCGGAAGGGCGGAGACATCGGCGACGATCAAGGTTCCGCTCTCCAGCCGCGGTCGGCAGCGCAGGCGTCCGTTCCACGTCCGTGTGCGCGTCGGATTCGTGCCCAGCAACCATCATTACCGCAACTCCGTGGCCTACGTAACGGTCACCGTCCGTTAGAGCACCCACTCCGCTGGGGGGCGGCTTCGGTCGCCCCCCAGTCCCAATCCCGAGCCGGAGTCGCGCTCGCGCCATTCGGGGTGCCGGATCCGCCAGCAGGGTCTCTCGGTGAGACCAAAGAGCGCACGCCGGACTCGGCGCTGGCGCTCCGCCCCCGTATGCCCTAGATTGAGCGTATGGATGCTGTGACAGGTACGGATACCTGGTCGCCCACAGGCGTAGAGCGTCTGCTGGCCGGCATCCGGCATCTCAACGGCCTCGCAGACAGCGCCAGCGACACGGAGGCGATCTTCAGGGCGCTGTCGGTGGAGCTCTTGGCCGTTCCTGGCGCAGACGAGGTCTATGTCCACCACCTCTGCGAGCAGGGCGACGAGGAGCTGGTGGCCGTGTATGTATACGGTGGCAGCGGCCGGCTGAGCTACCTCGCCCCGCGCGGCGAGCGCCCACCGGGGGTGGACTGGGTGGCGTCCAACATGCGGAGCTTTACAGCCAGCAGCGACGAGGAGTTCAGCGCGAGCGTCCCGCACCTCGCCGCCGACCGCTCCGTCAGCTCCGTGCTGCTGCTGCCGCTGGCGGACAGGGGCGAGGTGGAGGCGGTGGTGATGCTGGTACGCCGCGCCCGCGATGCGTTTCTCCCCAACGAGGTGGAGCTCGCCGCCGGCCTCGTGGAGCAGGCCGCCACCACCCTTTCGCTCGTGCGCGCACGAGCCGAGGCCGGCACGGACGCGGTCACGGGCTGCATGAACCACCGCGCGATGCGCAGGCGGTTGGACGAGGAGATCGGCCGTGCGATGCGCACCGGCGGCCCGCTGTCGTGCCTGCTGATCGATCTCGACGACTTCAAGGCCGTCAACGACACCCACGGCCACCCCGCGGGCGACGCGATGCTGCGCGCGGTGGTGCACGCGCTCATCGGCGAGTTCCGAGCTTTCGATCGCGTGGCCCGCTACGGCGGCGACGAGTTCGTCGTGATCATGCCCAACGCCGACCTGGAGAGTGCCGCGGCGGCGGCCAATCGCGCGCTCGACCACCTGCGTGGAATCTCCACCAGCGACGGGCCGCTCAACGAAATGGTCGCCAACAGCAGCGAGCTGCGTGGTATCTCTGCCTCGATCGGTGTGGCGCAGTGGAAGGCGCCGATGGGCACCGACGAGCTGCTGGCCGCCTGCGACGATGCGCTGCTGCGCTCCAAGCGCCAGGGCAAGGGTCGCGTGATACGCGCCTCCCAGACGGTGCGCTGAACCGCGCCTACGCGCGGCAAGCACGCGCCCGCGGCGTTCGCGGCGACTCTGCGAGACTGCTGGTCCTACCTGTAGACCGCGGATTGCCGGGAGATGCCCATGTCGGAGAACAGCTTTGGCGCGAAGGACAAGCTCGAGGTCGGAGGGCGCCAGTACGAGATCTTTCGCCTCGACGCACTGCAGCAGCGCTTTGACGTCGCGCGCCTGCCGTTCTCGCTGAAGGTGCTGCTGGAGAACCTGCTGCGCACGGAGGGCAACGGCTCCGTGACCGCCGCTGACATCGAAGCGCTGGCCACGTGGGACGCGAAGGCGCAGCCCAGCAAGGAGATCGCCTTCACGCCCGCGCGCGTGCTGATGCAGGACTTCACCGGCGTCCCCGCCGTCGTCGATCTCGCGGCGATGCGCGACGCGATGGCCGAGATGGGCGGCGACCCCGCCAGGATCAACCCGCTGGCGCCCGCTGAGCTGGTGATCGACCACTCCGTGCAGGTCGACGCCTACGGCACGCGCGACTCCTTCCGCTTCAACGCCGAGCGCGAGTTCGAGCGTAACCAGGAGCGCTACTCCTTCCTGCGCTGGGGCCAGGAGGCGTTCGACGACTTCGCCGTAGTGCCGCCCGACACGGGCATCGTGCACCAGGTCAACCTCGAGTACCTCGCGCGCGTCGTGTTCCCCAACCCGACGACCGGCCAAGCGTATCCCGACACGCTCGTGGGAACGGACTCGCACACGACGATGGTCAACGGCCTCGGCGTGCTCGGCTGGGGGGTGGGCGGCATCGAGGCGGAGGCCGCGATGCTCGGCCAGCCGATGTCGATGCTGATCCCCCAGGTGCTCGGCTTCCGCCTGCATGGCGCGCTGCCGGAGGGCGCCACCGCCACCGACCTGGTGCTCACCGTCACCGAGATGCTGCGCAAGCGCGGCGTGGTGGGCAAGTTCGTGGAGTTCTACGGCGCCGGCGTGGCCGCGCTGCCGATCGCCGACCGCGCCACCATCGGCAACATGTCGCCCGAGTTCGGCTCCACCTGCGCGATCTTCCCCATCGACTCCGAGACGCTCAATTATCTGGAGCTCTCAGGCCGCTCCAGCGAGCAGATCGCGCTCGTGGAGGCCTACGCGAAGGCGCAGGGCCTGTGGCTCGACGAGAACGCCGAAGAGCCGACGTTCTCCGACACGATCGAGCTGGACCTCGCCACCGTCGTCCCCAGCCTCGCCGGCCCCAAGCGCCCTCAGGACAGGGTCTCGCTGAGCGAAGCGCAGCCGGCCTTCAGGGCGGCGCTCGAGGCATACGTGCCAAGCGCGGGCGAGCAGGCGGATGCGCAGGACGAGGGCGTCGCCGAGACATACCCAGCCTCCGACCCGCCCGCCAACGGCGCGCCGGGCCACCCCCAGCCGACGGGCGCCGCGGGAGCCATCGCACACGCGGCGACTGCTGTCCCCACCAAGGCCGCCGCCGGGGCGCAGGTGACGCTGGAGGGCGAGACCTTCGAGCTGCGCCATGGCCACGTGGTGATCGCGGCCATCACCAGCTGCACCAACACGTCCAACCCCTCCGTGATGGTGAGCGCGGGCATCCTCGCCCGCAACGCGCTTGCGCGCGGGCTGCGCTCCAAGCCATGGGTGAAGACATCGCTGGCGCCAGGGTCGAAGGTGGTCACCGAGTACCTCGATCGCGCCGGTCTCACCGAGCCGCTGGAGCAGCTCGGCTTCAACCTCGTGGGCTACGGCTGCACGACCTGCATCGGCAACTCGGGGCCGCTGCCGGAGGAGGTCTCCAAGGGGGTCAGCGACGCCGACCTGGCGGTTGTCTCCGTGCTGTCTGGCAATCGTAACTTCGAGGGGCGCATCAACCCGGATGTGAAGATGAACTACCTCGCCTCGCCGCCGCTGTGCGTCGCCTATGCGCTGGCGGGCACGATGGACATCGACATCGTCGCCGATCCCCTCGGCCAAGACGAGCAGGGCAACGATGTGTATCTGCGCGACATCTGGCCCTCCAGCCAGGAGGTGGCACAAACCGTGGGCGAGTCCGTGCGCGCGGACATGTTCCGCAACAGCTACGGCGAGGTGTTCTCCGGCGATGAGCGCTGGCGGGGGCTCGATGTCCCCAGCGGCGAGCGCTTCGCCTGGGATCCCGACTCCACCTACGTGCGCCTGCCGCCTTACTTCCAGGGCATGCCCGCGCAGCCGGAGGCAGTGCGCGACATCGAAGGCGCACGCGTGCTTGCGCTGCTAGGCGACAGCGTCACCACCGACCACATCTCGCCGGCCGGCTCCATCAAGCGCGACGGGCCCGCGGGTGCCTACCTGCAGGAGAAGGGGGTGGACCCCAAGGACTTCAACTCCTACGGCTCGCGCCGGGGCAACCACGAGGTGATGATGCGCGGCACGTTCGCCAACATCCGCCTGCGCAACCTCATCGGCGGCGGCGAGCCGCTGCCTGAAGGCGGCTTCACCCGCTATCTCGCGGATGATTCGAACCCACCCACCTCCCCCGAACAGATGTCTATCTATGACGCCGCCATGCGCTACGAGCGGGCCGGCGTCGACCTGGTGGTGCTGGCGGGCAAGGAGTACGGCTCGGGCTCCTCACGCGACTGGGCGGCCAAGGGCACGAAGCTGCTGGGCGTGCGCGCGGTGGTGGCGGAGAGCTACGAGCGCATCCACCGCTCCAACCTCGTGGGCATGGGCGTGCTGCCGCTGCAGTTCCCTGACGGTCAGAGCGCGGGTTCACTGGGCCTGAAGGGCGAGGAGGTCTTCGCCATTGGCGGGCTCGCCGATGCCATGGCCGACGGCGGAGCGCCACCAAAGGAGGTCCAGGTCAGCGCGCGCCGCGCCGACGGCACGGAGGTGACCTTCGACGCGCGCGTCCGCATCGACACCCCGCGCGAGGCGGAGTACTTCCGCCACGGTGGCATCCTGCAGTACGTTCTACGCGCACTGCTGGCGAGGTGAGCGACGACATGGCCGAGAAGAGAGACAAGACGAAAGCAGCCAGCAAGCCGCAGCCGACCCCGCCGGTGCTGCTGGACCTGCTGGCGGCACGCGGACCCTCAGGCTATGAGAGCGCTCCCACGGCCGTGTGGCTGAAGGCGGCGAGCGCATTCGCGCAGGTGAGCAGCGACACGGTGGGCACGCCGCTGGCGATAGTGCCGCCCAAGCATGGCTTCGACGTCTCCCCGCGCAGGCTGATGGTGATGGGGCACATCGACGAGATCGGCCTGATCGTCACCCACATCGACGACGAGGGCTACCTGTGGTTCCGCGAAGTGGGTGGCTGGGACGCCCAGATCCTGGTGGGGCAGCGCGTGGTCATCGACACTCGCAACGGCCCCGTGAAAGGGGTGGTGGGCAAGAAGCCGATCCACCTCCTGCGCGACGAGGACCGCAAGAAGGTGCAGGACATCCGCGAGATGCACATCGACATCGGCGCCAAGGACGGCAAGGAGACCCGCGAGCTGGTCCGCATCGGCGACGTCGCGGTGATAGACGCGGAGCCGCTGGAGCTGCCCAACGGGCGGCTGGCCTCGCGCGCGCTCGACAACCGCCTCGGCTCGTTCGTCGCGTTGGAGGTGGCCCGCATCGTGGCTGAGGCCGGCGGTGGGGAGTGGGAGCTGGCGGCCGTGGCTGCGGCGCAGGAGGAGATCACCTTCGGCGGCTCGCGCACGAGCTCCTTCTCGCTGGAGCCCGACGCGGCGATCGTGGTGGACGTCACCCATGCCACGGACGCGCCGGGGATCGACATCAAGGACGCCGGCAAGCACGAGTTCGGCTCCGGACCCGTGATCACGCGCGGCTCCACCGTAAACGAGGGCATGTTCGAGCTGCTCTACGAGACGGCCGAGCAGGAGAAGATTCCCTTCACCGTGGAGGCCTCCAGCCGCGCCACCGGCACAGACCTGGACGCGGTGAACGTCAGCCGCGGCGGCGTCCCCACGGGACTCGTCTCGATCCCCCTGCGCTACATGCACTCGCCTGTGGAGATGGTGCAGCTGGAGGATGTCCATGCAACGGCCCGCCTGATCGCGGCAGCGGCCCTGCGCATCGAGCGCGAGGCCAAGCTGCCGCACTGATCGCTCAGGCGGCGGTCAGTTCGCTGAACGCCTTGACCTCGTAGGCCTGCCCGGGCGTCGCGCCCATCACCAGCATCCGGATTCCCTCTGGGCCGGAGTAGGCCTTGCGCTTCACGCCGGGGCCGACGCGCACGAGCACGTCCTTCGCCAGGTCCACACGCTCGCCTTCGATGTCCAGCCAGCCGGAGCCGCCGATCGCCAGGTAGACCTCCTCCTGGCCGTCCTCCGCGTGGTCGTGCTCGGGGTACAGGTCGCTGTCGGCCGGAAGCTGGATCACCTGCAGCCCAAACGACGTCACTCCCAGCTCAGCTCGCGCCTTTACGAAGCCGCCTCCGTGGAGGGCCTCCATCTCACCGATTTTCTTCGCTGTGTAATTGCTCATGCGGTCGATCCTATTGGCTCGGCAGCTGCAGCATGAGCGCCAGTTGCCGCGACTGCGCGAGCAGCGTCCCGTCGGAAGCCCAGATCAGTGTGTCCTCCTCGAAGAAGCCTTCGTGGATGAGCCCGCCGCGCACCCGCGCGAGACAAAGTTCCTCGGGGTCAGGATGCTCGCTGCGGGGCGTCACTGCGCGGAAGTGGATGGTGATGTCCACCGTGGGGGCGGGCTCAGGCTGGGTGGCGCGCATGAACGGTGTGGGTATCAGCGCGTCGCAGAAGAACGCGAGCGACAGCGCGTCAATGGGACGCGGCTCCGCCAGCCCGAGCCAGCCGCCTGTTTCCATCGGCTGGGAGGGGTCGGCGAACGGCATCCCGCCCAGCCGTCGCTGAAGCGTGATGTGACGCGCGAATTCCGGCCCGTTCTGCACGATCAAAGTCCCCGGCTCGCGCCCCGGATCGGGCGGCGCGACGGACGGCATCTCTATCTCGGAGATATCGCTGCCGGGCCAAGGGCTCGAGAACGCGGCGAGCACCAGCGCCACCAGTTTGCCGTCCTGCTCCATGCGCGCCGACAGCGAGCTGAGCGAGCGGCCTTCGCGCTCGATCGTGGTCGTCACCTGCGCCGGGCCGGGGTGGGGCGGGGAGAGGAAGTGGATCGTCAGCGAGCGCGGCGAGCGCTGCGGATCGCCGACGGACTCCATCAGCGCGCGCAACAGCAGCGCCGAGAGATAGCCGCCGTGCGGTCCCGGTCCCGCGCGCCAGCCCTCCGCCACGACGGCGCTGAAGCGGCGCGTGGCGCCGTCCTGGGACTCCAACTGCACAGCCGTGTCGCGGTCGAACGCGCCGACCGCCACTGCCTGTGCGTCAGCCACGTACCAGGCGCTTGTATGTGATCCGGTGGGGGCGATCGGCGGCCGAGCCCAGCACCGTGTGGCGGTGCTCCTCGTAGGCCTCGAAGTTGCCCTCGAACCAAGTCACCTGCGAGTCGCCCTCAAACGCCAGCACGTGCGTGGCCACACGGTCCAGGAACCAGCGATCGTGGGAGATCACCACCGCGCAGCCGGGGAAGGCCAGCAGCGCGTTCTCCAGCGCCCGCAGGGTGTCGACGTCGAGATCGTTCGTGGGCTCGTCCAGCAGCAGCAGGTTGCCGCCGCTGCGCAGCAGCTTCGCCAGGTGCACGCGGTTGCGCTCGCCCCCCGAGAGGTTGCCGATGCGCGCCTGTTGCGAGGAGCCCTTGAAGTTGAAGCCCGCCGTGTACTGACGCGAGTTGACCTCGCGCTCGCCCACTTTGATGTGCTCGTAGCCTTCTGAGATCTCCTCCCACAC
>Ga0182030_10020731_pt1 | contig 12373 bp, 12 predicted proteins | sample 812S3MmetaG_FD_121299 | JGI IMG/M metagenome (GOLD analysis project Ga0182030, IMG submission 121299) | Permafrost microbial communities from Stordalen Mire, Sweden - 812S3M metaG (Illumina Assembly) | ecosystem: Environmental > Terrestrial > Soil > Wetlands > Permafrost | place: Sweden...
AGCGCCGACTCAAGCGCTGGAATGGCGGGGCGGCTTCGGCCGCCCCTAACCTGAAATCAGACCCCGCCGATCCGTAACTTATTGCGACCGAAAAATGGTCTTGACAATGGGGTCCACTTTAAACAGAAGGCGAATGGCGGTTGATCCGATCCACTTAAGCTCAAAACTATGCCACCGTTTCTACGCGTTATTCTTTGGTGAACTCCGAGAACCATGGGGTTGTCGCCAGCTCGAGTCTGCACGCTCGCATGGTGAAAGGGCAACATGGCAGAACTCGTAACCATTCCGATAGCGGTCTCCGAACTCGTCACCGACTACGAACTCCCCCGCTGTGTTGAGTCTGCTCCCAAAGGAATCCGGGCCGTCGGGCAATATCGGGCAATGCTCCTCGCCGACAGCGGCATTCCCGGCATCCTATTATCAGCAAGTTACAGGTGGATCACATCGCGGCCGGAAGCGAATCCCTCCCTCTGTCCCCCAATCAATAACGCTACCTCCCGGGTGTGTGAGGGCCTGAAAGCTCTCCGATCATATGGGGCCATCTCCGATTACGGTCTATGGCCAAGAGCAGGATCGCGTCAGGATTGACGGGGTTTCTGAAAATCGGTGTGCTCCGTTTGTGCTCCGTTTGATCCGCGAAGAAAGCACAGAGTGAAAACTGGGTATTCTCAATCGCCAGAACGAGGTGCCAGGAAACGCAATGTTCTTTGTTTCCAATTTACTGTCGTCTTCCCAAGCTGGACGTCGCGGGTTCGAGTCCCGTCTCCCGCTCCATCTTTTCAACGACTTGCGGACAGCGGTCGGATTTGTGCTCCGTTTGTGCTCCATTCACAAACAAGGCAACACTAATGTGTTGGAAAAGCACGGCTTGTTTTCATATTCGAGTGCTCCGTTAGAAGGCCGCCAGTAGCAGCAGTGGTTACGCTACCTCTATCAACCATTTACAGGCCGGTGTTCGCCCACGACTGCCGGCTGGGGGGCGAAACAATGGATCGATCCAACGCGACCGACTTAGGACGCGATGGCAAGGGCGGTGGATCAGGATTGCCGTAGAACCGTCAGCCCAAGACGAAGCTTCAGTAATGGCGGGAGATGCGCTTACGCGGTGTGCCACCAGGCTACTAGCCGGAGCGGTGCAATGCGTTCTCCGGCCAGACGTGGATTGGCCAATATTTCTCGTACGATGGTGCATCGGCCGCCGAGCATTCCGGCTGGAAGCTTCTAATAATTCCCCGCCAGGACCTGATGCATGAACTGGACAGCCATTGATCCTTCGCCAACTGCCGATGCCACCCGCTTTATGCTGTTGGCTCGAATATCTCCCATGCGCTTCCGCAGATAGGGGAGGGGCGGAGACGCGGTTTGGCGTAACGACGATGGGATGGGGAAGGGAATGCCCCTCGCGTACACATCCGTACGTACATTGGTGGCTGTATGGTTCGTCATAGTTTTCTTCAAACAGTGAATCGATCCCCGAACATCGCAAGCCCGCTCTTCGACTCGGCCCGTGTCGCCTCGTCCTGCAGGACGTCCCAATGTTCGGCGAGAACTCCGTCCTCGATCCGGACGATATCGGCCGCGACCCAGGAAACGGGCCGGCCGGTTCCGGAGAATCGACCGTGCACGATCACATAGTCGTCCTCCGCGACGATCAGTTGATGTTCGTAACGGAGCGTATCCGGCGCGCTGCGGATCAGGTTGAACAAACCGTCGCGCCCTGGTTCGATGTGGGCGCTGTGCTGGATATAGCGATCGGACCAGAAGCGCGCGGCTGCTTCGTAATCCCGCCGGTTGAACAGGGTATCGAATGCGTCCAGCACCAGCGCTTTATTTTGTTTGGGTGTCGTATTGGCCATAGCAATCCACCCGAGGCGACAGGAGAGCCATCCCGCAAGTTCGCCGGCTCTCCTGTCTTTCAGGTAGTTCCGATAGATTCAGGCGTTCGTTCCGCCGTCCACAGTTAGATTCGCCCCGGTAATGTAGGAGGCCTCCGGACCGGCGACGAACGCCACCAGAGCGGCGACCTCCTCGACGTGTCCGTAGCGGTTGAGCGCTGTCATGGCCTTCTGCGGCGTAGCCCAATCGCCCGTGGCAGGATTCAAGTCCGTGTCGATGGGGCCCGGTTGGACGTTATTCACCGTGATGCCCCTGCTTCCGACTTCTCTGGACAACCCTTGGGTAAACATCTTGATGGCTCCCTTGGTAGCCGAGTACGGTACCAGGCCGGGCGTCACCATGCGCTCGCCGACACACGAGCCGATCATGATAATCCGGCCGCCGTCGTTCATGTGTTTCAGTGCCGCGTGCGTGGTGGCGAATGTGCCGCGTATATTGATGTCGATCACGCGATCCATTTCTTCGAGAGTGGTCTCCTCGAACGTTTTCGGAATGGCCGTTCCGGCGCAGTTCACGAGCACATCCAGCCGTCCCAGTGTGCCGACGATCTTTTCGACGGCGTCCCCGACCGCCTTGGTATCGCGAGCGTCCGCCTGGACCGCGATTGCCTTTCCACCAGCGCCTTCAATCTCCTTTACAACGGAGGAAGCGCCATTGGCGTCTTTCGCGTATGTGATGGCCACGCTTGCCCCGTCCGCTGCCAGACGCTTAGCTATCGCGGCGCCGATGCCCCGCGAACCGCCCGTAATAAGTGCAATCTTACCTTCTAGTTTCTTTGACATGTAATTTCTCCTTTGTGAGTTTGGTTAATGTTTTAGCGACGATGATGGTTGCATCAAGCCTCCGCCGCGCCGCCGTCGACGAAGGCCACACTGTCACCTGCATCCGCTTGCCAGCCGGTTCAAGATGATCACCGTGTTCGGTCCGAGTTTGGGATGGTCTTTATCGGCTCCGTACGTGGGTAGTTGCGTATAACGCAATATTCCTTTCGAAATTGCTGGTGTTTACTTTTCGTACGCAGCGGCTTTGACGCGAAAGAGTACCGCTCATCAATGCGCAAGGCGTGTCATCTACCGATTTGCGCCTACGCTCATGTCACTCAACGCGGGATAATCGGTGTACCCGGTCGGTCCTGATGCATAAACCGTTGGCCAATCGAGTTCGGTGAGCGGAGCGCCGGCAAGAAACCGCTCAGGCAGATCGGGATTTGCGATGTACAGCCGGCCAAACGCGATTGAGTCCGCCAATCCTTCCTCAATGAGTCGGTTTCCACGTTCTTGAGTCATTTCGACGTTTGCGATGATGTGCCCGTTGTAGAGCCGCCGAAAGTATCGAAACATGCCGTCGCCGGCTAGACCTTCCAGCAAAGAGCCAGTGAAGTCCGTTGTCGCTCCCATCAGCAGCAGGTGCGCCAGATGGTAGTCGTTCAATTTCACGATGACATATTCCATGTCGGGGAGAGTTTCGTCGTTGCCGGCAAACGGTCCTGACAGGTGCATGGGACCGAGTTTGACCCCGACACGTCCCGGCTCGACATGTTGAAGGACTTTCTCAGTGATTTCGAAAAGAAAGCGGGCACGATTCTCCCTGGAGCCACCATATTCATCTTCGCGAAGATTCGTGGCGCTGTTCAGGAACTGAGCAATCAGGTAAAGGAAATTGGCCTGGATCTGTACGCCGTCGAAACCTGCTTCCAGCGCGTTTTTTGCCGCAGTGCCGAAGTCGGCTACCGTCCGGCTAATCTCTTGTTTACTCATTGAGCGTGGCGCTACAGTCGGTTTCCGCCCCGACGGCGTAACACTTTCTTGTTCCTGGTTGACATTGGACGCGGACATCGGCAGCTCTCCATTGAAGAAGTCCGGATGGGACATCGCGCCCGTGTGCCAGAGTTGCGCGTACATCAATCCGCCCTTCCTGTGTACGGCGTCGGTCACAGTCCGCCATCCACGCACTTGGCCGAGACTCCAGAGGCCAGGGGTATCAGCCCAACCGTAGGCATCGGGACTAATTTCGGTACATTCACCGATGATGAGACCGGCAGAGGCACGTTGCGCATAGTACTCTGCGTGGAGTTCGGTAGGGGCATGTTCCGGGTTGTCCGCGCGCATGCGGGTGAGCGGAGCCATAACGATCCGGTTCGGCAACTCAATGGCGCCCATCTGAACGGGAGTGAAAAGCGGTTGCTGCTCTATAGGTGAGGGCATGAAGGAATCTCCGTATCAACGCGGATCAAACCGATACAACAGTCTTTCCGGTGTGGTCGCTCGATTCGAGGAAGCGGTGGGCCTCGACGATTTCATCGAACTTGAATGCGCGGGCTATTTTTGGCACAAACGAGCCGCTTGATATTCCCTCGCTCACGAACTGTTTCACCGCGGCCAAGTGCTCGTCATTGCGCGCAAGGTTGGGAAACGCGAACCCCCGAATGGTGAGATCGCGCGCGAAGACTTGAAACGGAGGTATCACGGTAGGTTCTGCACTTAAGGCTCCATACAAAATCATTCTGCCTCCGGTCGCAGTTGCCTCAGCCAGCTTCGAAAAGCCGCCTCCACCCACTGCATCGAAGACGAGGTTCGCTCCCTTGCCTCCGGTCAGTCCTTTCACCTGTTCCACAACGTCAACTTCTTCGACGGCAAGAACTGCTGCGGCTCCGAGGGTGCGCAACTCGAGCGACTTCTTCGAAGTGCGCGTGAGTGCGATCGGCCGTGCTCCCACCCGGATGGCAGTCTGGATGGCAGCGAGCCCAACACTGCTCGAAGCCGCGGAGATCAACACCGTGTCTGCCTTGTTCAATTTGCCAACAGAAACCAGACCCGCCCAGGCTGCGCCAAACGCAGCCCAGGTTGCCGCAGCCTGTTCGAACGTCTGGCTATCGGGAATCGCAACCAGAGAGCGGGCTGGCGCGTTGGCAACCTCTGAGTAGAGGGCGTACTGTGCTGCGCCGTATGCGGGAACAAGTGCAACCCGATCTCCAGGGCGCCAGTTCTCCACGTCCACTCCCACTTCGTCGATCACGCCGGCAGCTTCCCAGCCGATCAAGGCCGGAAGGGCGGGCTTGATTGGCGATCGTCCAGATCGGAGCGTGACTTCGGTACGGTTGAGACCGATGGCACGAATGTCCAAACGAACTTCACCCAAGCCAGGAGCGCTGACCACCGTATCCTCGATGTGCAATACCTCGGGGCCGCCGAATTGATGAATGCGTACGCTTCTTGTCTTTCTCTCCGCCATATCGTTACTCCCTCGTTCAAGCGATCGTTTCATTGCCACTCAGCGGGCTGCACCTGGCTCCAGGACGTCGCCCGACACCGCCGTCTCAGAAAGGCAGAGAGGCATTGAATTCAGCTATTAAAGCGCCTTCGTGAGGTCCGGGATTGGAGCGAAGCTTTGCTGCATAGCCAACAAGAACTTCTTCCGCGCCCGCTCCAAATTGTTTCATCGCCTCTTCGATGAATTCATCAAGCGGCATCGCCATTTCCGCGTCACGACCGTTCATCAGGTCGGTTCTGACCCAGGGCGGAGCCATCTCCAAGACTTCCACGCACGAGTTCCGCAGCTTGTATCGCTGAGACAGAACGTAGGAGTGAAGCGCCGCCTTGGTGGCGGAATACACGGCGGTAGCTGCCATCGGCACAAACGCCAGAACCGAAGTGTTGTAGACGATGGTTGCCGACGGCTGGGCCTTCAGATGGTCGATCAGGGCGGACGTAATGCGAAGCGGGCCGATCAGATTTGTGGTTACCGTGGAAACAAGCTGTGCGTCGTCCTGTGCCTCGGCCGCCGTATCGGGCAGCATGATGCCCGCGTTATTTATGAGGACATTCAGCTTCGGATACGCCGCCGTCAGATGCTTCGTGGCCACCTGAATGCTCGCGAGATTCTCCAAATCGAGTTCAATCGAGGCCATTCCCGGATTCGCTTTTGTTGTCGCCTCCAATACGCTCTTCCTGCGGCCGGAGATGATGACCTGGTTGCCGAGCTTATGGAATGCTTCAGCGAGAGCCCTGCCTATTCCGGAGCCCCCGCCTGTGATGAAGATTGTGTTCCCAGTTAATTTCATTGTTTTGATCCTCTCGAAGCGTGTTTGCATTTTGCATCGGACAAAGATGAATCGTCGCTTTCCCTCGGCCGCCGGCAGGACGTGTTCACGCACCCACACTCGCGCGTTTCACGCCTATGCCAAGCTTGCTCATGCGAGCCATGAGGGTTGTTCGCGGCAGGCCTAACCGCACCGCGGCTCCCCGCCGCCCGGCGACTACCCATCCGCTCTGCTCCAACGCGTCCAAAATGTGGCATCGCTCTGCCTCGGCAAGGGTTCGGACAGTAGATGGCATCCTATGATCCACCAGCGGTTTGAGGTCGCTCATGGGGGGGCGCAAAACTGGCCCCGGCGACAGGATTACCGCTCGCTCAATAAAATTCTGCAGTTCCCGAATGTTCCCCGGCCACGCGTGGCGCTGGAGAATGTCCATTACGTCTTCCGGGACGACACTGATGTCCTTGTTGCTCTTTGCGGAGAACTTTCGAACGAAATGCCAAACGAGCGCTGGAATGTCCTGGTGTCTGTCTCGCAGGGGTGGAAGGGAAATCGGAAAGACGTTAATCCTGTAAAGAAGGTCTTCACGGAACCGGCGTTCCATGACCATTTGAGCCAAATCGAGGCTGGTGGCCGTGACAACCCTGACGTTCACCCGAATAGTGCGCGAAGCCCCTAGTCTTTCGAATTCCTGTTCTTGTAGAACACGCAGTAGTTTAGGCTGTAACTCGATAGGGAGATCGCCAATCTCGTCAAGAAAGATGGTCCCTTGATCCGCAGTCTGAAATCGGCCAACGGCCTGCGCAAATGCCCCAGTGAATGCGCCGCGTTCGTGACCGAAGAGCTCGCTCTCGATAAGGCCGGCGGGAATTGCTCCGCAGTTCACCTTGACGTAGGGACCACGATTCCTTGAACTGAGTTCGTGGATCATCCGTGCGATCATCTCTTTGCCTGTGCCCGTCTCACCGCAAATCAGGACTGCGGCGTCCGTTGGGGCTACCACGTTGACGGCTTCCCAGACTTGGCGCAGCTTCACACTATCGCCGATTATTCTGTTCTCGGCCCCAAACTGAGCGGGCGTGAATCCTGTGCGATTGTCGGACATTGTGGCGGTCACTAGCGTCTCCTTTCCTTCCAAAGCGGCATAATTTCATCACTCCAACTCTGAGGGAATGTCATTGCTAACTTATTTTCGTCAGGATGGCGGGATTAAGTCTCCCATAACCACAGTAAGCCGATCCCCGAAAGTCTGTAAGGCCAAATGGAGTGCAAATGGGATGGCACTTTCGGGTCAGATCGCACTAGCGCCGGTGCGCATTCTCCTACTTGGAGCTGACAATCAAACGACGGCCGAACAGGCGCGAATCGATGGAATAGGCGCCGGGCCCGATGAGGAACAGAGCTGCGTCCACGCAAAGCGAAAATGCCAGTTGAAACGGGTCCCTGCCGGGCGGGTCAAATCCCAATGCGATCTGAATAATGCCCGCTGTGACGCAACTGGCGGGTGTAAAAAGGCCTAGGCAAAGGAGCGAAGCGACTATGGCCAAGCCAATGAGAACCGATACGGAAATGACCGTGATTGCGGTGGGGATCGCGCTGTGTATCAGCATTCCGGCAGCGCAGACACGCAAGATCAAGATCCCGCAGCCCGCAGCCCCTACGGGAAACATGGAGAACAATCTTTGCACCAAATTAACATTAACCGGCGGCCACTCGCCAGACAATCTCAAAAGGCGCAGAGCCAAATAGCTCTTTCGTGCCGGGTGCCTGCGGGCGAACGGTCGTATCATGGAGTGGCAAGGTGCCTCCGGAGGTTAGTCTTGTGGCGGAAGGACAGATCATTCGCGTTATGGCGGTGGACGATCATCCCCTGATGATGGCGGGGATCTCGGGAGAAATCAATGCCCAGCCCGACATGCGGGTAGTTGCGGAAGCTTCCGATGGCGATCAAGCGCTGGCTCTTTTCCGAATCCATCGTCCCGACATTACGCTCATGGACATTCGCATGCCGCATGTGGACGGCGTCGCCGCGATCTTAGCAATTCGCCAGGAATTCCCTGGAGCGCGAATCGTGGTTCTGACAACGGCCGCCGGCGACATGCTGGCGCTCCGCGCCTTCAAGGCGGGCGCCGTCGGCTATCTGCTCAAGAACCTGCTGCGAAAGGAACTGACGGAGACGATTCGCCAGGTTCACAGGGGTCATAAGCGTATCCCGCCGGAAATCGCGCAGCAAATTGCCGAACACGCCGCCGACGATGGAATCACCGCGCGCGAGCTGGACGTACTTCGCTGCGTCGCGAAGGGCAGTTCCAACAAGATCATCGCATCCATGCTGAACATATCGGAACAGACGGTCAAGCATCACGTTACCAGCATCCTCTCCAAGCTGGACGCCAGCGATCGCACGCATGCCGTGATCATTGCCCTCCAGCGCGGTCTTCTGGAGATGTAAGAGGCTCGTGGACATCGGTACCGCCGGCATTCCCTTTCTGCCGGCTGGAATCTCCCGTTACACCCCGTCTCCGCGGCCACAGGCTATTGCGCTTGTCCGCAGCACCCCTTCGCGGTTCCGGGGCGTAGGCAACATTGGCGGCAAGCCGAAGTTCGATCTCGGTGCCGGCTCCAGCCCGGCTCCAGATATCCAGACGCGCCCCGATTTTGGCGGCGCGCTCGCGCATTCCCGGGAATCCCCAATGGCCTTCTCGGCACCCCTGTTTCAAGATGTCGGGATCGATGCCGACGCCGTCATCCCGGATTCGAATCCGAAGTTCCTGTGGCTCGTAGTTTAGCTCCGCTTCAATCGCTTTTGCCCCTGAATGTTGAAACGCGTTGCCGAGAGCTTCCTTCCCGATTCTCCATACTTCCTCGAAGACAACGGGATGAAGACAGCGAGCTTCTCCGTTGACAGCGGCTTCGAATTTACACGTCTGGCCATCCTGCATCTGCTTTCCATATTCCGCAAATGCAGCCGGCAAGTCAGGCGATTCCGAGACCTTCGCGCGTAGGTCCAGGACCAGTTCCCGTCCCTCCAGCATGACCTGATCCGACTGCTTGAGAGTTTCTTCCAGGATTCGCCGGGTGGGATCGTCTTTTGGAAGTCCGGATGTAGCTGTATGAAACCGCAACAAAAGCCCCTGGATGCTCTGGAAGAATGTGTCGTGCAGGTCTCGGGCAATCCGTTCCCGCTCGGCGAGCCGCTCGTACATCCGTTGTCTTAACTCCCCTGTTACATGCTGGAGGCGCAGGCGATAAGCAAGCAGGCAAAGGCTGCCGAAGGCGGCCACGCAGAGCGCATCGAACCAGATCGTCTGCGTAAAAGCCGGCGGAACCGTCAAGGTTATGGAAACGCCACTGTCATTCCAAACCCCGGCGTCGTTAGAAGCAGCAACCCGGAACGTATAGACTCGCGGCGGAAGCTTCGAATAGAACGCTTGCCGCCGCGAGCCGGCATCGATCCATCCCTGATCGTATCCGTCAAGCCGGTAGCGAAATCGCACCCGATCCGGGATTAGCAGGCTGGTCGCCGTGTAGTTGATCTGCAAGCTCGCAACGCGGGGTGTCAGCGCCGTCGCCATTGACGGCCAGTTCGTGGTTCGGCCGTCCCACTTGACCTCGGTGATCCACACCGGTGGCGGAATCCCGGCTTGCGGTAAATGAAGCGGATCGACCCACTGTAAATTGGTGCGGGTGGCAATATAGAGCCGTCCGTCAGGGGCCATCCATGCCGACCCCAGGCCGACCAACGGATGCGGAATCCCCTGCAAACCATCGCGGTAATCGAACGACCGATATTTTGCCGACCGCGGGTTGACCCCGCTCGTCGGCAACTCCGCTTTCTCAATACGAATCACGCCGCTGCCTTCATTGATCCAGAGAGCTCCGTCCGGCGCGAAAGCCAACCCCGTCACACCAAGTAGAGCTTCGCCTCCGGCCAGCAGGAGAGGACGAAAACGGCCGCCCCTCGAAACCGCCACGCCGTTCTCGCCGCCAGCCCAGAAGTCGTCGCCAGATTCGGCAAATGCCTTTACGTCTCCGATATCCAGTCCGCTGGATTTTCCAAATTCTTGCACGCGGCCCGCGAACACCCGAGCGATCAAATCATGCTGGAAACCGAACCACAGACCACCTTCGTGGTCCTTCATGGCGGTGAGGGCTGCTGCGTTCTCTCCGCCGGGATTCGCACTCCATTTAATCCAGCGGTTGCCATCGAACTTAAAGACTCCGTTACCGCTGCCGATCGAGATCCATATTTCGTGCGAGTCGTCTTCCACCATGGCAAGGATTGGCGCGCGTACACCGTTCAATTTCAATGGCAATGAGTTCTCAATCAGTTTTCCGCCGGCATATCGTAATAGACGGGCCGCCGTCCCGATCCAAAGCGTCCCATCCTGGCCTCGAAATAGACTGCGGGTCCATTCGTTACACGCAATCGGGAGAGATACCGGGCCGCTGGATGTCAACTCGATAAGGTGATCGGTGGCAACGAGAGTCTGCGGATCGCTTTTTCCGAGGGGAAGTATGACGGGAGGCCCTTGTCCCAAATCCACAGCTCTGAACGGAACCGGACGAAATTGATCCAAGCCTCTTGTCGTCGCGACCCATATGCTTCCCTCACGATCTTCGAGAACCTGGAACGTGAAGTCGCCGGTGAGACCTTCGCGACTCGTGAAGCGTTCCAGTTCCGAACTGCGAATTCGGGACAGAGAGCTAAGGCTAGCGGAAAAACGCTCGATTCCGCGACCCTCCGAGGTCATCCAGACGGTTCCGTCGTTCGCGAGCAAGAGGCCGCGCGGACGCACGCCTTCGGCTACCGGTACTTGATGAATGCTGGAACCGGACAATCGGAACCATCGAATCGGCCCGTTCCCATTGAAGGTCCAGCACCAAACGCCCGCTTCGCGGCCCGGCCGGCACACACTCGGAGCCTCGTATTTCTCACGGGGAACTACAAGAAAACGCTTTGCGCCGTGCGGCAGCACCATTAAAGCCCGCTGCAGCGGCACCCAGAGGTTACCGTCGTTGTCCGTTGCAAGCCACCCCGCGGTTTCGGCTGGTAGCCCGCTTTCAGCTCCTATTTGGGTCACCTTCGATTGCGTGATGACTTGCAGGCCGGCAGTTCCCTTTGCCCAAACCGATCCGTCTTTATCTTCCAGAAGCTGCGAAATCTGGCCTCTCCGGAGGCCGTCGCCTTCGCCAAAATTGGTCACTTGGCCATTCTTGATCCTGCCGATACCTCCGGTAGCGTAGGAGACCCAGATACTTCCGTCTCGGGTTGCGGCGATCGCGATCAAATGTTCCGAGGGCAAGCGACTGCCGTCACGAGAGGTATACCGCTCAAATGAGACGCCATCGAAGCGATAGAGGCCGTCGTCCGTCGTTAACCACAGAAAGCCGTCGCCTCCCCGGGCTATATCTTCGATATTGTTGGGAGCTCCATCGCGCGGGGTCCACGATTTGTGGTACGTCTGCGCAATCGGAATCTGGGCGGAAAGGTCGACCGCCCCTTCCAGAGTCACGACCCCGAGGAGCAGCAGCGTCAGGCCAAGTCTGGCAAGGTGTTGAACGAGGTGGAGATACAAATAGCGGTGGGTTTGACTCGTTTCGAGCAATTTCCGCACGATGACCTTTCCCTCGAACTCTGCAGCTCGTTGTTCGTCAGACCAGGTTCCGGTTTGGCGCCAGCCGCACCTGATCTCCAGCTGAATGCGATGGAGTTAGTATACCGAGGTTTCAGGACGCGCGCCGGGCTTTCAGGCGGATCACCGATGCCCCAGGCGGGCGGGTCGCGGAGCTTTCAGGCAGATCGCGATCACATTCCGCGACCGGAAAATGGCAACCGAAGTTCACAATGCATCCGGGCGCAACATCGATCCGGTCTAGTCGCACGGCGTCTGCCTTCGCCCTGGTCAACTTGACGAGAAACGCCCAAACCGTAGACGTGGTTTCCTGGCAGGCTCCGGCGATTGCCGCCGTGAGGGGACTCTCGTAGAATGGCCAGAGGGGACATCTGGGAAACCTTAACCTGATGCATGCAGAAGTCTTAGGGGACAAACAAACGCCGCTGTGGACTGGGGCCTACCTAGGATGAGTTCACGTTGATTCGTGTGCTCCGTTTGTGCTCCGTTTGATTCATGAAGAGAGCACAGAGTGAAAACTGGGTATTCTCAATCGCCAGAATGAGGTGCCAGGAAACGCAATGTTCTTTGTTTCCAATTTACAGTCGTATTCCCAAGCTGGACGTCGCGGGTGCGAGTCCCGTCTCCCGCTCCATCTTTTTATAGAGTTACGTGCCATTTGGGATAGCCCACCGATTCCTCGTTACTCCGTTTACTCCATTAAGCCGATTTCGCCAATTCTGACGCTGATTTTGGCTTTCGAAGCACGGCGGCTTCGATCGAGTGCCTTGAGTCGCGGCTCGCTTCTGCTCGATGTCCGAACTGG
>Ga0182030_10020732_pt1 | contig 12373 bp, 4 predicted proteins | sample 812S3MmetaG_FD_121299 | JGI IMG/M metagenome (GOLD analysis project Ga0182030, IMG submission 121299) | Permafrost microbial communities from Stordalen Mire, Sweden - 812S3M metaG (Illumina Assembly) | ecosystem: Environmental > Terrestrial > Soil > Wetlands > Permafrost | place: Sweden...
AGGCACGGTAAGCTCAACGAGCGGCTCCGTTACTTTGAGTTCATCTGGTGGTGCTGTTAACACTGGTGCTGCTGTGAATGCTTCTACCGCTATCACGCTCAGCTCAACGGCTGGAGCCGTCAGCACAGGCGCTGCGGTTAATTCTAATGGCACTGTGTTGATTAGCTCCACAGCAGGTCCGATCAGCATCGGCACGGGAGACGCAGTTAATGCGAAGACGACCCTGACGATAAGTTCTAGCGAAGGCAATATCACCACTGCGGCGAGCTTGACGGCTGGCACTTCTGTTTCTGTAACTACTACGGGCACTAATGCCAGCGTAATTCTCGGCGGCAACGTAGTTGCTAGCAACACTACGAGTGGAACGGTCAAAATTAGCGCTGCTGGCGCAGGCAATATCACTGATTCCGTCGCCAATGCCGGAACTATTTCGGCTAAAACGATAACTCTCAGCAGCGTAAGTGGTGCTATCGGTACGGGCAGCGCTAATACAAGCGCGCTTGATCTTGATGTGAGTTCCGCCACAAGCCTGTCAACCACAAGCACAGGCAATGTGAATGTCCTCAACAGCGGAGCTGGAGCTATCACCTTGACGGCAGCAAACTCAACGACCTCATACACCTTGAGGTCCACCGGAGCGTTGACCATATCGCCGGCGATTTCGGCAGCGCAGATTACGATTGATACCAGCTCAGGTGCTGGCGGTATCACTCTGAATGCAGCGCTCGGTAGCGTGACTGCTACTAGCTCTGTTTCGGTCAGCAGTGCCGGAGGTGCCATCACCGGCATCGGCACGATCAACTCCAACGCCAATTCATCAGGAGTGACAGTTCTGAGCACTAGCGGAGCAATCGGCAGCGCGACTGCGCCTCTTAAAGTCAACTCTGCGGTCGCTTCGATCAGCTCAACTTCTGGACTGCTTAACGCGACTGATGCTGCTACTGGTGTTACGACGGTGGGCAAGCTTGGTACAAGCGGTGCGCTTACATTTGCGTCTAGCGGTCCTGCATCGTTCAATTCGAATATCACTGGAAGCTCGGTTACGCTTAAGATAACTGGAGCTAATACGTTCAGCGGCGATGTCACATCGGCAAGCGGAGCGTTGTCCGTAAATCAGAGCGGAACTGGGACGCTGCTATTCGTTGGTGAACTTTCCTCTGGGGGCGCGTTGTCTGTAACTCAGAGCGGAACTGGGACATTGTCGTTTAGCGGTAACCTCTCTGCTGCAGGCGCATTGACGGTGACGCAAGCCGGAAACCCCGGCTCAGCAACTTTCGAAGGGCTGTCTGGTACTTCGGTCAACTTAACTCTTAAGCCCACGATTGGATCTCCTGATTTATTTGGCGGCAACATCGCCGCTACTACCGGCGCTATCATCCTTACGGAAAGCAACACCGGGACGACAGCATTCCAGGGTACTGCGCAGCAAATCACCGCTGGCACCATCATTAAGATGAACACCGTCGGCACCACTTCATTTAATCAGAGTGCTAAGATCAGCGCGGCAAATGATTCGATCTCTATTACGGAAACTACCGGACAGCTAACCATAGGATCTAACGACATTCTCAGCGCCAGTGGCAACACTGCCGGCAGTATCACCTTGCTGGAGAACGCCAACGCCAGCGGCTCAGGTATCACGATCGAACAAGGCGCCAGCCTTTCGACTAGTCTTAGCGGTGTCAAAGCCGGCAGCTCATTCCCCTTCCCCGGGCAAATTAGTATTGCCATAGGGGCAAGCGTACCTACAGCTCCGACAAACGCAGATCCTACGGACCGGCCCGCAGGCATGAGTGCTCCAACATTGATCAACACGGGCGCTAAAAACAATGTTTACTGGGGCGCGAATCCGGCGAGCATAGTTGCTTCCGGAACCAATTCCACCTCAGTAAAAGGCAACACGGCAGTGGTCTTCAACGCTGGCAACGTCGCTCAAATCATACTCGGTGGTGGCACTTCGATAAGCGCTGACCCGCCGGCTCTTGGCAGTCTGTCTGTTAACACAATGCCAAACAATTTGGGTGTCGCAAACTCTAGTATCGCGAACTCTAACTCATCTCAGCCAGCTTCGGCAGTCCATTTCAATCCGATTACACAGGTTGGCGGCGACTTTGCTTCCGCGACATCAAGTGGAACAGGTGCATTCGCTTCACCGAATAGCACAGGCGCTTCTGGAGGCGGATATGGAAGCTCGGTCGGTTCTCTAAGCTCGCTCAATTCCTTCTCAAATGAAGTCTTGGACGGAAACTCAGGCGGCACCTTAGCTGGATCAGCTTCGCTCAATTTGGCGGCATTAGCTGTCTCTACAGGCGGAACAATGTCAAATGCTTATCTTGCGGGCAATACTCTCGGTTCAGGTTCGGCACTATCGGCAATGCAGTCGCTGCAAAATGACGCTAACAATCTCACCGGCTCGGGTAGCGCCAACGGCCTCGGCGCTCTGTTCAGTTCAGCCAACAACTCTGTTCCGACCCATTCTTTATATTACGGTCAGGTCAGCAACGAATTGGAACTGATCGATGCAGCTATCTCCACTGGAACTGGACGGCTCGGAAACGTTCGGCCACACGGCGAGAGCGCATTCGGCAGCGACTCGAAGGAACAAGTTACCCTGAAGGAAGGCAATCTAGTATTCGCTCCGTCAGTTGCCAGCTCCGTTCAGACACCGTTCGGTAGAGTCGATATTGGCGCCAACTCCGTTGTATTTATAATGGTGACGCGCGATGCACTATCGGTATATAACCTAGATGATGAACACAAAAATGCGGTAAGCATCCATGCGGGCAGCGGCGAGATTCAGCTCTTCCCGAGTCGTCACGCCACGATTACGCATGATGATGTGAGAAGTTTCGAACTGATAAACCAAGCCGAGCCGATTCTCCACCGCACTGTAAGTGACACCAATCTTGGTGGCGGACTCAAAGTCTTCACTAGTGAATTCTTTGTTCCATCGGCTATTCGGGCGATTAAACCCCTGCGACAGATGATGAGTTCAACCCAGCCAGAAATGCTCAGAATCAAACGGCATTTGCTCAAGACCACAGCCGTGGTTTTGCAAGTTCGCTCCAGCGGTGAACAATATCTACCGATGTTGCATCCTCGAATTACCGCCTTTGCTCGCCAGTAACGAAGAGCGCCGCTAACCTGACACCGTATACTAGGATTTCGGATTCTGCGACTTAAACTGAGTCGCGTTGGTTTTCACTGTCTGTAGCGACTGGGGGTCAGGAGCGGGGTATTCAGCGATCCAAGTAGAAATGAATAACCAAACCCGAAAAAGGCTATTGGTGCGGCATTGTTCATTCGGAATCCGAACTGAACATCCATCTGTTGCCGTCTTGTCGGTCGGTATGCAGCGCCGAAGTGAATTAAGTTGCTCATGGGGCCGTGTTCAAACAAATCTCCCACGTACTCGATAAAAACATTTCTTTGTCTCCCCCACGACCGGTTTAGCACGAGCGAATTCTGCCAATCTAAGTTGCGATGTCCATCAGAACCTGTAGGGTAAAAAAATGACTGCATGCCTTCGATGTCCCATTTTTCATTTAGCTCTTGGGAAAATGGAAATTTGATGAAGGGGTCAACACGAGTACTTTGCTGACTGAAGCCTGTAGGAATTGAGATGTAAGGATTCACAGCAATCTGAAATTTGGTCGGCCCGATTGGACCCAGACGGCGTTTAAGTCCAGCTTGCATGTTTTCAAACCCTGTAGAGCGCTGAATTGGACCCATGGAATCAGAATCAGGCGCCACCATAGATTGACTGAAAAAATTTGGTGCGTTGAAGCGTAATTCTGTTTTGTCTGTTACCCCAAGCCGCATTAGCGTCTCAGGGAAATCGAATGTTCCTGATCTTCGATTTGCATATAGTTGTTGAAAACCATTCTCTTGAAGCATCAAACCTTTAGGCACGTTGACGCTAGAGTCGGCTATATGCGGGCGGTCTGGATCGATCCAATAATCAACCTCAGCTAATTGCTGCACTGGTGGCTTTAAAGTAATAGGCTGCAAGGGCTGCGCGGCTGGGGGCGATGATTGCTGCTGTGCGGATTGTGGAGACTGCGGATTTTGATCGGCTGCCTGTACAGCCAAACCGCAAAAACTCATTCCGCATATTGTTATTAATGCGATTTTTAGACGCACTTCCGTTCTATTCATCTATGACGCCACAACTTGCGTTTTATCGCCCATCTCCGATAGGAAAACGAAAAACAATGCTTTCAAAAATGCGTTCATGACAGCCTCCAATAATTCTAAACGCAAAGAGAGAGCCAGACCTCGTAATTACCAAGCAAAAAAAGCTTGATAATTACGAAGGTCTGGCTCTCAGAAACTTTTTATGGAATCTGGTTGTGGAGCGGATGCATTAGCGCATCAGTATGTCGATATCCACAACGCCGCTCTGGGCGACTTAGCTACTCCCCTTACGTTGTGAATAGAGTAACAGAATTAGGCTTATTTACTGGCGTCATAAGTCTGAATAATTGCTTATCGAAGCAAAGTTAGCTCCCGCTGGAGGCATATGCATTGCGCCGAAGACCTCATTTTTCGACTTTGGCATTGGCGACAGCTGCCTTAGTCTTGATCCTTGGAAAGTAATAAGTCGTTCCTGACCGCAGAACTAAAAACTATTGTATGTGCACGAGATGTAGCAACGGTGGATAAGGTATATACAATCGAGGGCTTGGATATTTTGGATTTGCAGATTATTCTATTTAGATAGATGCTGGCATGCTGCGGCTCCGCGGCTATGTGCGGCACTTAGCGTTGCGCCCTCCTCGTCGATTCTTGGGGTGACTGATCTGTGGTTAGCACGGTACAAAAAAATCCTTTGCTTTCATATTTTGATGGAAAAACCCTGGGTAAGGGGCGTGACTATTTTGAAAGTGGCAAAGTTAAGTCTTGCGCCGAAGGGCGAAAAGGATGCATCGTCGGTCTGGTAAAAGGTACTCGCGAATATGCCGTCACCGTTCGATTAGAGGCCGGTGCGATTAGCTCGACAAGCTGTAGTTGTCCGCTTCAATCAAATTGCAAGCATACTGCGGCACTGGTTTATCGTTTTCTAGACAGAGAATTCGGCACCCTAGCTGGTCGAGAAAATTCTGATTTTAGCGGAGCCGGTCCCGCACCTGGACCTGGATCCGGACCGGGACCGGGACCTGGACTGGGACCTGGACCCGCATCCGGAACCGGACCCGCACCCGCACAAGTGCGAGAAAACGATGAACTCGCCGCAGCTCCGCCGCGAGCTTTGTCGAAAGTTGATGGCTCCGGAAATAAATCACGCAGCGATATTACGACCAGGGAAATGGAGTTGCCTGAGTTCGTAGATCTGGTGGCGCAGCGACGGCAGCAATTACGTCAAGAAGCCGCCCGACAATACGCCGATATGTCGCAAGATCTCAGAGGCTCAATCGCCAGCTTGATCAATGCTGCAAAATCGTTTGAGATGGCGGCAAAGTCCCCGCCGGCTGAGCCATCAGAGCGGGTGTCGCGAAACATTCTTTTGTATAGCCTTTCTGATCCACAGCGCGGTGGCGTTCCGAAAATAAATATCGAGAAGCGCCCAGTCTCTCGCGATGGTAGCTGGAAGCAGGCTCAGCCGGTGGCGCTCGATAAGCTACTCGACAGTAAATCGCGCCCTGCGTACATAAGCGAGCAAGACGTTGAAATCGCGCGTTTATGGCGAACTCTAGCGGGCGAAAGCTTCTATTCCTATTACGGTAGTACCGTTAAATTCGATACGGAGGCTGAGCTTTTGCTTATTTTGCTTAAGCGAATTCTGGCTACCGGCAGGTGTTATGCGCAGGGAAACTATAGCGCGCCGCTCAGCCTCGGTCCAGTGCTTAAGGGCGAAATATCTTGGGAGCCGATTTCGGATGATAAACAACGACTCAGTGTCATTGCTCTGGATGGCGCGCGCCGGCTGTCTTGCTTTCGCTGGAAACTTCCCTGGTACTACGACCCTGAAAGTAACACCTGTGGACCGGTTGAGCTCGATTCAGATCTACGGCTTAACGAATGCATCGCTAACTTTTCAGACATTTCCGACGAAGACGCTGAGAACGTGCAACGAGTGATTGCGGAGATGCAGCTGCAAGGCATAATACCTGCGCCGAAAACAAAGCGCAATATTATATTTCGTATGTTGCCTCCCGAGCCGCACCTGCGCATCGAAACACTTTATTCGCCGCGTTTTCCTGATGCGTCTGGTATCGTCAGTGGTGCGGACGCTGCTTCGGTGCGTGTGCTTGTTGTAGATAATCACTTCGGCTGGGAATCAAGCGCCATTCTCGTTGAGAATGACACATTCGTAAAAGAAACTTGTGACCTGATTGCAGCATCTAATAACTGTCAGCGCATTGCAGAATTAGGGTTTGAAATGTTGCCCTCCCGGGACGGACTGCCTCGCAGTTCCCGATATATGCGCCGCTTTGTTGCCGCCGATAGCGTAAGTTGGCTGAGGCTCTTACAAAATATTTCCAACTTCAAAAACGAAGGCTGGGAAATTTCGGAAGAAGTCTTTGCCGAAATGAGTCCAATTGAAGTTGGTGATGATCAGCTCACCTTCAATGTAGAACAAGAACAAAACTGGTGGTTCTCATTAGCCCTCGATATTGAGGTCGAAGGCAAAAAGATGCCCCTCTTGCCGATCTTGCTTTCCGCAATCAAAGCCCTCCCCCCCGGAGGATTCGCCCTTTCTCGTCAAGCTGCCTCCGGGAGCGCTGGCGTCCCGCCCGCTTCTTCCTCCGCCTCTTCCCAAAATTCATTCATTGAAAGTCTCAACTCAGACGGCAGATTCTATGCCACCGTCGCCGATGGCAAAGTTCTCAGCATACCCTTTGAGCGAATTCGTCCAATACTGATCTCATTGCACGAAATGCTCTTGTCGCGCCCAGACCATGATCCTGCACTTGTGGAACTCTCCGGCATGGAAGCGTCGAGCATTTTACAAGATGCCACTTCCGCCAACTGGCTTGGCGCAGGTGCCAACGCGCTGGCTAAACTAACTCAGCGCTTGCTAAATCTCGCATCACCCGCGCCCGCTGTTGCACCGCCGACGTTGAAGGCAGAATTGCGTCCTTATCAACTCGAAGGCTTGGCATGGTTAAATCTGTTGGCTGAACAGCAATTCGGCGGCATCCTTGCTGACGATATGGGACTCGGCAAAACAATTCAACTTCTGGCACATATCTGCGCGGCGAAGTCCAACGGCAAGCTGGAAGGTCGCCCCTTTCTCGTTCTCTCGCCTACTAGCGTGTTGCCGAATTGGCTGAGCGAGTGCGCGCGCTTTGCACCACATTTGAAAGTTCTTGCCTTGAATGGTGCAAATCGTGCCGAGCGCTTTGACCAGATCGCCGACGCCGATCTGGTGTTAACAACTTATCCGCTTCTACATCGAGACCTTGATGTTCTAAAAGAAATCGCATGGCGGGGCATCGCCCTGGACGAAGCTCAGTGGATTAAGAACGCAAAAACAAAAATGGCTAAGTCGGCTTATTTGCTCAAAGCGGATTATCGTTTCTGTTTATCAGGCACGCCTGTGGAAAATCATCTTGGTGAATTGTGGTCGCAATTTCAATTTTTGCAGCCGGGTTTTCTTGGTGACAGCTATTCTTTCAAAAATACTTTTCGCGAAGAGATCGAAAAAAACAACAACCAGCTTATGCGCTCTATTTTAGCCCAGCGCATTAGACCTTTTATTTTGCGACGAACGAAAGAAGAGGTGGCAACCGACTTGCCGGCCAAAACTGTGATTACTAAGACTTTTGAACTTGAAGGAGCACAGCGAGATCTTTACGAAACCGTGCGGCTGGCGTCGACAAAGAAAATTCACGATGAAATCGCCGGCAAGGGTTTCCGGAAAAGTCAGATCATAATTCTTGATGCGCTTTTGAAGCTGCGTCAGGTCTGTTGTGATCCACGACTGGTTAAGTTGGCGGCTGCTCGTAAAGTTACAGAGTCAGCAAAGCTAGAGCTGCTAATGAGTATGCTGAGCGAACTGCACGCTGAGGGTCGCAAGGTCTTGCTCTTCTCGCAGTTTACAAGCATGCTTGATTTAATCGCAGCCGAGTTGCAAACCCTGAAAATTTCTTTCGTCGAACTGCGGGGTGATACCACTGATCGAAAAACTCCTGTCGATAGTTTTCAAAATGGTGACGCGTCTGTCTTCCTGCTCAGTCTCAAGGCTGGTGGCACCGGCTTAAATCTAACCGCGGCCGATACTGTCATTCATTATGATCCTTGGTGGAACCCAGCTGTAGAGGCTCAAGCGACGGATCGTGCACATCGCATTGGGCAGGACAAGAATGTTTTTGTGTACAAGCTTATTGCCGCTGGCTCAATCGAAGAACGCATGCTGGCTTTGCAGGCAGAGAAGGAGTCGCTCGCCAAATCTATTTATTCAGATAGCGGCAACGCCAAATTCTCCTTCAGCGAATCCGACTTGTCATTACTCTTGCGTCCTATAGATGATTTCACCGCATAGGCAAGCCTGGGAGATTCTCTCTTCCGGGCTCCGGGGAGCTTTCGCAATGGACTCCTGAGCTTGAACCTAAGAGAGAATCTCTCGGGTTATTCGGCGATGAGGGTCATGTTGCCGCCGGCTTTCTTGGCTTCAACTACGGCGGAGCGCGCATATGAAATTAGCATCTTGCCGTCTTCGTCCATGCCGGATGAAAGCTGTGACACACCGACGCTTACTGTCGCGGTGAAGGTTGTGTCGATAGAAACGAATTGTGCGGCTGCTACTGCTTCACGTAAGCGTTCTGCTAACTCAACTGCTCCAGCTAGTTCAGTGTGAGATAAAAATAGTCCGAGCTCAGACTCAGAGAGCCTGACGATTATGTCGGCATCCCTATTTTGCGCACCGATCATGCCGGCAATTTGTGTGATTAGATTGTTGGCGCCAGATTGACCATATGTTTTCAAAAGCTCTTTGTATTCATCAACTTCAAGCAAGACGAGGCTTATATTCACCTTGTATCGTCTGCATTGATTTATTTCCGCCCGCAAAAATTCTGCAAGATAACGAACGCTGCGAAACGATGTGAGCGGGTCAGTGAGTGAAAGCTCGCGCAGCTGCACTTCGCGCTTGCGAATTTCCTTTTTGAGCTTGTGTTCGCGCAAAGCTGTTTTGACACGGCTTAATAACTCTTCTTTGGCGACTGGTTTGGAAAGCACCCAATGTTCGTCTTCCGCACCGGCAAGTTCGCTGGGGCGCTCGCCTTTGCGGCGCAAAAAAATCACCGGAATGTCGCGTGTCTTTTCGTCACCGCGCAATCTCTTGAAGACATCAAGTCCGCTCATTAAGGGCATTTGCAAATCAAGCAAAATCAAATCGGGCATGCGAACCTTGCACGCGGCAATTGCTTTGAAGCCGTCCGTGGCAGACGCAACTGTGTAACCCGACGCCTTCAAGGCTTCGGTGATTGTGTCGATGTTGAATGGTTCGTCGTCGACGACAAGAATGCTGTGATTATCGGCCACTTAATTTAGACCACGACTTTTTTGTTAGAAAACCTACCGTCAAGTTTCTGCGGATTTCAACAGCCACTAAGACGATGCTGATACACCTGATGATGATAGCGAAATGAAGGCGCTTCAACAACATGTTTCAACGACTTGCCTCCCAGAATCGCTCTTTGCGGATAGATATTTAAGACTTCTTACGATTTAGCCGCCTCGATTTAGCTCGTATGCAATTGACAACGTTGCTTTCTAGCATCCTGATTTCCGCCCTCTGGGAGCCCTGGCTTCCAAAGGGCACTTGCGAGAGCTAGTTAAGGGCTGCTAGTCATAGAGGATCTCTTGAATAGCCGGCTGGAAGCCGGCGCTCCTAGGGGTGGCCTCTATTATTCGATATGAAAATCGATAGAGGGTACGCGTAATGTTTGCGCGGTTCCTGATTTAAGTGTCTCCAGGTCTTCCTCAACGGCGTCTAAAAATGCTTTCAAGAGCATGCCATTATGTTGCGGCAAGAAAGGTTTTACTCGTGGAATGCCACGGGTTAGCAATTTGATAGCGCCCTTGCTGTTGTCTCTTCCAGCGTGGTAATAAGCTACAGCTATTTGAATGATGCCCTGAGTTAATTGCTTCTCCGGCTCTTGCTGCTCGTTCCAGAGCTCCTCGAGAATTTCATGGCAATCGAAAAACTCTTTATGATTGAAAAGTTCGATGCCTTTCAGCAATTTTTCGTCTAGTTGCGTTTCCACTTTGGCCTCACTCCTGTCTGCGCAAAGTTAAGGCATCGCCGCTAATACCACTGTATCGGCATCAGCAGGAATGAGGCTCAGTTCAGAGCGCGCCAGTGCTTGAACTTGCCAGGTATCTTGCAAGCCGGAAAGATCGATTATTTTCGGACCGGCGACGATCATAAAATTGGGGATGATTTTTCCGGCATCGCCGTAGTGCGCGTGTTCCTCGGCTAAATCGGCGATAGCCTTTTCAACGGCTGCGCAGGCGACTTTCTGTGCTCGCCCATCTTTCATCTTCAGGCGAATCACACCTTTTCGATCTAGCGCGCGTAGCGCTTGTTGCTTAGCCGAAAGCAATCCAAACAATTTGCGGTCGACAACTTCGCTACCGTAAATGGTAAAGTACTCGGTCTCTGCCACGACATTAACACCATTGCCTGTGCGGAATGAGTCTTTCACAATCTGCAAACGCTCTTCTGCAGTTGCTGCGCCGCTTCCAGTTTGCGCCTCGCTTAAACCTGTTGCACCGTAGGCGGTGGCGCGCAGTATATTTGCTCGCGGATCTACTTCAACGTGAACCTCTATACCTGAGGGATCCGCGCCCATAGCGGCAACAGCGTTGAATGCTTCTTCTCTGATTTTAATCAAGTCGTCGGGCTTGGGCTGCGTAACCTGTCTTTCCACAGTTTCTCGCACCAGAGCAAGCGCAACGCCAATAGCAGAAACAACATCTGCGTTTTCGGCAAGTGCATGTGGCACGCCGAGCTTCTTTGCCACATAAGGAACGATTGCTGCCGCACCGCCACCACCGCCGATTAAGGTGATGGAATCCATGTCCAGCTTATAATCTGCGATGAACTTTTTCAGAGCAGGCCAACATTTCTCGTAAGCCTTATCCATAATTTCGGTGGCTACAGCCTCGGGCGTGCTTTCTAATTTATTTGCCAGAAGTTTGAAACCTTGCGCGATTTGCTCTTTCTTTCCTGAGGCGCAATCACCTTCAGGCACGAAGCCTAGGAAGTTGGCAGCGCAAGTTGGCGTCAATGTGAAATTACCCAAAGAAGATTTTAGAGCGAGGTAGTCTGCCGGATCTTCGGGGCGCGGGCTAATAAATTCGACCTGAGCTCCTTCGATGCTATCGGCAAATGCTACGTAAGACAACCCGGCAATGTGAGCACTGCGTGGTCCTACATCTTTTATATGCTTGCCGTCAAGTCTTAGCATCGAACCACCGGCGATACCAAGCGTGTTAACGTCGAGCGAGCGTAAGTAAACACGATGCCCGCCGATTTCTGCGTCTTTCACCAGAGCTTTGCCGTTTCTGATTACGGAAATATCAGTACTCGTGCCGCCGACTTCGAGAAAAATACCGTCAGATATGTGCAGATACATCATCGCTGCTGCTACACCGGCGGCTGGCCCGGACAGCCTGGTCAGAATCGGGCGTTTGCGCATTGAGTCGATATCCATGACGCCGCCGTCAGAACGCATAATCATGATAGGCGCTTTAATGCCCGCGGCTCTTACGCTTGACTCAGTCATATCAGCTGTTTCGATCATCTTCGGTAACATCGCCGCATTGATCACTGCCGTGCGAGTGCGCACGCGCAATCCATACAGCTTGCTCACTTCAGAACCTGAGCTTGCCACAAAACCCAGTTCGCGCGCGATCTCCAGCGCCTTCTCTTCATTGCTTTTATCATCTACGCTGAATGCCTCGCTGACGGCGATGGCTTGTGCGCCGGCTGCCGCTAGTCGCTTAAGCGCCGGTTCTACCCGCTCGCGTGTGAGTTCGCCCCGGCTAGTGTCGATGAATTCGAAGTAGGTCTTGAGAAAACGTCCTTTCGCCAGTTCGATCGATCCCACGTTAGCGTGTAAGCGTGCTAGTGCAGCGCTGGCGCCCTTTCCCATGGCAAGAATGCCCACGGGCGCAACATCGCCTTCAAGCAAAGCATTGGTGGCTTGGGTGGTGCTGTGTGCGATGAACATAACGTCAGCGGGATCGAGCTGAGTTTCCTCAAGCAACGCATGCAGCGAATCGATAATGCCCCTGGCGACGCCTTCCGCGGCGCTATGTGTGGTGGGAACCTTCGACTTGCCTAAAACTTTCAAGGTCGCCGCGTCGATAGCCACGGCGTGAGTGAATGTGCCGCCGACATCGATACCAATTCTCACAG
>Ga0182030_10020733_pt1 | contig 12373 bp, 5 predicted proteins | sample 812S3MmetaG_FD_121299 | JGI IMG/M metagenome (GOLD analysis project Ga0182030, IMG submission 121299) | Permafrost microbial communities from Stordalen Mire, Sweden - 812S3M metaG (Illumina Assembly) | ecosystem: Environmental > Terrestrial > Soil > Wetlands > Permafrost | place: Sweden...
CAGTTACCGACATGAATACGCAAATTTTAATTGATACCGCCAGCAAACTGGTTGCCGATGACAAAGGGCTGCTGGCGATGGATGAAAGCAATCCGACCTGTGACAAACGATTCGCAAAGCTCAACATTCCGCAAACGGTGGAGTCCCGCCGCGCATATCGGGAGTTGATTGTGACCGCGCCCGGTCTTGGCGAGTGCATCAGTGGCGCGATTTTTTACGACGAGACAACCCGCCAGCAGAAAAACGATGGCACTCCGTTTCTCAATATCCTCACCGATGCGGGAATCATTCCCGGCATCAAAGTAGATACCGGAGCCAAGGACTTGGCGGCTCATCCCGGCGAAAAAATCACCGAAGGTCTGGACGGATTGCGCGAACGTCTGGCGGAATACTTTCAAATGGGGGCGCGTTTTGCCAAGTGGCGGGCGGTGATTACCATCGGCAATGACATTCCCAGTCGAAGTTGCATTGAGGCCAACGCGCACGCGCTGGCGCGCTACGCGGCGCTGTGCCAGGAAGCCGGCATGGTTCCCGTTGTCGAGCCGGAAGTGCTCATGGATGGCGACCACACCTTGGAACGGTGCCGTGAGATTACGGAGGAAGTCCTGCGAACGGTTTTCATCCAGCTCAATTCCCAGCGCGTGCTGCTAGAAGGGATCATTCTGAAACCCAACATGGTGCTGCCGGGATTGACTTGTCCTCCACATCAAGAAGTCAAAGAAGTGGGCGTCGGCGAACAGCAATATCAAGTGAGACTAGCCAACCGTCAACCGGACCAGGAACAAGATATTGACGAGGTGGCCAACATCACGGTGAAGACTCTATGGCGAACCGTTCCGGCTGCGGTTCCGGGGATTGCTTTTCTGTCCGGCGGCCAATCCGCCGAACTGGCTTCGGCCCGTTTGAATGTAATGAATCATCGTTTCAAAACGCAACTGCCCTGGGCATTGGCTTTTTCGTTTGCCCGCGCCATCCAGCAACCGGCTTTGGAGATTTGGCGGGGCCAGGAGGCCAACGTAAAAGGGGCGCAGGAAGCGCTGCTTCATCGTGCCCGATGCAACCGCGCCGTGCGCCGCGGCGAATACACGGCCGCGATGGAAAAGACGTGAGCCATACAATATAACCAGTATGAAACCAACCAACTCGCGCAAGAAATTCATCATCGGTAACTGGAAGATGCATACCTCCACCGCTGAAGCCGGGCGCTTGGCCAAAGCTGTCGTGGATGCCGTCGGAACGGAGAAAAACGTTGTTATCGCCATTTGTCCTCCTTTTCCCTATTTGGCTCTAGTCGGCGAAATTCTCAAAGGAAGTCATGTCTCGCTCCGTGCGCAAAACCTCTATCCCGAGAAGGAAGGTGCATTCACCGGCGAGATCAGCCCGACGATGCTCCTCGACGTTGGTTGCAAGTATGTAATCCTTGGTCACAGCGAGCGTCGGCACATACTGGGTGAAACCGATGGCTTCATCAACCAGAAGGTGCTGATTGCCTTGGCCGCCAGCCTCAATGTGATTCTCTGTGTCGGCGAGACTCTGGACCAGCGCAATTCGGGACAGACTGAAGTCGTGCTTGATCGGCAACTTGTCCAAGGGTTGGCCGGACTGCCGGCGGATACCATGACCCGCTTGATCGTTGCATACGAACCGGTCTGGGCAATTGGCAGCACCGGACACCACGCGAAACCGCAGCAGGTTCAGGAGGCGCACGCCGTCATTCGTCGCCGCTTCGGCCAGATGTTCGGGGAAAAAGCAGCCCAGTCACTTCCCATCCAATATGGCGGCAGCGTCAAACCAGACAACGCGGCCGCGTTGCTAAGTCAGCAAGGTGTAGATGGAGCTCTCCTTGGGGGTGCGAGCCTGATTGCCGACCAGTTTATAGCTATCGTCCATGCTGCGATTAGCGAGTCGCAAACCGAAGAGAAATCAACATGACTCCAATCATATCATCTGGGTCCGGAGCCACCCCAATTAATTGTGTGAGAACCTGTATCCCGAAAACTGCGTAGCCCACTTTATAACAAAAAGCAAAAACCATGAAACCAGGCACCGACCAGCCCAAGACGCCTGATCCCAAGCCGGGCGCATCAACGCAATCCAAGACTGCCGCCTGCGGTGCCAAGCCCGGGGTTAAGGATGATACCAAGACTGACGCGAAGCCCGCAGCAACCGCATCCAAACCAGATGCCAAGGCTGCGGCCACGCCGGATGCGAAAACGGGTGCGAAGCCCGATGCCAAACCTGCTCCGCAAGATGATTTGAAAACCCTGCCCCAGGCGGAGGTGGAGAAAGAACTGGAATCATCGCCGGAGGGTCTTACCGAAGCGGAGGCAAAAAAACGGCTTACGCAATACGGCCCCAATGAACTGGTCGAGAAGAAGACGAATCTCCTGCTGAAATTCCTCTCATATTTTTGGGGGCCGATTCCGTGGATGATCGAGATCGCGGTGATTTTGTCGGGCTTGGTCCGTCACTGGCCGGATTTTTTCATCATTCTCCTGTTGCTGGCCGCCAACGGCGTAGTCGGGTTCTGGGAGGAACGCGAGGCAGGCAACGCCATCGCCGCCCTGAAAGCGAAACTGGCGATCAAGGCCCGCGTGAAACGCGATGGCAAATGGATCACCCCGCCGGCGCGTGACTTGGTACCGGGCGACGTCATCCGTATGCGGTTGGGCGACATTGTGCCAGCGGATTCACGGCTGCTGGATGGCGACCCGGTGGAGGTGGATCAATCGGCGCTGACGGGAGAGTCTTTGCCTGCCGAGCGCAAGTCCGGCGACGCGGTGTTTTCCGGTTCGATCATCCGCCAAGGCGAGGCTGGAGCCATGGTCTATGCCACGGGAGAGAAAACCTATTTCGGCAAGACGGCACAACTAGTGCAGGAGGCGCACACCGTAAGCCACTTTCAAAAGGCGGTTTTGAAGATCGGCAATTACCTGATCATCCTCGCAGTGACGCTGGTGGCGGTGATCATTGGTTTCGCCATTTATCGCGGCGATGCGATCCTGACCACGCTACAATTTGCCCTGGTACTGACCGTGGCCGCGATTCCGGTGGCGATGCCGACGGTTTTGTCGGTGACCATGGCGGTTGGCGCGCGTCTGCTGGCGAAAAAGCAGGCGATCGTTAGCCGGTTGGTGGCCATCGAGGAATTAGCTGGCGTTGGTGTGTTGTGCGCGGACAAGACCGGCACCTTGACCCAGAACAAACTGACGCTGGGCGACCCGTTCAGCGTGAATGAGGTTCCCGCCGAGCATGTCATTCTCATTGGCGCGTTGGCATCGCGTGCGGAAAATAACGACACGATCGATCTGGCGGTTCTGGGCGGATTGAAAGACCAGGAGGTTTTGAAGGCATATGAGGTGGTTCATTTCCAGCCATTTGACCCGGTGCATAAGCGCACCGAGGCCACTGTCAAAGCCAAAGACGGAAGGACGTTCAAAGCCACGAAAGGTGCGCCGCAGGTAATTCTGGACTTATCGGCCAACAAAGAGAGCGTGAAATCCGCCGTTGAGAAGGCGGTCAACGAATTCGCGGCGCGCGGCTTTCGTTCGTTGGGGGTTGCTCGGTGCGAGGAACAAGGATCATGGCAGTTGCTAGGCATCCTACCGCTGTTCGACCCGCCACGCGAAGATGCGAAGGCTACCATCGCGACCGCTCTGGCAATGGGTGTGAAGATAAAGATGGTTACAGGCGATGCCTTGGCCATCGCCAAGGAAACCGCCAAAAAGTTGGACATGGGCTCAAATATCCTCGATGCCGCCAGCTTGGGCGACTCGAAAAAGCAAGAGACCGCAGCGATGGCTGAGGCCATTGAGAACGCCGACGGTTTTGCGCAGGTGTTCCCGGAACACAAGTTCCATATTGTGGATGTATTGCAGAAACGCAACCACATCGTCGGCATGACTGGCGACGGCGTGAATGATGCGCCGGCGCTGAAGAAAGCCGATTGTGGCATCGCCGTTTCGGGCGCGACGGACGCGGCACGCGCAGCAGCGGCCATCGTGCTGATGACGCCCGGCCTGTCCGTGATTATTGACGCCATCAAAGAGAGCCGGAAAATTTTCCAGCGGATGAACAGCTACGCGATTTACCGCATCGCCGAAACCATCCGGGTGCTCTTGTTCATGACGCTGGCGATTTTGATCTTTAATTTTTATCCTTTGACGGCGGTGATGATTGTGATGCTGGCGTTGCTCAACGACGGCGCTATTTTGTCCATTGCCTATGACAATGTTCATTACCAAGACAAGCCAGAGTCGTGGAACATGCGCATGGTGCTGGGCGTCTCCACGGCGCTGGGAGTCATCGGGGTGGTCTCCGCCTTCGCCCTGTTCTATCTCGGCGAGCGCGTCTTTCATCTAGACCGACCGCACATCCAGACGCTGATGTATTTGAAGCTGTCTGTGGCCGGACATTTGACGATTTTCCTGACCCGCACGCGCGGTCCGTTCTGGTCCACCCGTCCCGCACGGATATTATGGGTGGCGGTTGTCGGCACTCAAATCCTGGCGACATTGATTGCGGTGTACGGGCTGTTTATGACGCCCCTCGGTTGGGGATGGGCACTTTTCGTCTGGGGCTATGCGCTGCTGTGGTTCTTGGTGAACGACCGCATCAAATTGCTCGCGTATCGAATTTTTGATCCGGTCAAACCTGCGGCCAAAGCATAGAGTCTTAACCCGATATATTTCGCCGCATCCAAGATGCACACTCTCCACGTTAATCAAGACGAAAATTGAAATAGACGATCACCAAAGGATTTTGCCATGCCACCAGAAACCGAACAGCCCAAGACGCCTGATCCCAAGCCGGGCGCACCCGCAGAATCGAAGCCTGCCGCGCCCGGTGCCAAGCCCGAGGTTAAGGATGATACCAAGACTGACGCGAAGCCCATCGCAACCGCATCCAAACCAGATGCCAAGGCTGCGGGCAAGCCGGATGCCAAGCCGGATGCGAAAACGGGTGCGAAGCCCGATGCCAAACCTGCTCCGCAAGATGATTTGAAAACCCTGCCACTGGCGGAGGTGGAGAAAAAACTGGAATCATCGCCGGACGGTCTTACCGAAGCGGAGGCAAAAAAGCGGCTCACGCAATACGGCCCCAATGAACTGATCGAGAAGAAGACAAATCTCCTGCTAAAATTCCTTGGGTATTTTTGGGGGCCGATTCCGTGGATGATTGAAGTGGCGGTGATTTTGTCGGGCGTGGTGCGGCACTGGCCGGATTTTTTCATCATTCTTTTGTTGCTCGTGACCAACGCGGTGGTCGCCTTCTGGGAGGAACGGCAAGCGGGCAATGAAATTGCCGCGTTGAAAGCCAAGCTGGCGATCAAGGCGCGCGTGATCCGCGACGGCAAGTGGATCAACCCGCCGGCGCGCGAACTGGTGCCGGGCGACGTCATCCGCCTGCGTTTGGGTGACGTCGTGCCGGCAGACGCGCGTTTGCTGTCGGGCGACGAGGTGTCAGTGGATCAATCCGCGTTGACTGGGGAATCCTTACCCACCACACGCAAAGCGGGTGAGGCCGTTTTTTCCGGTTCGATCATCCGGCGGGGCGAAATTGGCGCGCTGGTCTATGCGACGGGCGGGAATACTTATTTTGGCAAGACGGCGCAACTGGTGCAGGAGGCTCTAACGGTCAGCCATTTTCAGAAAGCGGTTTTGAAGATTGGCAATTATCTGATCATTCTCGCAGTGGCGCTGGTGGCGGTTATCATTGGTTTCGCCATCTACCGCGGTGACAAAATCCTTGAAACGTTGCAATTCGCGCTGGTGTTGACCGTGGCTGCGATTCCGGTGGCCATGCCGACGGTATTGTCGGTGACGATGGCAGTTGGCGCGCGATTGCTCGCCAAGAAAAAGGCGATTGTGAGCCGGTTGGTGGCTATCGAAGAACTGGCAGGCGTGGACGTGTTCTGCGCTGATAAGACCGGCACTTTGACGCAGAACAAGCTGACGCTGGGCGATCCGTTCAGCGTGAATAACATCCCCGCTGAGCAAATTATTTTATCCGCCGCGCTGGCGTCGCGCGCCGAAAACAACGACACGATTGATCTGGCGGTTCTGGACGGACTAAAAAACAAGGACGCGCTGAAAGAGTATCAGGTGGTCCATTTCCTTCCCTTCGACCCGGTGCATAAACGCACTGAGGCGACGGTCAAGGGCAAGGACGGAAAGACTTTCAAGGTGTCGAAGGGTGCGCCGCAAGTGATTTTGGCATTGTCGGCCAATGCCGGGCAGGTCAAGGCGGCGGCGGACAAAGCGGTAAATGATTTTGCCGCGCGTGGTTTCCGTTCGTTGGGCGTGGCGCGGGCCGAGGGCGACGGGCCGTTGCAATTTCTCGGTGTGTTGCCCATGTTCGATCCACCGCGCGAGGATGCGAAAGCGACGATTGCCACCGGGCTGACCATGGGCGTGAAGATCAAGATGGTGACGGGCGATCAATTGGCGATTGCGAAGGAGACGGCGAAGACGTTGGGAATGGGCAGGAATATTCTCGATGCCAAAACGCTGGGCGACTCAAAAAAACAGGAGTCGGCGGCGGTAATCGAGTCCATCGAGAATGCGGATGGTTTTGCAGAGGTGTTTCCCGAACATAAGTTCCACATCGTGGATGTCCTGCAAAAACACGGTCACATCGTCGGCATGACGGGTGACGGGGTGAATGACGCCCCCGCGTTGAAGAAAGCCGACTGCGGCATCGCCGTTTCGAGTGCGACAGACGCGGCGCGCGCGGCGGCGGCCATCGTGCTGCTCACGCCCGGCCTGTCAGTGATCATTGATGCGATCAAGGAGAGCCGGAGAATTTTCCAGCGAATGAATAGCTACGCGATCTATCGGATCGCCGAGACACTGCGCGTGCTTTTGTTCATGACGCTGGCGATTTTGGTTTTCAATTTTTATCCGGTCACGGCGGTGATGATCGTAATGCTCGCGCTGCTCAACGATGGCGCGATTCTGTCCATCGCCTATGACAATGTTCATTACAAGGACAAACCTGAAGCATGGAACATGCGCATGGTGCTGGGCGTCTCCACGGCGCTGGGAATCATCGGAGTCGTGGCTGCGTTTGGGTTGTTCTATCTCGGCGAGCGTGTGTTTCATCTCGACCGCCCGCATATCCAGACGCTGATGTATTTAAAACTGTCCGTAGCCGGACATCTGACAATTTTTCTCACGCGCACGCGTGGACCGTTCTGGTCCATTTGTCCCGCGAAGATTTTGTGGATAGCCGTGCTCGGCACGCAAATCGTGGCGACATTGATTGCGGTTTATGGACTGTTCATGACGCCGTTGGGCTGGGGTTGGGCTGGGTTTGTGTGGGGTTATGCGTTGTTGTGGTTTCTTGTGAACGACCGCATCAAATTGCTCGCCTATCGGATTTTTGATCCAGTTAAAAAAGCCGGGGCGAAACCTGAAATCAAGGTTGCATCTCAACCCGAAGCCAAAGGTGATTCGAAAACTTCGGCGAAAACCGAACCGCAATCCGGCGCTAAAGACGAGCCAAAGCCCGAGGTTAAAACGGACGCCAAAGTCGGGGGCAACTCAGATGCCAAAGGGGAGCCTAAACCTGAAGCGAAGGTTGAGCCGAAGTCTGGCACCAAAGATGACCCTAAGCTGGAGTCGAAAGCCGAGCCGCAGCCGGACGCCAAAGCTGATGCCAACCCCGAACCTAAACCCGAGGCCAAAGCCGAGTCTAAACCTGAAACCAAAGCTATTGGTGCTAAGCCTGAAGCGGAGGTCGAGCCGCAGCCGGACGCCCAAACTGAACCCAAGCCGGAAGCGAAGGCCGAAGCGCAGCCTGAATCCAAGCCTGATGCCAAAGTCGAGGATAAGCCCGACGCCAAAACGGAGACTAAACCCGAGGCAACGGCCGAGCAGAAACCGGAGGCCGAAGGCAAGACAGCTTCCGATTTGACGCCGCAGATCGCGGCCAAGGCTTATGAGCTCTATGAACGTGAAGGCCATCGGGAAGGTCAATCGGCGCAGAATTGGGACAAGGCCGAACAGGAAATTCGTGCCGCACAAACCAAGGCGGAACCCAAAGCGGAAGCCAAGCCAGCGGCCAAAGCCGATTCACCGCCGGAAGCTAAAGCTCAATCAAATACTGATGGTAATCCAAAACCTGCGGCCAAGGTTGAGCTGACGCCGGCAACAAAGGTCGAGCCTAAATCAGAAACTAAACCAGACGTTAAACCCGAGGCAACCTCCGAACCGAAATCGGAGATCAAGACCGCGTCGGCTGCTGATGCCAAAGCTCCAGCCAAACCGGAAGCCACAGCCGTGCCACCGGCCGCCGACAAAGCGGAGCCGAAACCTGGCCTTAAGGCCGATGCCAAACCGACCGGCGGCACTGAGCCGAAGCCGGATGCCAAAGTGGAAGCCAAACCTGATACGAAGGGGAAACTGACGCCCGAGGTGTCACCGCAACTTGTGAAAAAAGTCCATAACTTTTACGAGCAATTGGGGCGAGAGGATGTCCGTGCCGTTGAGGAATCGGATCAGGCGAAGCAAAAGACTCCCGAAGCGGAACCTAAAAAATAAGCCGGCGCAAATCACGTGACTGACACGGCTGAAGGAATTTAGATGAAAATCAAATCAAAGAATTTCCGCATACGTCCGGGAGCCAGGCTTAAACTCAAGGATTGTCCAACGAAAGTGAAGCCGTTTTGCCAGTCGAAGAAAGACTACAAAAAGCTCCTGGAAGAACACGTTGAAGCATTAAGCGCGTTACAACAACTTCACTACGCCTCCCACCGCTATGCGTTGCTGCTGATTTTTCAGGGGATGGACGCCAGCGGCAAGGACGGCGCCATCCGGCATGTCATGTCTGGGGTCAATCCGCAAGGATGCGAAGTCTTTAGTTTCAAACAACCGACCGCCGACGAGCTCGAGCATGATTTTCTCTGGCGCACGAACCGTCATCTGCCGGAACGCGGGCGGATCGGCATTTTCAATCGTTCTTACTACGAGGAAGTGCTGGTCGTCCGGGTGCATCCAGAAATTCTCCGCAGTCAGGGGCTGCCGGAAGAGTCGCGCGACGAAAAAAACATCTGGCAGGAGCGGTATCAGTCCATCACGGATTTGGAGAAGCACCTTTATCGCAACGGCACACGGATTATCAAATTCTTCCTACATCTGTCGAAGGATGAACAACGAAGACGATTTCTCGAACGCATTGATGAGCCGGACAAGAATTGGAAATTCAGCCTCGCCGACATTCACGAGCGGAAATACTGGAAACATTATATGCATGCTTTTGAAGCTTGCCTGACCGCGACCAGCACCCACGAGGCGCCCTGGTTTGTCGTTCCCGCGGACGACAAGGAAAATGCCCGGTTAATTGTTTCCCAAATCGTCATGGATGTTTTCAGCGAATTGAAGATGTTTTATCCAAAAACCACATCGAAGCGACGGCGGGAATTGAAATTAATTCGTCGTCAATTGGCGGTGAACACTCCTTAACATTCGCACTTGCTTTGGGTGTCTCAACGGCTTGGTGTCATTGGGGTCGTGGCCGCATTTGGTCCTTTTTATCTCGAGGACGATTTTTGTTCTCGATGGTCCCCACCAATAAACGCTGACGTATTTAAAACTGCCCGGGCGCCAAATCCGGTTGCTCACACTTCGGAGCAACGGTGCTCGGAAGTTCCGCTTGGCGCCAATCCCGTTTGCTGGAGTTTCTGAAATTGCTTAGGCCATCCTTGCGGAGGTGCAAGACACATCTTGTCGAAACGAACGAAAGCACAGATTTTTGGCATCCTATTCTTCCCGCAAAAGTCTGGAGTCGCATGTCGGCAGCCGAACGTTTTTGTTTCACTATCGAGCGAATGCACCGCCGCGTGAAAGGCCCTGTCGTTTTTCATTTTTTCATTCCTTTTCTGGTCACGGTTTGCTCGGTACCCGGCATAGACGGGATTTCTCCGGAGCGACGATGGCGGTGCCGACCATGTCTGTGGTGTGATTTTCGGTTTTTTCTATAGGACAGGTTCCACCACGCGATAAAAACAGTCAGGGCGAATCCTGCAACAATAAGGACGGCAAAGAATATCAAATAATCTGCCGACTCGCTGTTAGATGTTGGATCAACGAAATTCACGGGCAAACCGCGGTGGAACGCAAGAACCTCCGGCAAAGTCGGAGGCAGCGGGCAGCCACACCGGCAGGCCCATTATTGGTTTTTCTTGGCATGATGATCAACATTATCAAAAACCAAGTTTGGGCGCCAGCCCATCAATTAAAAGCCTATCTGAATACACAGCGTCATTGGCATTTTCCCAGGCTTAATGTTAGCGGCGGGTTGATTTTCTTTGGCGTGGAAGGACATTTGGAATAGGAATTCCTTTGGAATTCTACATGCGAAATGACCAAACCTATGAAATGCTCCTCGCGTAATTGACCGTTTGGGGTGGATGGATCAAACTTTTCACCCATGGCGTTTATCGGCATAATGCGCAGGTGAAGACATTAGTTGAATGGTTGGCAAAGCTGCCGGAGCGACCACGCGTGATCCTCAAGACATGCGCGTATGGATTCGTGGCGGGATTGGTGGCGGTTGCTTTCCAAGTGGCGATGAACGGCTGCTACCGCGCTGGCATGGTCCGATTGTCACACTGCTCGCATGTCACATTCTTCTGGAGCAGTCTGGGGTTGATTGTGGGGACTTCGCTGATATCGGGCTGGTTGCTCAATTCGTTTTGCCCGGATGCCGCAGGCAGTGGCATTCCCCAATTGAAAGCAGCGTTCTGGAAAAATTTTGGCTATGTGCCGTTCCGGGTGTTATGGGTGAAATTCATTGCAGCCACATTGCAAATTGGCGGCGGTAGCAGTCTCGGACGCGAAGGTCCGAGCGTGCAACTGGCAGGCACAGCCAGTTCGCTGCTGGCGGGTGTGGTGGGTGAACCGAAGCAAAAGCGGCGGCTCGCCGCAGCTACCGGGGCCGCGGCCGGACTGGCGGCCGCTTTTAACACGCCGCTGGCGGGCGTCACCTTCGTGCTTGAGGAATTAATTGGCGACCTGAATAGCCGGCTGCTGGGCAGCGTGCTGTTGGGAGCCATGCTTGGCGCGCTGGTGGCTCATGGCATCATCGGACCGCAGCCGTCCTTTTCACTTGCGGCCATCGGCGAACCCTCCTGGTATTCTTACCTCCTAGTGCCAGTTGTGGCGGCGGCGGGAACCCTCGTGGGTGTGGCGTTTCAGAAGTCGGCACTCGGCCTGCGCGCGCGCCAAAAGAAATGGACCGCTGTGCCAGCATGGTTTCGTCCTGTCATTGGTGGATTAATCTGCTGGGCTTTGGGAGTGCTCGTGTTTTTCCAAACCGGAAAATTGGGGGTGTTCGGCCTTGGCTACGACGACTTGTCCGAGGCGCTTACGGGCAAGCTAATATGGCAAACGGCGGTATTGCTTCTGGCGGCGAAATTCGCGGCAACCGTTGCCTGCTATGGCATGGGGGGATGCGGTGGTATTTTTTCGCCTACGCTTTTCTTCGGCGCGATGACCGGACTGGGGATTGCAGGCATCGCACAGCCATTTTTTTCCATTTCGCCAGAAGGCGTGGTCATGCTCACGATCGTGAGCATGAGCGCGACGTTGGGTGCGGTGGTACGGGCGCCAGTGACAAGCATTTTGATCGTGTTTGAAATGACCCATCAGTTTTCGCTCGTGCCTCCGCTCATGCTGGCGGCTTTAATCAGTCAGGCCATAAGCCGTCGCTTGGCGCGGTATAATTTTTATGACGCCCTGCTGGAACAAGACGGCCATTTCGTAGAACGCTTCGCCCCACCCCGCGACCTGCGGGAATGGCAAAACCAGCCAGTTTCGCTCGTGGCCAACCCGAAACCGGCCATCGTTTCTTCGCTGGACGCAAAGCAAATTCAATCCCTATTGCAAAGTTATCCATACGCCCAATTCCCGGTGGTCATCGGTGGCCAAATTCACGGATTGCTCACCCGGGAAGAAGCCACCCGCGCCGCCCGCGAAAATCGCCCGCCAAACTTGGTAGCCGCTACGATTTGTCAGCCGGGCCTCTCGATGCGTGATGTCGAAATGCAATTAATTGAGTCGAAAACTGGATTTCTCGTGCTTCAAGAAAAATCAGGAGGACCGCTGGTGGGAATTCTGACACTCCACGATATTCTTCGGGCGCAGCAGGCTGCTGCCGAGAATTGACACCGTATTAGAAGAGATGGATAGTCAATTTGACACGCTCTTCGGAGTGGAATCGGTTTCGAAGCCAACGGGACAAAAACAAAATGATTATAATTCGTTCACCACATCTGATGTTGCCGCCCTTGTCGCAAGTAACACAGCTTGCGCCATGGATCTCTACGCCAGCCTCAAGACTACAGATGGCAATCTATTTTTCTCCCCTTACA
>Ga0182030_10020734_pt1 | contig 12372 bp, 9 predicted proteins | sample 812S3MmetaG_FD_121299 | JGI IMG/M metagenome (GOLD analysis project Ga0182030, IMG submission 121299) | Permafrost microbial communities from Stordalen Mire, Sweden - 812S3M metaG (Illumina Assembly) | ecosystem: Environmental > Terrestrial > Soil > Wetlands > Permafrost | place: Sweden...
AAATAGAATTGCGGTCCATATGCTCAAAGCAACGTTGGCAGCAACACCGGCATACAGCAAAATATTGAGTTGCTGTCTGGCGCGTTGAGCACGACGCAATCTCGCACCAGAAACACTTTCTTCATACGAGATCAAAGCATCAATCGAAGTAGCCAGATTATGCAAACTCTTCTTCGCCTGCAAACGCGATTTCCTAAAAGAAGATTTGGCGATCATTTGCAGCGGATCAAGCGCCATCTCCCTCATTGATTTAGCTTGCGACTGCAAGTCTTGCAAGACCAAACCGATGTCACCAGCCAATTTCGCTTCTTTGGCATACGGCTTTGTTTCGCGAACCAAACTCTCAACCAACGCTTGCAAATTCTGTTCCATCGTCAAAAAACGATTTTGGAATTCTTCTGGATTGGCTCCGGGGCTAACAAACAAAGCGGCACCAATCGCGAAAGCTGAACTGGTCATCGCATCTGTAATCGTAAGAATGCGCCGCCCATGCTCGGCACGTCGCGACTCTGCCTCAGCGTTCAAATAGCTCATGGAAAGAAGAACAACAAAGAAGATTTCGAAAGCCAACGGCAACGCCACCAGCAAAATTCCTTTTTGCTTAAAGCGAAGACTCAAAAGAACTGCATCAAAAAATCGCGTTGCAGAAAGTTTAGGCTTTTCATTCTTTCCGCTGTCAGTCACACCCTCGCTCCCGGCATGGTAAGGAATAAATCAATTCGGCGAGGCAGCTGCTATAAAAGCAAAGGATTAATCCAGCTAATCTCCACGCCGCAGCTGCATATTAGCAGCCTCTTCCCTGCTCTACAAGAGAAGTGATGAGCGACCAGGCACATGGCCCCAATCGGTTCTTCTAAACACTAAAGCACTTCAGTAATAACTTGGTAATCATTGACATATTAGACTGTGTTCACATCCTTTCGATTCCAACAGCGAGTGCTCTTACCGAGCCTCCTTAAAGCAAGAGAAATGCGGAATGAGTTTTCAGACGTTCCAACTCATAAATGCACGATGATGAGCTGGTTAATCGTGCACCTCGATTGCGGAAGGTGGCAAACTTTTCGAAGACCAGTCGAAAAACTCTTCAGACCGAATATTAGCAGAGGCAAACAATTGCACGATTAGGTGGTAACCATGACAGACAATTTACTCAACAACGATGATGCGAACAAATCAACCAAATCCTCTGAGGTTTTGGACTTTGCACAAGCACTGTTTCACTCTGCTGTAGAAAAGCCCTTCAATGGTGTTGTGCAAATAGTCAACAAATCAACCAACGCAGGGCTTCCAGAGCTAGACGTAGTCGGAGCCTCAAGAACCGATTCACTGGGGACATCCGCAGGCAATCTTGCGGGCACTCTGATCGATTACGCAATACTATCGAAAGTCGCTGGCTTAGCCATGGGGAATCTCGGCGGCAGCGGTTTAGCCGGCAACGCGCTGAGAGCTGGTATCGTAGGTGGTGTCTATGCAGGAGTATTTACACCATCCGACTCTAACAGCAACTCTTTCTTAAACGACCGTGTCACCAATGCCGGCATCGGCGCCGCCACATTCGCTTCAATGGCCGCCGCTAGTGATGGACTTGGCAAAGTTGCTGGCTTCGCCGTACCGCAATTTCGATCCCTCACTGCGTATGTGGCTCTAGGTGCGGCATCGGGTGCCGCAGGAGGACTCGCACATGCAGAGAGTTCTGCTATTCTCAAAGATAGATCACTCGTACCATCACCCTCCAATTTGGCAAACGATATCGGTAGCTATGCGGCATTTGGCGCTGCATTTGGCGCTTTGGGCTATGCAGCTAGCAAATTCGGTCCTGAAAATACAACGAAAGATTTCATTGGAACAAAAACATATAATAATGGAGATACCGCACCAGTAAAAGGACAGCTAACATTAGACGCAGACGGAAAACCTATTCAATTTTCCGGTGAATTGCCGCCAGCAGATCCTTATGCGGGTGGGAGGCTGAGATTTGAATCTATATCGAATCCTGTGGCGGATGCGAAAGCAGCCGCCGATGTAGCTAAGTGGAACGAGAGAATTCGACAAGTCTATGAAGACTCATTGGATAGAGTTACAAATGGCGAACGCAAAAACCACTAAAACGTCGTCAACGATTTCACGTCATTCGTTGCTGCATCCATCTTCGACGTCGTCCTGGCCAACTCATTACCTTGGTGAGCGCGGTGAGGCTTGTAAGCACGTCTCTCCCGAGGCTCGTCATTCGATTCATGAAGAGCTCGGTATTAGGCAGAGCGATTAATGGGGCTGCGTCAAGTGTTCATTTATTCTCACGGACATTTGCCGAGCGGCGAGCACACCAATGCCGCAAGCTCAGCCGCCCGAGGGGCCAGGCACGACCGAATGGTTTTTCTACATATCACTAGATGAACCGCCCTTCTTAGCAAACAAGTCCCGATTACGTTGTGCATACAAAGCTTCTAACTTGTTCAGTTGATCTTGGTATTGTGGATAATCTTTAGCTGGATAGGCTTGTCTTAGTGTGTCAATGAACCCCTTATTGAGCCGGTCCAGTTCTTTCATTTGAGGCTCTGACGGTTTGGCTCCTGATTTTTCATTGTCTGCTTTCATTTTGTCGAAAGCACCTTTTAATGCACCCTCCGCATCTGTAGCGGGTTTACTTGCCCCAACGGCTGCATCCCAGCCTTTCCCTCCTGGTCCTCCGGGGCCGTATTGATCCAAGCTGCGGTAACTTTTAATTTGGTCATCGCTTAGTCCAGCATATTTGTATTGACTGCGGGCCCCATAAGTCGTGTCCAGCGCTTTGTCTCTTGCAGCAGCATCAGGAGCGTTATCTGGTGCCTTGTTTCCAGCATCGGGTCCTTTATCTTGTGCTTTGTTTCCGCCATCAGGACCTTTGTCTCCCGCTCTGTTTCCAGCATCAGGACCATTACCTGGAGCCTTGTTTACAGCATCAGGAGTGTTTAGTGCCGTATTTCCGCCATCATGAGTGTTTGGTGCCTTGTTTTCGGTAGCTCTTTGAGAACATTGGCCGTTATCAATGCTTAGACCGGGAAATCCCAGACTGTGTAATTTGGCCGAATTGTCACCAGAAGGGGTGAGCCGCTGCTGCGAAAAGAGATCAGCAGCCTGCCCTCGAAGAGCATCAGTAGAGACGTTTCCCACCTTGTCGCTGGGAAGTTTGGTATTGTCGTTTGGATTCACTTGTTCGCTTGATCTTGCTGGTGGCATAAATTCTCTCCTGATTAAATTGGGGAAGCACCAATTTGCGGGTTGTTTGAATGGTAAAGGTTCGACTGGCACAAAAGCCGGAGGAACATGAGCACAGCTTAATACTTCAGGTATTACCAAGTTATTACTGCTGCTAAGAAAAATCGAACTCAAGCATGACCTCCAAATGCAATCACGTTTTCAGTTGCTGAAGACTTAGCTAAACAGGTCGACTACATTCAATGCTCGTAACTACTTGCGGTCGCTGGTTTTGGGCAGACCGTTTTCGTCGAGCGATGAGTATTCATGGACGTTTACAGGCGGAGCCCCCACGACCCAACTCCTGCGACCATCTTTGCCGACCAGAGCGACGTCTGTGACACCATATTCTGGATGCCCAGTGATTCCATACAACTCCAATTGAGGCACACTTGGATCTTGTGCGTTCACTTTTCGCAGAGCAAGCATAAATTTATTGGCGTCATGCCAATCCATGTTTGTGAAAACGCTGCTGTTCAACTCCTTGGCGAAACCCACAACATCACCTTGTTTCAGTGCAGCTTCCATTTGCTGAGGAGTATGCTGAGCTGCATTGTGTAGACTCAGCCCTGACTGTTCTTGACCCATTTTTTCTCCGGGCACTGACCCGTCGTCAAATTTGCTCATTTGATCCTCTGCGTCGGTTCACCAAGTTTACTATCGAATAGTTCGATTTGTGGAAAGCCTGAACTGGTTATAGGCTTTGCTGGGACGTTCTGTTCAAATGCTAGAGCTTTTTTAGTTAGGAAATCCGTCATTTGATGATTGGATAACCAATCTGCACGGGCTTCCTTATTTTGAACGTTTTCATGGTGATCTATTTCACCCTTTGACATTTTTCCTTACCTCGCAACCACTACAATCAAGACAATCAAGATTATACTTACGAAGAAATGAAGTCCTTGTGAGGTCATCTAGCTAGCACAGATGATTATGTTAAAAATGCAGAGCGCTGACACCACTGAAGGTGCTCTTCTCGAAATTAAGCCGTTTCCGCAGAAACAAGGTCATCATAGAAATGCCGCCAGCCACCATCGCCGGAGGGAGCATGCCGTTCAGCCGCTCCTTTTCGCTGTCCTGAAGCATACTTCATACGCGCATCGACCAATTGATCTTCGGTTCCGGTTCCAATCAAGCTCTTACGAGCTGCAACGAAACCTTCGACGGCTTTTTGGAAATCTGCATCAGAACCGGCCGACTGCATTTGCTTCAACACTGTTTCAAGCTGTGCTGTTTGTGCTGATCCACCCGGAGTTGCACTTTCATAGAACTGTGTCAGCCCTTTGGCGTTGCTGAGCTGAGACTCGCGATCTTTTCCGGACAGATCAGCCGAGAGGGATTCTTCAATTTGTTTTCTTACGTAGTCGCGATTGTTTCCATGGGGCAGGTAAACACTTAGTCCGCCATCTTTATCATATCCATCGGCTCCCGCATGCCCATAATATGCAGGGGTAAATTCCTTCTGGCTTTTAAGCAATTTTTGCGCAGAGTCTGTCAATTTACCGGAAGGATCCGGCAATGAGCCATCTGATATCGCTTGAATGATTTTCTCAGTAAAAGTTTTCAAATCGCGCTCGCCGTCGCCTGCTGGATGATTGGGCTTACGATCGCCGGTGAAGGACGGTGTCTCGCCGACGATCCGATCAATAACTTTTCTACCCGCTGCATCATCGTAAACTCCTTTCAGCGCAGAACCAAATTCATCCAGCTGCGTTTTAAATTTGTCATACTTTGCCGAATCAAAACTGCTAATTGTGTGAGTGCCATCTTGCTCAGAATCAATCGGTTTCCCGTTGGCGTCTTTAGGGCGATTATCTCCACGCGCGGCGCCAGCCACAATGTCTTTGCTGAATTCTGCAGGGGTCATATCTGGTTTTGTCATTAATCCTGATACCACTGACTTGAGATCCTGCAAGTCATATTTTCCGCCTTCGCCTTCCATAACTTCTTCTGAAGAAACGATATGTTTGGCTACGGCGCTAAGTTTTTCTTGAACGCTCAGAGAAGCCATTGTGCAAGCATCGAAGTCCAAAACATCCAGGCTTTGATGCTGTGTTCCTGCAAGTCCGTCTTTAATGGACTTTTTGATATCGTCAAGGCTGGCAACACCGGTATCACCTACGATACCGTCGGCGCCAAGACCGTGTGACTGACTGATTAAGGCAATATGCTCTGAGGGAGTCTGCTTACCAGCGACAACCAGAAGATCTTTCAAGTCAGCAGCATATCCTTTCGAGGGCTCGCTGCCAAGCTCAGTCATCTTACCATCGCGAATCATCCAGCGTTGAACCTGTTCGCTCCCCTGCACGTCCGCTTTGGCAGTTTGAACCAACATAGAAACGTCCTTGCCGGCTGCCTTGCTCTTGTCTTGCAACTCTCTCAATTTGGCGTCCTGCAGTTCTGCGCCAGACCTGCCGCCTGCGTCTACAAACGTGGTGGTTAAATCTACCACTACAGTCCATTTCGAATCTGGCGGCTTATCGCTCTTTCCTTTGGAACTAGACTGGATATCGCTACTGTCTTTGGAACCGGCCGGCTTGTCGCTTTTCTCTTTTGCTGAATAAATATCGGAGAGCACCAGGTGCTCAGGTAAGCTTCGACCTGATTGTGGTTTTTCATTTTTAACCGAGAGCTGACTTTTGCCAAATCGGTATTCGTCGAATACCGACGAACTGGAGCTATTTATTTCAGGAACGTCGTTGTCGATTTCCTTGGACACCGGTGATTTGTCCATCAGCCAACAGCCACCATTTCCCTATGAGCATTCGAAAAATTTCTGAAGCGATAACTGAAGAACTTGAGAAGCCTAAGCCAAAGGTTCATGATCGTTTGAGAAATCGGTTCCATAGATTTTACCTCGAATAGTATAAAGGCGACGACTTCCAAGAAGGCTCGGAAAGAGCTATTACTGCTGGAAGCTGAGCGAATATGAATGCAATAGTGGCACACAAGGATCATTACGCCCTTACTTTTTCGGGCAATCGTTTCTCCTTTGGAACAACCTGATATTTTATTGCAACCAGCTGCCGACCTGCGCGCGGTCACCCTCTGCATTTGTAGAACTTTCGGAACTTTTCAGAAGCTTGCTCTCCATGTTGTTCAACTATTTTCCCTTGATTCCTCGCGTTTCAAGTCAGCGCCACGCTGCCTGATCGGGTGAACCAGCTTGCAATAAACGTTGATAATTTCCGTCTGGTTGATCGTGAGTTTTTCCATCAGCATTTGAAACTTTTTCGGACCTGACAAAATCTCTGGACATGGCTATTAGCTACAATTTTTCGACATGTGTTGGTAGATATCTGGGATCTCAATATTGTCTTTTCCTAGCGATTGAAGCTTTTGCTCGTTTGTTTTTGAGGAAACCGAGCCTAATTTCGATTCCGAGTTTCTGAAATACTCTGATCCGATGTGAGGAAGAGCACATTTTCGCAAATTCTCCACGGCTTCATCACGCTGCTTGCTAGGGCGATCATCCAATATAGCCGGCTCTGGGTTATGTATTTTAGATTCACTCATGGTCTTCTCCTTACTAAAATGGTTAACTGTCACAATGATTGGCAATCCGCGGAATCCGGGGCGCCCTGAAGAGCATGAGAGCAGTCTAACCTTCTAACTATTACCAAGTTATTACTGAAATACTGTTTGGCTTTGAAACTTTTTTGGTCTAAAGCGGTGAAACGATCCGGAGCCTGAGCGCGAAAGCTCCGGCTTCTACTGGCTGTTTCTACTGTACCGCGTCACCCGACAGTTGCACGCAAAACTGGCTACCGCACCGCGCGCCCGGGCGCACGTAGATTTTTGCATTGTGTCCGTCCGCAATTGATTTGCAGATTGCTAACCCGAGTCCTGTTCCGTCTTGAGACTTCGTTTGATCGGGCACTTGTTCGAATGGTGCAAATATTTTTTCGCGAAATGATTCAGGTACACCTGGTCCCTCATCACTGATGCTTAGTTCAAGACTTGCGTCGCCCAACTGCTCAATGGCAATGTCGATCTTTCCGCCTTGCGGCGAGAACTTAATCGCGTTGGCAAGTAAATTGACGACTAACTGAGTAAATCTGCTGCGGTCGACGACTATGAATCGGTCAGTTTCCCCAATTGTAATTGCAATTGACCTGGCCGTCGCAATTTCTTTTACAAGCGAAACAGCTTCATGGAAAATCTCCTGGATTCTTGTGCTTTCAAATTTAAAGTTCATTTCGCCGTACTGCAATTTTTCGAAATCAAGTAAGTCCGTCACCATGTCGATGAGCCATTGAAGGTTCGTTTTCACGGACTGGATCTCTGGGCGCAGCACTTCCGTTATTGGAGAGTTTGGATCGTTTTCCATTTTACGCATGCTGTCGATAACCGAGTTGAGTGGCGCCCGAAGATCGTCGCTGAGGATGGCGCTGAATCCTTGTTTAATGCGCTCGATGCGTTTCAATTCGGTGACATCGTGTACTATGCAAAAATAAGCGTTGTCGACCGGTGACCAGAGACTCGACCAAAGTGTTTCAACTTGAGTGCCCTCTGGTCTCTGCATCTTAATCTCGAATCGAGTCTGCGTTTCTAATTTCGCCAACTGCATCGCAGCTTCAAACTTTGATCTTTCGCTCTCGATTATGTATTCTTGCGCAGGTTGTCGTTGTAATTGTTTAGCGCCAACTGCAAGTAAGCGAGACGCAAACGAGTTAGCACTTAGGAAGGTCAGATTTGGCGATAATGTACAAATGAGGTCGGCAGCATTCTCGACCAAAAGCTCTTCATTTTCTCTAGCGACCTTGAGCTTCGCATCGACTTTGTGTAACGTCTTATCGAATTCTGCAATCGCGTCTGTTCCACTCATCTCATGATGAAGCATGTGCCGTTGCGAAAGAAGGCGCGCATTTTCGGCGAGGCGCAGCAAAGGATCTCGAATGCTTTGTGCATAAAATCGGGCCAGGCAGAGAGCAACGATAATAGTCGCTGCAATCCAGCCGAGTATACACAATATTACTGTGTGGCGCAAAGCCGCACGCTCTTTCGGCGCGGCGGCAAGCTCAATTTTTTCGACCTGTACCATGTCCGAAAGCGCGTTGAATAAGGCACTTATTTGCTCTAGTTGTTTTTTTCTGTAAGACTCGTTGTCTTCCAGCATGTCGATATCGGGAACTTCCAAATGCTTGCGCCCATCTTCAAGCTTTGATATATTTGCCAACTGCCGGGGATTCTTCTTGGCGAGGCGTTCGACATTGCTTATACGTAGCTTCATCAATTTCAACTGCTTTGACACCGCATCTTCGCTCACAAGTTCGAGAGACCGTCTCTGTAGCAATATCAAGGTTGCAATTTCCGGCACGCTATTACAAACAGAATATGTTTGAGCAAGCAGGTCGCGAATGTAGGCTTCATGGCTCGCCTGTTCCTGCACACGTTCAAGACTGAGCATTAGCGTGAGGACAAGGAGCAGCTGCATTGTGAATGGAGCCGCTACTAGAATTATTCCGCGAGTGAGCAGGCTGAAGCGCGAGTTCATTCTGTGCCCCCAGCTTCTTCTGGCTCGGCCATTTCGTAACGAGGAATTCTTATCCAGAAAGCTTTACCGGCGCTACTTATATTGCGCACTCCTAGCGCTCCGTTATGTGCATCGGCAATAGCCTTGGCGAGTGCAAGTGTGAGATTGCCCCTTCTCGTTGAGCTATCTGCGTTGGCCTTTTCTGGGGCGAATCGTTCAAAAATGGCAGAGATCTCGGCTTCGCGAATGGGCGCTCCCTGGTCAATTATGCCGATTTCCACAAAGCCGTCCATCTCGGCAATCGTAAACCGCACGGTTGATCTCGGCGGAGTCGCCCCGATCGCTTGCTTCAGAAAGACTGTCACAACTTGCAAAATCCTTCGCTCGTCGCCCTGCATCGCAGCATCACCAAATGGTGGTTCGACTGTCACCTGTTTTTCATTGGCAAGCATTTGCGTAGTTTCTCGAGCTATGCTGCAAACGTCGACAGCAGAAACACAAGAACTCTCCAACTTCATTACTCCGCCTTCGAGCCGCTCCAGATCTAAGAGATCACGCACAAGTTCCATTAATTGCGCCAGATTGTCTTCGCTTTTCCGCAGCTCATTCACTACTGACGGTGCTAACTCGCCGCGCTTTCCTGCCAGCAACAGCGATATCGTATTCGAAACTGAGCTTAGCGGTGTGCGCAAGTCGTGGCTCACAATGGCAACCAAACGCTGTTTCATCGCCTCGATTGCTTTTGCTTCAGTGGTGTCTCGCGCGATACAAAAGAAAATGGAATTCTCAGTCGACCAGTGCAGGTTCCAGCGAATGTCGCGTTCAGTGCCGTTTGGCAGCATTATCTTTGAGTCAAACTCAATTGCTTCTTTTGAATTTGACGTTGAAAGAGAATTGCAATGGCTCTTAAAATCTGCTGCCAAAGGCTGGCTGAGCAAGTCGGATATAGATTTGCCTTTGAGTTCATCTGGTGAGCGCATCCACAGTCTTGAAGCAGGTGCTCCGAGTGTTAGTATTTCAAGATCCTCATTAAGTGAGCACAGAACCTCGCCTGCGTTGTCCAAAATCGCCCGCTCGCGCCGTCTTGCTTCTTCAAGAGCCGCTGCTGAATCGTAAATGATTCTGTCGAGCTCGGAAAGCTCATCTCCATTTGCGGTCGGCTTGAACAGTTCAGTCCCTTCACCCAAACTGGACGCATGGAGTTCAATGTTTCGCAACCGTCTCAAGATGTTTCTGCTAAATAGGATCGCAAGACCAAGCGATAGGATTAGGCTGGAGCCCAATCCTATCGCCAGTGTAACCGCGATTCGACGTCGCAAGGACTGTGCTTCAGTAGGTGCTTGTAACTTGATAGCTTGTTCGCTATCAATGATGCTCTTGCGCAGCTTACTCATATCAATGACAAGATCAAAAATGTCGTCGCGAATTAAAACAAATCGACTGGGATTGCCTAACGAATTATCGCGAAATACTTCCTTTGCTTTCGTGGCTGCCGACGCAGCCTTGTCAATCAGATGGATGGATTTGTCGATAAGCCGCCGCATTTGCGGTTGATGATTTTCTTTAATTAGTACGGCATCGCGACTTTTGTGTATGGACCCAAGGCTGAGGTCAATCAGTTCGACGGCGTCGTCGGAAGACTTATCCCAACAAGCCAAAGTTGTAATAATGAGCTGAGCGACGATCATTTGGTTGTCTCTCAGCTGGCTAAGAGCAAGGCGCGATCCTTGAATACGGTCGAACTCTTGTGCCGAGTGATTTAGAATTATCGACAGGAAGACGACGAATGAAAGTCCAAAGGCAAGAGGCACAGAAATCAAGATTAAGCCGATTTGTCTTAACGTTAATGTCGCCGTCATCGTAACTTCTCTCTTTTTGTTCAGCCAACTTGCCTCAGAATCAGATTGTGGATTCTACAGGGAGAGTAGCTCTTAAAATCTCGAGTGGACTGCCGTACTTTGGTATCGAACCAGGCTTTTGAGTGTATCATTATCCCGGATAGTGTTCGTCAAAGAAAAGTGAGCAATGCCAAAGATACTGCTTATCGAAGACAATATACAACTAGCAAAGCAGTTGAAGGAAATGCTTGAAATTGAACATTATCTGATTGAATCAGCTAGCACGGGCAATGATGGGCTTGAGCGCCTGCGTTTCTTTGAATTCGACCTTGCCGTAATTGACTGGGAACTTCCTGGCTTGCCGGGAATCGAGGTGCTTCGGCAATTTCGTTCGGCTGGTGGCAAAACACCAATTCTTATGTTGACCGGTCGTGACACTCTTAATGACAAAGCCACTGGGTTTGAATCTGGTGCTGACGATTATTTGACGAAGCCATTTCATGCGCGCGAGTTGATTGTAAGAATTAAGGCGCTTTTGCGGCGCGCTGCTGGAGCTTATCAGGAATTCTTTCAGGCGCGTTCAATTGAGTTGCACCCGTCTTCACACCGAGTGCTGAAAGATGGTGTTGATCTCAAATTGCAACCTAAAGAGTTTTCGGTACTAGAATTTTTGATGAGAAACCCCGACGATATTTTCAGCCTGGAGGCATTGCAGAAACGCATTTGGGGATCGGATTCGGATGCATCGCCCGAAACAGTTCGCGTGTGCATTACACGTCTGCGTGCAAAGATTGATAGCCCAGGGCAGGAATCGCTGATTCGAACTGTGCCGCGAATGGGATATCAACTTTGCCCTAAACAAAAGGCGAATTGATTTGCAAACGACTTGATTTCGACAGAATCGCTCATGATTCCTCTTGCTTAGACGGCGCTGCTGACGTAAGCGATTGAAGCCAGAAGTAAAACTCTATGCCCAAGCCTTTTATGTTAGCTTCGATTGCCGTCTCGAATTGAGGACTAATTGGTTTGTCACGCAGCAAGAGCCGTCCGCCTAATTCGCCACGAAGAACCTTTGCCAAATTTAGCGTTTCAGAAGCGACTCGAGAGAATGGTTCCATCCAATAGAAAGGTCGAATCTGTATCGCACCATCGTTTGGTCGCAATAACGCAAGCGCCAGAATGCTGCCGGAGACGGGATCTTGCAAGGCAAAGCGATCGGGCGAAAGCGAGTCAGGAGCAACATTTAACTGAAGCTTACGCGCCAACGCAGGCATATCAATTTTGCGAACAGCAGTGTCACCAGGCTTAGCATCGCCAGCAGCGCCAGCACCAAAATCTGTCGCCAGCGGCGCAGCAGCAAGAGAATTGTAGGAAGAGATGCTCACACCTTCTGCATCGCCCGCAATGCCCGCACTTCCTGCATTTTCTGCACTCCCTGCATTCAATGCATTCAATGCCTGAGCATTCGAGGGCACCGTAGGCGGATCGAGAAAGAGCACAAAATAATCATTCAACGCATCATAACGCCCAACCGGATATTCAATCGGCGCCAGCAAACGCTCTTCCATGCTGGTGACGCTTTTCTTCCAGAACTCGTCTTGCTCAGTCACAAACTTTCCCTGCGGATCTAAAATTTGCTCCGCATTGTCTCGCGTTATTTCCTGATATGTGGCATCTTCAAAAACACGAGCCCCCAGGTGGCGCGCCATTCTGAGCGCAAGCTCAATCGCATCTGCCCAGACTTTGAGAAACTGATTGTGTCCATAGCTAACAGCAAACGCAATGTAACCATCGCCCGCTTCCTTACCTTCGCGAAACGAAGCC
>Ga0182030_10020736_pt1 | contig 12372 bp, 7 predicted proteins | sample 812S3MmetaG_FD_121299 | JGI IMG/M metagenome (GOLD analysis project Ga0182030, IMG submission 121299) | Permafrost microbial communities from Stordalen Mire, Sweden - 812S3M metaG (Illumina Assembly) | ecosystem: Environmental > Terrestrial > Soil > Wetlands > Permafrost | place: Sweden...
AGTCCGGCGATGATCACCGCCGCGAACGCAAACCCCACCTCGCCCTGCCAGGTATCTGCCGCGGGAGTCGTTTCCCCGAATTGCGCGGATGTCTCGATTGGCCGGCGCAACATCGAGGGCGGAGGACGCACCTCGATCTATCAGCATCAGAATTTCCGCTTCGTGATCGGCACCAAGGGAGAGGTGATCGACGGGTGGAATTACGATTTGTACGCGTCGTACTACACGGTGAACACGTTCCAGGCGAATAACAATTATCTCGACTACGCCAATGCCGGGAACGCGCTGCAAGTCACGACCAACGCGCAGGGCGTTCCGGTCTGTATCAGCGGCGGCCGATGCGTGCCGTGGAACATCTTCCAGCAGGGTGGTGTGACCCAAGCGGCTCTCAACTATCTGGACACTCCGGGCACCGCCGAGGGCGTCAACACCGAACAAGTCGAGCACGTTGACATCACCGGCGACCTGGGCAAATACGGCTTGAAGTCCCCGCTTGCCACCAGCGCCCTGGGTTTGAACTTCGGCTACGAGCACCGCACGGACACCGTGACGTTCAGTCCCGACGGCGCCGAGCTCTCTGGCGCCCTCGCCGGCTTTTCCGGCGCGAGCGTCCCGATCAACGAGGGTTACGGCATCAACGAGGCCTTCTTCGAGGTGCGCGCGCCTCTCGCCCATGACCTGCCCGGAGTTCAGGACCTGACGGTGGATACGGGGTACCGCTATTCCGACTACAACACCACGGGCCAGACCAACACGTACAAATTCGAGGTGCAGTATGCGCCGATCGAAGATGTTCGCGCGCGCTTCTCGTTCGACCGGGCGGTCCGGGCGCCGAATCTGATCGAGTTGTTCGTAGCACCCTCGTATGGGCAGGAAGATGTCGTGGGCTCGGATCCCTGCGCGGGCGCCACACCCTCGGCGTCGCCGGCGGCGTGCGCACATACCGGCGTGTCGAAGACGCAATACGGCTTAGTACCCCAGTGCGTCTCCGGCCAGTGCGGCGAGGTGATCGAGGGAAACACCGCGCTCACGCCTGAAATCGCCAAGACCTGGTCTTTCGGATTGACGTTCACTCCGACGGAACTGCGGGGGTTCACCGCGAGCATCGACTACTACCACATTCGGCTCGAAGATCAGATTGGCAACTATCCGTTCGCCGTCATCTTGAACGGATGCTTGCAAAAGAATAACCCGATCTACTGCAGTCAAATAGTTCGCAACAAGATCACCGGGGCGCTGACCGGCGCGACGGTCGAGGGCGGCGGGTATTTCCTGCAGAAGGACTACAACCTCGGCCTCGCGATCGTTTCCGGGATCGACGCCCAAATAAATTACCGGCTTAACCTGCCGGGCAACTGGGGGTCGATCAACACTTCCTTCAATGGTACGTACCTGCTGCACGACACCTTCACCCCTTATCCGGGCGCAGGGAGCTACGATTGCGCCGGACTATTCGGCGACAGCTGTCAGAACGGCTCGGTCAATCCGCACTGGCGGCATAACATGCGCGTGAGCTGGGACACGCCGTGGAATGTCCTCTTCTCGATGCAGTGGCGGTTCATCGGACCCACGAGCTTCGACAACAATTCGACGAACCCGTTGCTGGCGGGAGCGGAGGAGGGACCCGAGGGGCCTGGCGCGCCGCCTCCCTACTATGATCAATACAATGCGCGAATCCCCGGTTACAGCTACTTTGACCTCACGGCGGTGTGGCACGCGATGTCGAATCTGGAACTGCGCGCCGGAGTGAACAACCTGCTCGACAAGGACCCGCCGCTCGTCCCCTCGGGCGATATCACCGGCAACGCCGGCGCATCGAACTCTTGGGGGGCTTACGATTTGTTGGGACGGCAGCTGTTTGTCGCGTTCACGGCGAAGTTTTAGTGTTTGATTTGCGGGGAGCGGCTCCAAGCGGGGCCGCTCCGATTCGCTGTAAATCCATTGATTGCACGAGGCCTGAGTGCAACAGCCACTATTGAATTCGTTTGACCCGTGTCCGATGATGCGAGTCGGTGGACAACCAGAACGAACCGAGCGCCCCGCTCGAAATCGTGATTGCCTGACCACTCCGCGCCGTAAAGTCGGGATCGAGTTCGATCTGTTGCCAGCTCTGCGTATTGTCGAGCACGAATATTTGTCGCTCATAGGCAGCACGCGTAAGACTTGCGATGTGCGCATGCACAACCGTCGCCGCTTCACGCGGACCCGCCTCGAGACTGAGCACCTGCTTGCTCGAAAGGCCGAATTGCTGCTCGGCCGTGGGCGCGGCCCGTGTCGGCGGTTGCGGACCATTCTTCCCGAGCTCCCGCATTTCTCGGTCGAAACACGCCAGTCGCGCTGTCTCGGCGCTGATCTCGGTACACGCGATCAGCGAGTCAAAAGAAGCCTGGCCGATGCTCGGGGTTGGCATGCACACAGAGGCGCACAGCAGCACGATGCCGCTGAATCCGCCGTTCGGATAGTGCTTTCGTTTCGATCCGGCCCTAATGCGTTTCTCAGTTTGCAGAATCATCTCATTCCCCCGGCGTGAACTCCCAACTGCGACGGCCCGCGGCGAATGAGAATATCACCGTCACATGCGATAGCCGGACTATTGTTGTGCTCGGTACTGGGGCACGTCGCCGACGCGTCCGAACCGCAGGACGATCTTTCCGAGGTGGTGGTTCGAGCGCCCGAACCCCGTTTTGTTGCGCCCACACTTCGTGACCGGATTGGCAGAATTTGGGCGCCGGTGTGGATCAATGAAAAGGGCCCGTTCCGTTTGGTACTGGATACCGGCGCCAACCACTCGGGCGTCGCGTCCCAGGTCGCCGATAGGCTTGGCATTCCGCTCGATCAGTCGTCACCCGTGTGGCTGCGAGGTGTCACGGGTATTGAGATGGTGCCGACCATCCGCGTCGACAGCTTTTCGGTCGGGGATCTCGTGCTCAGCTCAACGACTCTACCGATCCTAACCGATGCGATGGGCGGCGCCGAGGGCGTACTCGCGACCAACGAGTTCCAGGACAAACGCATCGTGATCGACTTCCGGCATGACCGGATCGATATTCGCAATTCCCGCGGCGAGCGCACGCCCGCAAACTTCATTGCAATTCCGTTGGAGCGGTCGAGCACGGGACTTCTGGTGTTTCACGCGCAAGTGGGCGGCGTACGAGTACAAGCGATCGTTGACACCGGTGGACAAAGCACGATAGGCAACTTGGCGATGCGCGATGTATTGGTGCGACGTCGCGTACAAGGAAGGGCCGTTCAGATCTATGATGTGACCGCCCAAGCGCAGACGGGGGAACTCCTTCCATGCCCTCCGATCGAGCTCGGCGCGTTGAAGATTCTCGATGCGAATATCACGTATGGACAGATGCAAGTCTTCGAGCACTGGCATCTTACCAAGGAGCCCACTTTGCTTCTTGGGATGGACGTCATTGGACTCTTGGACGTCTTCATCATTGATTACCGCCGTCACCAATTGGAGCTTCTCATGCGCGACGACCAACGATCAATGCCTTTGCCGTAGATCGCGGCGCTTCGGCTAAGGAGGATCAGGTGCTAGCCATATTCCGACTTTCATATTGCGTGCTGGCAATCTCGCTGTCATTCGCCTGCTCAAGCTCGCCCCCCCGCGTTTCTCCGCCGCAGCAGGTCCGGTCGGCGAATCCGGGCGTCTCTTCGGCGGCCAATCAACCGTCCGACGCCGCCAAGACACAACCCGACCTGGACAACGCATTGCGCAAGCGAGGATACAAGCCGGCGCTCTATCGCGGCGAGCGCGTCTATTGCCGAAACGAGATGATAACCGGATCCAACCTTGAAACCAAAGTCTGTCTGACCGCAAGACAGATCGAAGATCAAGAGCGATCTGGGAAAGACATGCTCACGGGACCCCACCCGGATGGGTGCGGACCGGAGACAAAGGGTTGCATGTGATGATTGGCCATCGCGATAAGGGTGTGCGATTGGGTATTAACAGGTCCGCCGCTGAACGCCGCGCAACGACGGACCCGCCAAAGGGTCACCGGATCATGAGCTGCTCGAAATGCGTCCGCACTTTCTCGCGATACCCTTGACTGCTCGACACCGTCGTACCGCCGCTCAATACCAAGACGAAATCGCCGCGTTGCGTGCGGTTGACCTCGCGTACGTGATTCATGTTGACGACCCAGGATCGACTGATGCGCAGCATCGGTTGCGAACTCATTGCTTCTTCGGCGTGTCGCAGCGTCGTGCGCGCATGGAAACTCTCCCTGCCCACGCGCAGTTGCACGTAGTTCCGGTCGGACTCCAGCAACTCAATCTGGGCGACATCGATCATCTGCATTCGACCGCCGGCGTGGGCGAGGATCCTCGGTCGTGTCTCCGCCACCTTGCGTGTCGCCCGTTGCAGTTGTTCGAGCAGCGTCTCCACGGCGGCCCGACGCTCTGCGGCACTATTGGCGCCGTGCCGTTGTCGGACGCGGGAGAGCATCGCACGGAAGCGTGTCTCGTCGAAGGGTTTCAGCAGGTAGTCCACCGCACTGACCTCGAACGCCTCCCGGGCATAGTGGTCGTGTGCGGTCACGAACACGATCAGCGGTGCGGCGGCGGGGTCGAGCGCGCGCGCGAGATGCATGCCCGACATCGTGGCCATCTCGATGTCCAGAAAAATCAGATGTGGTGGATCGCGGCGGATCGCCTCGAGCGCGTCCGCAGCCCTTGCGAACTCACCGATGACCTCGAGGTCCGGTTCTGCCTCACAAAATTCGCGCAGCGCCCCGCGGGCGACGCGCTCATCGTCCACGATGAACACTTTCACGATGCGGCTCGGCTGGGCGTCGGCTCGGCGCGCTCGAAAAGGGCCGGCATGGTGATCTCTGCGACCCAGGATCTGGGTCCCGCGCGATGGGCACTGAGACGCCCCTGCGGTCCAAACTGTACTGCGAGCCGCTCACGAACATTACTGAGTCCGATGCCCTCGCCGGCGGGTTCCGCAAGGCTCGCAGTCGTATTGACGATTCGCATGACGAGTCTGTCGGCGGAGGGGCACACCTCCAAGCGAATCTCCACCGGTCCATCGTGGCCGGCGAGCCCGTGCAGCACGGCGTTCTCCACCAACGGCTGGAGTATCAGACTCGGGACCCAGAGGGCGGGTTGCGCGCCGGCATCGGGCAAGCTCACGGTCAGGCGGTCGCCGAACCGCTGCTGCTGCAGCTCGAAGTACATGCGCGCGAAGCTAAGCTCCTCGGATAGAAGCGAAAAATCCCGTTGACCCGCGCTCAGCAGGCGCCGGAGAAGATCGGCAAGCTGCACCACCATCAAGCGCGCGATCTCGGGCTCCGGATTGATCTGGCCACGGATCGTGTGCAGAAGATTGAACAGCGTGTGCGGCGAGAGTTGCATGCGCAGCGCGGTCAGCCGAGCCGTGGTCCATCCCCGTTCGAGTGCTGCGCTACGGAGCTCAGAGTCGCGGTGGCGCTGATACCAGTTGAAGCCGGATACCAGGGCTGCGCCGAATCCGTAGGTGAGAAAAAAGCTGATAAAACTCGCGCTCCAAAGAGGCTGCTGGGAGTTGCGTGGCTCATCCCCCCCAACTTCCTGCCATTGACCCCAGAAATACCAGGTACATAGGTGTTCGGCCAACATCATCGCGGGGTAACAAAGCACGGCAAAAATCAACGCCAGCAGCAGCTGTAGCGGCAGACCGCGCCGCATACCCCAACCGACTCGGCTCGACGCCCAGTAGCAGGTCAGCAGCAGCGGCAGCAACAGCACGTGCTGCACCACTCGTACTTCCCAGGGGGAAAACAGATCAGCGTGGTACAGCGCGGCCAGGGCTTGCATGTTATTGGCGTAGAGGACATCGGAGAGGGTCACATACACCCAGAAGAGTCCCGAAATCATGAGGAGCGTGGGTAGCGCGATCGGTTTGGGGGCGGGAGGTAGGATCTCGGCATTCATACCCGACAAGCATAACGGTATGGCACTCATCAACCGAGCCATTATTACGTAACGCCCGCAATCGGAGGTTAGTCTTGGGACGACTGAGTCGGTAGTAGGGACGAACTCAATGCATGCCCCTGGATTCCGTCCGGGCGTTGCGGTGAGATATCCATGCGATGACCGCAACCAGAGAATTTTTCGGCACGCGCTGGGGATCGGATCAATGCGCTTCTTGGTCGTAGGTCAAGATGGGCCAGGGCGATCGGCATTGCTTCGCCACTGCGAGCGCGCAGCTGACCTTAAGGTAATTGGCAAGGCTGAATTCGGAGCCGCCGCCATCCAGGCGACTCGGGTGCTGCGGCCCGATGTGTTGCTGCTCAACTCCGAATTGCCGGATATGAGCGGCTTCGACGTGTTGCGCGCTGTGCACAGCGAGCCCGGTCCGCTCGGCATTATCGTCACACCGCGCGCCGACCAAGCGGTGACAGCCTTTGCGGAGGGCGCATTCGATTATCTGCTCGACCCGGTGAGCAGCCATCGCTTCGACCAGGCCATGGAACGGGCCCGTCAGCGCGTCGATTCGATCGGCAGCGGCGCGTCCGCGCAACCATGTCGAGGGCCGTTGCCATCGGTCGGGCTGTTCAACGCCTCCCGATTCCCTCAGCCCCAATTTCTGGTCGGAGAGCGCCTGCACCGCCTGTATCCGCTCGAGCTGTCGAAGATCGACTACATCGAATCGGATGGCAACTATGTCACCATCCGCAGTGGCGGCACCGAATACCTCAGTCGCGATTCCATCAAGCGTCTATCATTCGCGTTGTCGGATCACGGATTCGTTCGTATCGAACGCTCCCTCCTCGTCAATATCGGAGCGGTGTCATACGTCGAACTCGCCGGACACGGCTCGTATGCGTTCACTTTGGCCAGTGGCGCATGCCTGCACTCGGGCGTCACCTATCGCGACGGTATATTGCGCGTGTTGCCGCTGTCGCGAGGCGGCCATCGAGCAGATCGAGGTTAGTGGCCTTAGGGCAATAGTTAACGCGACAGCGCGGGCGGGTGCCCGGGCGCGAGCGTTGGACGGTCATGAAGTCGTCGACCTCGCGGTCGGCCGCCCGGCTCTTCACTACGTCGCCGCCCTCGACACAAGACCGAAAGCTCGCGGTTATCGATACCGCCACCAATAGCGTGGTTGCCACTGTGCCGGTAGGGCAGGGGCCTCGGCGCTGACCTAGTTTTCGAACGCGGTGCCCATGGGTCCCGGTACCGGCGGGCTGCAGCCGAGAACGTATTCGCCAGCTCGGACTGGCGGCGATCCGGGCGAGTTCCTGAGGACGCACAGCAAGCTAAGCGCATTTCGCTCGGCTCGATCATAGTGTGGATTACCCCTGTTACGTGACTGCGAGCGATCACAGTGAATTGAGGAACGCAACCAGATCCTTCTTTTGCTCCTCCGTCAAATTCATCTGAAAACGCTGATTGTAGAAATTCACGAGCTCGTCCAAGTTCGCGGCGGCGCCGTTATGGAAATATGGGGCGCGGGCAGCAAGTCCACGCAGAATAGGACCTTTGCCGCGATTGAAGTCGCTGCACAGCCCGGAGATCAGCGCTTTGCCCGGATCGGTCGTGTAGAACGATTCCAGCTCTCCCGGATTGAAGGGATTCGGACAACCGCTAATGAGATAGACCGGCAGATCGGGCATGGAAAGCTCTGCAAGCCCCGCAGCGATGTTCGGATCCGGCTCGACGTTCGGCAGCACCGAGTGTCCGGTACCGATATCGAGGGGCAGCGGAAATGAGTGGTTTCCGACGTTCGGGGTATCGTGGCAGGTGGTGCAGGTGCCCGTGAACGTACTGGGCTTGCCGAGCGCAGCATTGTCGTTTAAGCCTCGGACGTTGGAGATTTGCACGGGCACGGTGTTGAAGAGCGCTGCGCCGGCTGCGATCTTGCGTCGCTTTGCGTTCCGGTACGTCTCGATGAAGCTGCCGTCGTCATCGTTCAGATTCGACCACGCGGCAAACAGCGTCATGGACACCGGGTTGAAGGCCGCGCCGGCGGGGTCAGCGCCCAAGGAGTCGTTGATTCCCGGGTAATACAGCCGGGACTCGCCGGCAAGATTGACGGGGCCTCCATGCGCACCGCGCGCACTGAGCAATCCCGCGTCCGCGTCATAGAATTGCGCGCTAAACAAGCCTAGCTCGAACCCCACGATGTCAGCAAGCTGGCTCGCCGTCGGAGGCTGGGCCGCCTGCGCGTGAATGCGGATTGCATCGAGTGCCTGCTGCGTGAGATCCGTGTTCAGGTTTGCGATGAAGCTCTGCCCGTTATTGAGCGGCACGTGCGTCTCGCGGCCGTCGAACATGATGGTGCTCAAGAAAGTGAGATTGGTCGTCGGCAGCGGACGCCGGTACACGGAAATCACGGGTTGGCCGCCATTCGGGTCCGGCGCCATCGCGCATCCATAGGGGTCGTGCACCACCGATACGCCGAACTGCGCATTCGCCGGCAGCGGGAGGAAGATACGGATGAGCCCATGGCTCAACAGCAAACTATGGTCCGCAGCATTGCCGGTGCGAGCGTTCGGACAGTTCGCACCGTCGACCGCGGCAAACAACGGATCCTCTCCCCTGGTTTGCGAAAATCGAAGCCGGATTCCCTTCGCACTCAGGCTCATGGCCTGGCTTGCGACATGGCAGGTCGCGCATGTGCGACCATTCGATCCCAGGCTTTGAAAGAACGCGCCCTCCTCGTTGACCGGCCCATTGACGTCCAGGATTCCAATGATGCCTGCGGTATCGAAGAAGAGCTGCAGGTCCTGCGACCGTGGATCGGGCTGGTCTGCGCGAGCACCGCCGCCGAGTGCGGCGGCCGCGATTGTGAGCGCGAAGAGTGTCGCGCGTGCGTGCGGCGAGGCGGGTCGGACTAGCGACTGATTGCGCGACATGCTGATCCCCTTTTAGTGCTAACCAATCGTGCTGACTTCTTTGCCTTCCTGAAGTAAAACGAGGTGGGGATCTAAATTGGGTCACCGCAATGATAGAAATTCTGCAACCCACGAGCGTGGTGCTCCGTTTCAGGACTCGCCGGGGCGGCAATTCGACAAATCTCTTGTAAAAGCAATGACAAATGGCAACCGGGCGAGCCAATCGAGGCCTGGGCCAAACCCATCATCAAGTGCGGTCCTAGACCGATGTACGAGATGGAACAAGTGCTGCCCGGCGTGGACCCCGAGGATTTCGATGGCGATCCGAGAGTGGAGGCCAATCAGCTCAGGGCAAGCTGGCTCGCGCCAATAAATTGCTCGAACGTCTGCTGGTGAAGGACATGCGTTGTCTCGACGCCCATGCGCATCTTGGCCGGATGGGCCTCAGCGAGGTGTCCGATTGGCTGCTGCCCGCAAGTACAGGCAAAAGAATGTGACGGTGCCAACGATCACACCGAGGCTTCCGGCGTAGTAGACGAGGTCAGGCATGTGCGCCACGGCACCCGCAACACCCAATACATTGGCGACAACTACGGCGACCGCGAACGCGATTATCATGTGACGTTCACGCGGCTTCCTGATTCCATACGCCTGTAGATTTGGAAGTGGTTGGTTCAAGGTTGATTTCTACGGAACAGGAGGCACGTATTTCCAAAGATCGTTGAGCGCGCCGGCAGGAACGTAGCCGCCGAATAGCCAGAGGTTGCCGGAGCCATCGATGAAGGGCGCCCCGATATCGCGTCCTCCGGGGACATTGCCCGCGGCGGCGATGCCGAGCGTGCCATACACACCCGGCGCCCCTTGCACGGTCGATCCCCCCATCCAGGTCCAAAGGCCTGTGCTTGGGGTGTATCGCCACAAGTCATTGCCGACGGAGATGAGGTCACCGTTCGAGTCGAACGTCCCATCGCCGAACAACCAAAGATTTCCGGCGCTGTCGATCCAAGCCGCCGCATCCTGCCGCGCGCCCGGCACGTTGCCGGCTGCTGCGGTTCCCAGGGTGCCGTACACCCCGGCGGCGCCCACAGTCATAGACCCGCTCATCCAGGTCCACTCACCCGTGCTAGGACGATAGCGCCACAAGTCATTGAGCACGCCGACATTACCGGCCGAGTCATAGCCGCGGCCGCCGAACAGCCAGAAGTTGCCCCCGCCGTCGGTCCATGAGACGGCCCCGCCGCGCGCTCCGGGTACGTTCGCGGCGGCCGCAGTACCCTGCGTGCCATACACGCCCGCGGCATTGCCATGATTTGAGCCGCCCATCCACGTCCACATCCCAGTGCTGGGACTGTAGCGCCAAAGGTCGTTAAGGCTACTATTGCCATTGGCGATCGAGTCAAACCCGGCGCCACCGAACAGCCAGAAATTCCCGGCGCTATCCTCAAAGGACACCATCGCGGTGCGTCCTCCCGGCACATTGCCGGGAGCCGCAGTTCCCAGCGTGCCGTACACGCCCGCCAAGTTTCCCACGGTGGGTCCGTTCATCCAGGTCCACATTCCAGCGCTCGGGCTGTATCGCCACAGATCACTGAGGCCGAGGTCATTGCTCCCCGTCGAGTCAAAACCCCCGCCGCCAAACATCCAAAGATCGCCGGCACCATCGGTCCAGGCTACGCCGGCGGAACGTGCGCTCGGGACATTGCCTGGCGCAGGTGTGCCCTTGGTGCCGTAGACACTCAGCGCATCGAGCGTATCGGCACCACTCATCCAAGCCCACACACCCGTGTTCGGGCTGTAGCGCCACAAGTCATTGAAGGAGCCGCCGACGCCCGAGTTGCCGGCCCCGATGCCGCCAAACATCCAAAGATTCCCGGTGCTGTCCGTCCAGGAGAAGGCCGCTTCGCGTCCTCCCGGTGTATTACCCGGCGCCGCGGCTCCCAGTGTTCCGTACACACCGATATAGTCCGGTGTGTTAGACCCGCTCTCCCAAGTCCATAATCCGGCAGCCACCGTCGATGTGCAGAGGATCGCGACGTGGGTGACGTTCGCGCCGGCCACCGTGCCCGACCCGTTACTCACGGAACAGCTCTCACCCGTCGGTTGCGTTGACACGGTGACGGCATAGGGCGATTGATTGGCGATCGCCGCGCTGAAGGTGAACGGACCATTGGCCGAGACAGTGGTCGCGTTGCCGCCGTTATCCTTGAGCACGACGCTGTTGCCGGCGGACAATCCCGAGACGGTGCCGCCGATGGTGTAGCTCGCCACGCAATTGATCACCACATTCGCGTTCGATGTGCCGGGACCGCTGCCGTTGGTGACGGCGCAGTACTGCCCTTGAGGTTGGCTGGTCACGGTGAGCGCGTAGGGGGTACCTATAGGCTGGAACGCGGTCACTGTGATGGCCGCACCGCCGGCCGTGTCAGTAAAATGAAGGTCGATGCCATTGAGCTGTGCGACCAGAGTGCCATTAAGCCCATTCACTTCGAGGTTGATCTCATAGCCCGTGACCGTACAGGCGACGGCGATGGTGGTGACGTTCGCCTCGGGCACCGTACCAGACCCATGGGTCACGACGCAGCTCTCCGTCGCAGGCTGACCCGACACCGTCACCGAGTATGGGCCGCCGGCGGGCAGCGGTGTAGCAAAGTGGAAATTCCCGCTCGCCGACACGGTCGTGATGTTGCCGCCACTGCCGCCATTATCCTGAAGCCCCAAGAGGGACCCCCCGGACAATCCCGTCACGGTGCCGCCGATCGTGTAGCTCGCGGCAACGCAATTGATCACGACATTCACCGCAGAGGTCGTGGCGGTACCGCCGCCGTTGCCGACGGTACAGTCCTCTCCCAAAGGTTGGCTGGCCACGCTGACCGCATAGGGTGTGCCAATGGGCCAGTTACCGCTCAAGGACAACGGGAAGGTAGGGCTACCGCCGGTGTCTTCAATTGAAACGGTGTTGTTATTGACCTCTAAGACCAGCGTCGACGTGCCAAGACCACTGATCTCGAGGTTGACTACATAATTACCGACGGTGCAGGCCACATCGACGTTCACCCCCGGCCCCACCGTACCCGTGCCGCTGCCGTTGACGGTCGCGCAGGTCTCCCCGCTGGGCTGCGTCAGCACCGTAACGGAGTAGGGCGCGCCGCCGGGAAGGGGCCTACTGAACTCGAAGCTGCCGTTCGCCGAAACGGTGGTGGAATCGCTGCCGTAGTTCTGCAGGACGACACTGTGACCGGGGAGCAAACCGCTGATCGAGCCTTGCAGTACATAGTGCGGGCCGCCGCCCCCACCCCCACTGCAGGAGCCGAATCCCGCGGTAACGGACACCAAGATCAAAGCGGCAAGCCCTCGCCCCGTAGCCCGAAACGACCGCAGAGTGCGGGTGGAGAACGACGCGGCCACCGGCGCGCTCGCGATGGTGGGCACGAGGTTGCTCGAGCTATCCGCGTCCCCGGGCTGCGGCGGTGGCCTTTTGGTCAGGTAGGGAAGCATCACCGAGATCGCCAGCACGATCGCAATGAACGGCAGCATC
>Ga0182030_10020738_pt1 | contig 12371 bp, 10 predicted proteins | sample 812S3MmetaG_FD_121299 | JGI IMG/M metagenome (GOLD analysis project Ga0182030, IMG submission 121299) | Permafrost microbial communities from Stordalen Mire, Sweden - 812S3M metaG (Illumina Assembly) | ecosystem: Environmental > Terrestrial > Soil > Wetlands > Permafrost | place: Sweden...
ATCTACGATGCGATTATTACGGCGGCCGAAGGGCAGCGGCTGATTCCGTTGCCGGAGGGATCGAGTTATCTCGGATTCCTGTTCGCGCGGGCGGAGTCGACCGCGGCTGTGGAAGCGGCACTGCGGCAATCGCACGCGGAGCTGCGATTCCATATCGCGACGGTGCTGGAGACGTTCAAGCCGCAGGGGTAAGCGCCAACTCACGGCCTCTTCCAAAGCCGTGCATCCCACCGCACGGGCAGCGCTACGCTCGCGCGAATCCGTTTGAAATCCGGATGTTCCTGGTTGATCAAAACGTTCCGCTCGATCCGCGTCACCACCGAAGGCACGAACAGCACCGGCGTGCGTTTCTCGTCATACCGTTAGTTAGCGAGCATTGAGACGCGGAACGGCTTGTTACCATTCAATACTCGCGAGTTGCTGGCGCTTCTTGACGAGGAGGCCGGCGCGTTCTCCGGGTGAGAACCACTCCTCAGAGTACGCGGAAAGTACCCGCGGAACTGGGAGCCATAACTTCGCGCGGGGTCATGCCGGACTTGGGCAGGCAATGCTCGAACTCGCGCGGGACAACCGTCGAATGCCTGGCGCCGCGCCGGCGCACGAACAACCTTCCGGCCACCAGGTCGAGCGGACGCGGGATCGCCGAAATGTCCTTGCGCGCCACGCCGTGCACCACCTTCTTGAGCAATCCCAAGGCTGAAATAACAGCTCCCAGGAGGGGATACTGCTTCATCGCGATGGTCCGCTCGCCGTAATCGCGCTTCAGTACCCGCCGCAACCAGAACTTCGGGACCGGCGCGATGTTATAGAACGCGAGCGTCAGATTCAACGCCGTGGGCATGAAATTGACGTAGGAAGCGAGCGTGATCTTCTCTTCCGGATTGGTGAATCCAGCTTCCTCGCCCATGCGGTGGATGGTGGTTCCGGGCAGCAGCGTAAGCGAACTGACGGTGAAGCTGTAGGGCGGCTTGAGCGCGGCCACAAGGCGCAGCGTGTCCTTCAGTTCCTCCGGATGCTCCCAGGGGTTATCGACAATCAGATCGTATTGAACCGGCGCCATCCGCCTGCGATTCTTGTAGACGATCTCCGACCCCGCGAAAATCTTCTCGTCATGCCGCGGCCGGACGAACACTTCTCTCATGATGCGCTCGTTCCCGGATTGCACTCCGATGCGCAGCTTGACCATTCCGGCATCGATCAGCGCCTCGAATTTCCGCTCCTCGATGGATGCCGGAATCACACCGGTGACAAAGAACGGTATGTCGAACCGATCCTTGTAAGCCGCCGCAAATTCCTGAATCACCTTCAGGGGCAGGAACATGAACGCGTCGTCGTCAATGACGACATTGTGTATGTGCGGATACTTACTCAGGATGTAGTCGATCTCGGCCAGGAAAAACCCGGCCGAATGTTTCCGGAAACGGCGGTATCCCTGATCCAGGTCGATGAGCACGTCGTTGGAGCAGAACGTACACTTATACGGGCAGCCCTGGCTGAACATGGTCCAGAGCTTGGCTCCGTAATACTTCTTCATCAGGGCCAGATCCATGCGCTTGAGCGTGCCTTGATCGTTGACAAAATGCTGCTCGAATTCGAAATCCATGAATGGAATTTCGTCGAGATCCTCGATCAGCGGCTCACCCGCATTGCGAATCACCCGGCCGTTATCCTGAAACCAGAATCCCGGGGTCCGACGGTAGTCGCCGCCCTCGTCCAAAGCCCGGACCACTTGCAGAAAGCTGGATTCGCCCTCTCCCATGCAGATTCCGTCGGCGACCCCGATCGCCTCCTCGGGATAGCTGGTCGGGTGGATGCCGCCCCAAACCACGGGTACGCCGAGTTCCTCACGCAGGCGGCGGGTGACCAGGGTTGCCTGCTCCGCCTGGTGGGTCCACACACTAAGGCCGATTATGGCGCTATCTTTGACGATTTCGATAAGTTGCTTGTAAGTGGACTCCGGAAGATCGTTATTGTAATACTTCGTCTGCAGACGCTGGCGGGTCTGTCCCCAAAAATCCGTCGCCCGGAGGAAAATCAGGTGCACGCGAAAACCGTGGCGCTTGAGCTGGGATGCGATCCGGCGGGGGCCGATGCAATAGATATCGTCGGTGAAACTAATCAGGCTGACGGTAATCCGGTTCCGCTGGCTCATGCTGGATTCACCAAAACTCATAGACAGTTTCTGTCGCGAAACTCACTTCAAATGGCAAGAACCGCTTGCTGGCGCGCGCGGCTCGGAAAACACTGCGATAATTCCACGGGACTTGTTGCCGAGCCGCGACCGCAAGGGAGCGGTTTCTTGAGTTTCGCGTCAGAAACTAGATAGCGGCTTCCGTTCTTGCCTTTGCGTTCAGGGTACCACACAGGTTGTCCTTCCATTCAGGAATGATGGCCGCGGGGTGCCCCCTGTCCGCCCGAGCAGGATCGAGGGCAGGCGAGCACCGCCTGCCCCACCTCAGGAGTTCCGCTGCTCTGGTGGCGTTGCGAAGCCGCGGATCTCAGCCCTTGCTTTTCGGCGCCACGAAATCCGGCGGCAAGGCCGCGCCTTCGCCGAAGAAGTAATTGTCCATCTGCTGGACCAGAAACTCCTGCGCCTGCGCGGTGCCCAGGTTGAGGCGGTATTCGTTCATGAGCATCTTCATATGCTCCACCCACATCTTCCAGGCATCCTTCGACACGTTGTCGTAGATCTTCTGCCCCAGCGGGTGGCCTTCGAACGGAATTTCATCCAGACCCTCCATTTCGCGCTGAAACTTGACGCAGAAAACCTTGCGCGCGCCGGGGCGGATGGCGTTATCGATCTGGTTGAAACCGCTGCTGCCACAAGACATGAGTTGAAAACCCTCCTCCGTCCAGGATACTACGCGCTATTGCCCCGCCACGAAGCCCAGACGCGAAACCACCGCACCCAACTCGCGGCGGTCGGATTCGCCGGGCGGCGCGGCGCGATCCAGTTGGATGGTCACCCGCGCCATCTGCGCCGCCAGTTGTCTGCCAGCCACCGCTTTTGCCAGCCGATAGCCGCCGGGTTGCGCATAGGTCTCCGCCGTCAAAAGCTGGCCGTCCAACATCACGGAGACAGTCACGGGGCCGCCCGCCCGCGCGATGAAGTCCGGGGGGAAATAGAGTTGGATTTCGAAGGCCGCCGGCTCCGCGGGCACGCGTAACACCGCCTCGGCTTGTTTGGACATCCACCGCCAGCCGCCTTCCTCAATGCCATACCACCCGGAACCTAGTTGCGCCTTGCTGCGAATGTCGCCCAGATTCAGATAGGAAAGCTTCGGTTCCCCTGGCCGTGCAGCCGGCGCCCCGGCGGCGGACGGCAGGTCGGAGTCGACCGCCAACTCTCCCCAACCGGCGCGCAATTGCGGCGGCGCGTCGACTGAGAGGACCGCCTCGCCGAGACCGGCCAACGGTAGCGATGCGGGCTCCCAAAGATCGCCGTGCACCTCTACGGTTCGCGCAAAGAGGCTCTCACCGGACGGGCGGGCGATGCGGAAGACCGCCGGTCCGCTGCCGCGGGCGAAGAGAGCGAACCGGAGCGTGCCCTGCGGGTCGAGCGGAATGTGGACCGGCGCGCCCGCAACGGCCAGGTAGACCAGGCGGCCGGAGAATTGCGTGGGCGTCCACGGTCCCGGCACGTCGAGGAACGACGAGGTACGGGAATAGGTGATTCGGTCGAGCGGGCGGAGGGAGAAAGAGAACGGCAGCAAACCGGCGGACGCCGCTGAGAAGCCCGAATGAGCATACCGGTCGATCAGGCGCAGCGGCGTTCGCACGCGCAGGTCCACGGTGCGCAACGGCACGGCGGCCTCTTCGGCGAGGCTGTCATAGTGTCCGCCCAGCGAAAGCTCGGAGGAGACGATCCACTCGCCCGGCGCTGGAAGGCTGTTCTCCTCCAGCGTCCGCCCTCCACGGGCCAGCATGTAGTAGCGAAAGCCCCAGTCGCCATTCACCAGAAACGTTCGGCCCGGAGGCGGGGGAACATCCGGGTACACGCGGGCGAATTCGTAGGCGGCAAAGGAAAGGTTCAGGCCCAATACCAGGTTGACCGCGAGCGCCAGCGCCAGTATTCGCGGCCGCCGGCTAAACTGGAGCACGAACAAAAGCACCATGGGAGCGGCCAGCGCGAGCAGATAGCGCGATGCGCCGGCAAAGAAGACCGTGGCCGCAAACGCGAAGTACAAGAGGCACCAGCCGGCCAGCAGCGGATTGTGCCGGCGCGCCTCCCAAAGCCAGAGCAGGGCATTCACTCCCAGTGCGATGAACACCGCCAACAAACCGCGCTCCCACCAGGGATAGCCGTGCACCAGGAGGCACAGCAGCAGACCCGGAGCGAGCCCCCACAATCGGCGCCAGGCCAGCGGCACGACGATCACCAGCATGCCCAGGTGCTCCAGCAGAGCGAGGGCGCTGGCCGCTTTTACCCCCAGCCGGCTGAAGGCGGGGGACCGTCCGTAGGAGAGCAGCACCGCTCCGGGCAGGCGATGCGTCAGACCCCACTGCAGCGCCTGCCATGCTCCCACCCCCAGATATGGCGCGGCCAAAGCCAGCCAGGCGGCGCGCGACGGGCGTTCGCGTTTCAACAGGTACTCCAGCAGCAGAATCGGAGGGAGCGCCAGGGCCTGCAACTCGGTGAGGCCCGAGAGCGCCAGCGCGACGCCTGCAATCGCGAACCGCCTCGCGAAGAAGGCCGCCGCGCCCACCAACAGGAAAGCCAGGGCCGGCGCCTCGGGGCCCGCCAGCGTGTTGGTGTTCACCTGCACCAGCGGCGACGATGCTACCAGGAGGGCGCCCCACAGAGGCCGCGACGTGAAGCGCGCCGCCAGGGCATACGCCGCGAAGCTGATTCCCAGCGGAAACAGCAGGTAAAACACATGAAAAAACGGCGCTGAAAAGTGGCCGCGCAAGATCCATGCCAGGGCCAGGATGTAGGCGTTCAGAGGCGGATGGGGGTGACCCGTCGCGTCCATCAGGCGCCCCAGAAAGACGTATTGAAAGTTCAGCGGTGTGAGCGGCTGGCGCAGCACGTGGCCGGCGATGTCCAGATACGTGACTTCGTCGCCCTGTACCGGCTGCGTCAGGAACGGCGCGTGCAACAGCAGCGTGAAAGCGGTCAGCAGGACCAGGTCGCGGCGGCGGTTTATGCCGGCTTCCATCGCAATACCGGTTTGCGCGCGGCCAGCACTTCATCCACACGGCTGGTCCGCGTCCCGTGCGGCGCGGTTTTGACCAACTGCGGATCGCTCTCCACTTCTTTGGCGATGGAGATCATGGCGGCGATGAACTGGTCGATCTCCTGCTTGCTCTCGGTCTCGGTGGGCTCAATCATGAGCGCCCCGTGGACAATCAGCGGGAAGCTCACGGTGTACGGATGGAAACCGTAATCGATGAGGCGCTTGGCGATGTCGCCGGTGCGTACGCCGAGCTTGGCCTGGCGCGCGTCGCTGAAGACCACTTCGTGCATGTTGGGCTGCGAGTAGGGCAGGTCGAAATAGGGCTCGAGCTGTTTGCGGATGTAGACCGCGTTGAGCACCGCGTCGACGGTGGCATTGCGCAGGCCCGGACCGCCATGCGCCAGGACGTAGGCCAGCGCGCGCACCAGCACTCCGAAATTCCCGTAGAATGCCTTCACCCGTCCGATGGTGTGCTTGCGCTTATAATCGAAGGCCCATTTCTTGCCGGCGCGGCGCAGGCGCGGAGTGGGCAGGAAGGGCTCCAGAATCTTCTTCACGGCCACCGGACCGGCGCCCGGACCGCCTCCGCCGTGGGGCGTGGAGAAGGTCTTGTGCAGATTGAGGTGCATCACGTCGACGCCGAAATCGCCGGGCCGCGCGATACCCACCAGCGCGTTCATGTTGGCGCCGTCCATGTAGAGCATGGCGCCTTTCTTATGCAGAATCTCGGCGGCCTGCGCGATGTTCTCTTCGAACACCCCCAGCGTATTGGGGTTGGTGACCATGAGGGCGGCCACGTCTTCGGTGACGAGCTGTTCCAGGGCGCCCACGTCCAGCACGCCTGTTGCGCTCGACTTGATATTCTCCACGGCGTACCCGGCGATGGCGGCGGTAGCGGGGTTGGTGCCGTGGGCGGAATCGGGAATGAGGATTTTCTTGCGCGGATTGCCGCGCTTTTGGAGCAGCGCGCGGATCAGCAGGATGCCGGTGAGTTCGCCATGCGCGCCTGCCGCGGGCTGCAGCGTGACGGCGTCCATGCCGGTGATTTCGGCCAGAGCGGCCTCCACCCGGGCCATCACTTCCATAGCGCCCTGCGCCAGCGATTCAGGCTGGTACGGATGCGCCCAGGCGAGGCCCTCAATGCGCGCCACCAGCTCATTGATCCGCGGATTGTACTTCATGGTGCAGGAGCCCAGCGGGTACATGCCGTAATCGATGGCGTAATTCCACGTGGAAAGGCGCGTGAAGTGGCGGATGGCTTCCACCTCGCTCACTTCCGGGAAGCCTTCGATGGCGGTGCGCACGTTGCCTGCGCCGAGAGCTTCGGCGGGATCCACGGCGGGGACGTCGAGCTCGGGAAGCTGGTAGGCCTTCTTGCCGGGCGAACTGCGCTCGAAGATCAGCCGCTCATTCTGCGAAAGGTGCGCGGTGACTTTGTCGATCATTGAGCCACCTCGGCGAGTAAGTCCATGTCGGAGCGTTTGGTCATTTCGGTGGCGCACAGCAGCACCGAGTCGGCCAGTTCGGGATAGAAGCGGCCCAGCGGCAGGCCGCCGATGATTTTCTTCTTCAGCAACTTCTTATTCAGTTCGTCGGGCGGCTTGCCGTCAATGCGGGCCACGAACTCGTTGAAGAAGGCGCCGGTGAAGCGGGGCTTCACTTTGCCGGCCAGGTAGTGGGCCTTGGCCAGGTTCTGCAACGCCAGTTCGCGCAGCCCTTCCTTGCCGTAGACGGTCATGAAAACCGTGGCCATGAGGGCGATGAGCGCCTGGTTGGTGCAGATGTTGGAAGTGGCCTTCTCACGGCGGATATGCTGCTCGCGCGTGGCCAGCGTCAGGCAAAAAGCGCGGTTGCCGCGGGAATCCACCGATTGCCCCACCAGGCGGCCGGGCACCTGCCGGATGTACTTTTCCTTAGTGGCGATGATGCCGGCGTAGGGACCGCCATAGCTCGGCGAAATGGCGAAGGATTGCAGCTCGCCGGCCACGATATCGGCTTCGGCGGGCGGCTCCAGAAGACCCAGCGACACGGCTTCGGTGAAGATCACCACCAGCAGCGCGCCGCGCTTGTGGGCGATTTCCGCCGCGGCCTTCACCTGGTCCACGATGCCGAAAAAGTTGGGGGATTGCACGATGACGGCGGCCGTAAGGTCGTCCATCTTGCGCTCCAGGTCTTCCAGATCGATGGTGCCGGCTTCCGGCAGAAATCCGAATTCTTCCACCGGCATGCCCTGGTTCTTGGCGTAGGTGCGCAGCACTTCGCGATACTCGGGATGCAGCGACCGCGCCACCAGCACGCGTCCCTTGCCGGTAGCGCGCACGGCCATCATGGCGGCTTCGGGAACGGCCGTGGAGCCGTCGTACATCGAGGCATTGGCCACGTCCATGCCGGTAAGCTGGCAGATCATGGTCTGGAATTCGAAGATGGTGGTGAGCGTGCCTTGCGAGATTTCGGCCTGGTAGGGCGTGTAGGAAGTGAGAAACTCGCCGCGCGAGACCACCGTATCCACTAAGACGGGGCGATAGTGGTTATATACTCCGGCTCCCAGGAAAGACGCGTAGCCGTTGGCGTTTTCCGCCGCGCGGTCGCGAAAATACTGGACGATTTCGTATTCCGAAATGCCCGGCGCGAGCGCCAGGGGCCGCGGCAGGCGAACCGCCTCGGGTAAGTGCGCGAATAACTCTTCGGCCGACGACACGCCGCAGACGGCGAGCATCTGCTGGCGCTCGGAATCCGACTTCGGTAAGTAGCGCAACTACTTTTCCGCCCCTATATAAGTTTGATAGTCGGCGGCGCTCATGAGGCCCTCCACCTCGGCGGGGGCGCTGAGCGTGAGCTTCACCAGCCAGGCGGCCCCGTGCGGGTCGGTATTCAATATTTCGGGTTTATCGGCCAGCGCCGGGTTGACTTCGGCGATCTCGCCACTTACCGGGCAATAGACATCGGAAACCGCCTTGACGGATTCCACCGAGCCCAGCGACTTACCCTGCTCGATATGCGCGCCTACCTTCGGCAGATCCACATAGACGATGTCGCCGAGTTCTTGCTGGGCGTGATCGGTGATACCGACCGTACCGGTGCCGCCCTCCACCAGGATCCACTCGTGTTCCTTGGTGTAACGATAGTTTTCTGGATACATGTTTATTTGGCTCGTTTGTAGAACGGAGTTTCCACCGTGATGGCATCCACGGGTTGGTTGCGGACCATGACTTGGATGGTCTTGCCGATCTGCGCCCGGCCCACGGGCAGGTAGCACAGACCGATATTCTTGCATAATGTGGGCGAAGGCGAACCGCTGGTTACCCATCCGGCGGGTGCGCCATCGATATACACTTCGTAGCCGTCGCGCCCAATGCCCCGGCCGCGCATTTCGAAGCCCACCAGGGTACGCTGCAAGCCGCTTTCCTTCTGTTTCAACAGCGCGTCGCGGCCCACGAAGTCGCCCTTGTCGAGTTTCACAATCCAGCCAAGGTCGGCTTCCAACGGAGAAATGGAGGCGTCGATCTCGTGGCCGTAGAGCGCCATTTTGGCCTCCAGCCGGAGGGTGTTTCGCGCGCCCAGTCCGCAGGGCTTGATGCCGAACTCCGCGCCCGCCAAAATGGCTTCGTTCCACAGGCGCTCGGCTTCGGCGGGCGGCACGTAAATCTCGAAACCGTCCTCGCCGGTGTAACCGGTATGCGCGATGCGCGCCGGGGCGCCGCAAACTTCCCCATCGGTGAACCAATAATATTTGATGCCGGCCAGGTCCACGGGAGTCATTTTCTGCAGGGTAGCCCGCGCGCGGGGACCCTGGATGGCGATCTGCGCGTACCGCTCGGAAGCGAAATCCACCTGCGCGTCGAAGTGATTGTGCGCGCAGATATGCTGGTAGTCCTTATCTTGATTGGAGGCGTTGACGCACAGGAAAAAGTGGTCGCCGGCAACCTTGTGGACCAGAATGTCGTCGACGAAGCCGCCGTGGGGGTAGAGCAGGCCGGAGTAATGCGCCTGGCCGATTTTGAGCTTGGCGGCATTGTTGGTGGTCACGAAATCGGTCAATTTCGCGGCTTCCGGTCCGCGAATCTCGATTTCGCCCATGTGGCTGACATCGAACACGCCCACCGCGTTGCGGACGGTATTGTGCTCGTCTATGATCCCGGAATACTGCACGGGCATGTCCCACCCGCCGAAGTCGACCATCTTGGCCCCCAGGGCGCGATGGAGGGAATGGAGCGGGGTAGTGCGGAGCGGCGCATCGGCAGGCATGAAAGCTCAGGCTATCAGCCGCCATTTGGGGTGTCAAACAACGGCTAAAAGTTCGATCCTTGGACTAATGCGCGTTCAGCCGAAGCGCTATGGTAGAAGAGTCGCGTAGGCGTTATGGGAAAAAGGATCATGCTGGTGGTGGTAGGCGCGGGAATCGGCTCGCTGGCCGGATTGCTGGTGTCGTTCCTGGGGGTGGGCAACTGGGCCCTGATCGTGGGGGCGGTGGCCGGAGGGCTGATTCCGCCGCTGGTTTTGGGTCCTCCTTCACACCCCTCGCAATAAGGACTTGCAAATTGTAACGCGTACCTGTAGAGTGCGCGGAGGAGGTTTTAATGCCTTTTTGTGCAAGTTGCGGTGCTCAAGTTGACGGCAAGTTCTGTCCGAAATGCGGTGCGTCGATCGTAGCGGGGTCGGCGGCGCCCGTTACGCCCCCCGCTACATACGCGGCGCCCGTCTCCGCGCCCATGGCGGATAACGTGGCGTCGGCGCTATGCTACGCCCTCGGATTCATCACCGGAATTATCTTCCTGGTGTTGGAGCCATACAGCAAGAACCGCGTCGTCCGGTTCCACGCTTTCCAGTCGATCTTTATGAGCGTGGCGGTGATTGCGGTGGATATCGTGCTAGCCATCATCTTGCCGATATCGCTGTTCTCCTGGGGTTTATACGCGTTGATCTGGTCGGTGTTCCGGCTGGCGTGCCTGATTCTCTGGCTCTTCGTAATCATCTGGGCGTACCAGGGGAAGACGCTGGTGCTCCCGGTGATCGGGCCGCTGGCGCAAAAGCAGGCGCAGGCATAAAACGGAGCATGCTCCGTATGCCGCTGGGCAAGTGAACGCTCGCTCACGGGGCGCCCTCTGGCCCCGGCTCTTCCGAGCCGCGCGCGCAAGCAAGCGTTCCTGCCGAATTCTGCAGGCACTTACAAAATTCGAAGAAACCGCTTGCTTGCGCGCGCGGCTCGGAAAAGCCACGTTGAAAGGCAAGCACTTACCGAGCCGGGTGGCCACCGAATTTGCACGTTCCTCTTTGGCTTGCCCTCCGGATATTGTTCAACCTGCACGTTTCTCCGCAACAACCAAGGCAGGCGGCGCGTCTGAGTAGTGTGACGCGAATCCTTACCGGCGTGCTGGTGGTGTGTGCCGCCACGGCACAACTGCCGCGCATCGGCGACATCAATTACTACGGCCTGCGCAAGATGACGGCGGAACAAATCCTGAGCGCCGCGCGGATTGCGTCCGGCGATACGATTCCGGCATCCCGCATGGAACTGGAAGACCGCATCGCGGAACTCCCCGGCGTGGTGGCCGCGCACGTCCAGACGGTCTGCTGCGAAGGCAATCGAGCGACTCTCTTCATCGGTATCGAGGAGCGCGGCGGGACGGCTGCCGGTTTCCGCCCGCCGCCCTCCGGTACGGCCACCCTGCCGGAGGACCTGATGACGCAATACCGCGAATATCAAGGCGCGCTCCTGCGGGCGGAAATGAATAGGGCGGCCGACGCTGCCATGCGCCGCTACCAGGAGCGCTTCCGGACTTTCGCTGTGGCGCACCACCTCAGACTTCACGCGGAACTGCGCACCGGTTCCGACCCCGAGCAACGCGCCGCCGCCGCCACCGTGATGGCCTATGGGGTGAACCGAAAGGCCGCGGTGGACGATTTGCTTTTCGCCCTGGACGATCCCGACGATGGAGTTCGCACGAATGGCCTGCGGTCGCTCGCCGTCATCGCCGGAGTGGCGCGTCGGCAGCCTGCGCTGGGTATCCGGATTGCGCCCGCCGGCCTGGTGGAATTATTGAACTCGGTGGTGCTGAGCGACCGGATGGAATCCACCAAGGCGCTGCTTACCCTGACCGAGAGGCAAAACGCCGCGGCGCTGGACCTGATTCGCGAAAAAGCCCTGCCGTCCCTGGCGGAGATGGCGCGCTGGAAAACGCCGGCCTACGCGCTGCCGCCATTCCGCCTTCTGGGCCGCGTGGCGGGGATGCCGGATGCCGATGTCACCGCGGCCTGGGAGAAGGGCGATCGCGAGCCCGTGATCCAAAAAGCGCTGGATTCCGGCGCCCGGAAGCAGGGCCTACAATAGTAGCGGTGCTCACGCGACGACAGATGCTGGCGGGAATGGCGGCGGGCGCCGTTGTGCCGGGAACCGCGGCGGCGCAAGCCCGCGGCGGCGCCATGCGCCCACGCATGGCGCCGGCCGTCTGCCTCTATTCCAAAGTGCTGATCAAGATCGGCTACATCGACCTTCCCATGATTGTGCAAGGGCTGGGCTTCGACGGCGTGGACCTCTCGGTGGAGCAGGGCGGGCACGTCCTCCCGGACAAGGTGGACTACAGCCTGATGCCGGCGCTGGAAGCCTTTACGGGCATCGGGCTGGACGTCCCCATGATCACCACCGATGTCACCGCGCTGCAGGAGAAGAATTCCCAGGAGGTGTTGGGGCTGGCCACCTATATCGGGGTGCCGTTCTTCCGCCCGGGCCATCGAAAATTCACCGGGTCGATGCAGATCGAAATGCAACTCCCGCTGGTGCAGCGGGATATCGCCGGCCTGGTGCAATTGGGGCGCGCCACGAAGATGGTGATGGGAATCCACAATTACATGGAGGGCTCCGAGGGCGCGGCGGTGGCGGACATCAATCGCGTGATCCGGCCGCTCGAAGCGCAATGGGTGGGCTACGATTTCGATGTGGGCTATGCCACCATGGAAGGCGGCGCGGTGGGGTTCGACGGGCCGTTGGCGGTGGCGCTCCCGCGGGTGAAGATGGTGACGGTGCGCGATTTCAAGTGGGACCAGTCGGCCGGCGGGCCACGCCAGCCGAAGGCTTGTCCACTGGGAGAAGGCGTAGTGGACTTCGCCAGGTTTTTCGCGGCGCTGGCGAAGGCGCGGTTCGCCGGGCCGGTCACGTTGCCGGTGGATCACAATCCGGCGGGCCAGTTGGAACCCATC
>Ga0182030_10020739_pt1 | contig 12371 bp, 7 predicted proteins | sample 812S3MmetaG_FD_121299 | JGI IMG/M metagenome (GOLD analysis project Ga0182030, IMG submission 121299) | Permafrost microbial communities from Stordalen Mire, Sweden - 812S3M metaG (Illumina Assembly) | ecosystem: Environmental > Terrestrial > Soil > Wetlands > Permafrost | place: Sweden...
CTACCCCCGCTGGGCCCGGCCGGTCCTAAAGATGCCCGGCCTGAGGGAAGTGGCGACGTGGAACCTTGTGGTCGTGATGCGTCGCCGAATCCAGTCCACGACCCCCGAACGACCGGTTCACCGCGCGCAGCAGGCAATTCACCGCACTCACCAGGCAATTCCCATACATTCGCCCACTTCGATCCGCTCGTGAAGCCGGGAGCCTCTCGGCCGCGGGCCCTGTGCGTCCGGCGGGCATTTTGCTTCCGTCTGGCGCGCGAAATGGCTGGTCACCCAACATTCGGTTAAAGTCGGCGGTCGCATGGGCGTAACGGGCGGACGCCCCCCGAGTGTCAGATGACGCTTCGGCCAACCTACCGGAGCTCCGTCGAAGATGAGCCTGACTTCGACGCGAGCGCCGCCCCGGACGTTGCCGTCGGCACGCCGGTGGATCCGCCCGAGCCTTCGGCGCCGGCGGTGCCGGCCGAAGACCGCATGAGCCGGATTGGGATCCTGATCGCGGCGACCGGCGCGCTGGTCATCGCCTTCATTCAGCAGCCCGGGAACATCGTCGACGACACCAAGCTGCCCCTCGTCATGTCGCCGCTGTCCTTCATGGCCAACTCGCTGCAGCTATGGAACCCCGTCCAATCGAGTGGGAGCGTACAGGTCGAGACGTACGGTTACCTCTTCCCGATGGGCCCCTTCTTTGCACTCGGCGAAGCACTGCATATCCCGGTGTGGATCACCGAGAGAGTGTGGCTGGCGCTCCTGCTGACGGTGTCGTTCTGGGGCGTGGTACGCCTGGCCGAAGCGCTCGGGATCGGGGGGCGCGGCGGCAAAGTGGCGGGCGCAGTGGCCTATACGATCGCGCCCATTGTCGTCACATGGGCCGCCTCCTCGGTCGCCCTCCTGGCAGTCGTCCTCCTGCCGTGGGTGGTGTTGCCCCTCGTCCGCGGTGCCGCCGGCGGTTCGCCACGCCGTGCCGCCGCCGCATCCGGAGTGGCCATCGCTCTCATGGGTGGCGTCAACGCGACCGTTGTACTGGTCCTCCTCCCTGTCCCTCTTATCTGGTTGCTGACCCGCCAGAGCGGTCCGCGTCGCCGCGCTCTCGTGGGGTGGTGGATCGTCGCCGTCGGGTTGGCCTGCTTCTGGTGGGCCGCCGCACTGCTGATCCAGGGTCGTTACGGGTACGACTACCTCCCGTACACCGAGACCTCGACGATCACCACCTCCACGGCCTCCCTGTTCGAGGCGGTGCGGGGCGCGTCCTTCTGGACCGGTTATTTCACGCTCGGCGGGCCGCAGATCCCGGGGGTGTGGGCCCTGATCTCCACCGTCCCCCTCATTCTCGGCACTGTGGTGGTGGCGGCCCTCGGCCTGGTTGGATTGGCTTGGCGGGGCATCCCCGAGCGGCTCTTCCTGGTCGCCTGCTTCGCCGTGGGCATACTCGGCATCGCCGCCGGATATGGGGGTCCGCTTGGCGCACCTGCCGCGCATGGAGTCCAGAGTGTGCTCCAGGAGCCCTTCGGGCTCCTGCGTAATGTCGGCAAGTTCTCACCAGACGTGTCCCTTCCGCTCGCGCTGGGACTGGCATGGTTGGTGTCGACCATCCGGAAGAGGCCGTCGGCCGATCGGGCTCGAAGCAGACGGTGGACCTCCAGATCGGCGATCAACACAGGCCTCCTGGCCCTGGTCGCGGTCGCCCTGGTCGCGGCCTCCGCCCCCTTCTGGCAGTCCAAGCTGTACCCGTCGGGTGGATTCAGCGCCATCCCGGCCTATTGGGGGGCCGCCGCTCGTTGGTTGGACAATCACCAGAGCCACGGCACCGCGCTGCTCGTACCCGGTGCGGAATTCGGAAAATACACGTGGGGCAACCCACTCGACGAGCCGCTCTCCGTTGACCTATCGAGCAATTGGGACGTCCGCTCCCTCGTGCCGTTCGGGTCGAACGGCAACGACCTGGTGATGGACACGGTGGAAGCGTCCTTGGACCAGGGCGTGGTGGCGCCGGGCATGGCCGACTATCTGGCCCGCGCCGGCTACGACTATGTCGTCGTCCGCAACGATCTCAACCTGGCCGACAACGACGCGCCCCCTCCGGCCCAGGTCCAAGAAGTTCTCAGCGCCACGCCCGGCCTCCGTCAGGTAGCCAGTTTCGGCCCGGTGATCTCGCTCCAGCAGGCCGCGTCGAGCACCTTGCCGGTCTATGACTCCCTCACCGCGTACCGGCACCTGCGATCCGTCCTGATCTACCGGGTCCTCTCTCCCGCCCCCGTGGTGAGGACGTATCCGGCCAGCAATCCCGTTGTGGTCAGTGGCTCTCCCAGCTCCCTCCTTCCCCTGGTGGCCAACGGGACGCTTACGGATCGGGCCGCCGTGCTCGCCGGCGATCCCCACGGTGGCGCCGCCGCCGCCAAGGCGCCAGGGGCAACCTGGGCCGACACCGACGGCAACCAACGGCGAGAGCAGGCGTACGGGCAGATCCGCGACAACTACACCTACATCCTCGGGCCGAAGCAACGCGCACCCGAGTTGCCGGACCACGCCTCCGACGTGCCGCTCAATCTTGCGGTGGTCAGCGGCGTGGCGCACCAGACCGTGGCCGACCCGATCGGAGCCGCCACCGTCTCCGCTTCGTCCTTCGGTTCCACCACGCTGTCACTCGATCCCGCGGAGGGACCCGCGGCCGCCTTCAGTCCGTATCCCACCATCGCGTGGGTGGCCAGCGATATCGACAACTCGGTCGGTCAGTGGGTCCAGATCAATTTCGTGCACCCGATCAAACTCGACACGATGGAGTTGCACCCGCTGACCGACGCTCCAGGGCGGCCGCGGGTGACCAAGGTCACGATCTCGACGTCGCAAGGGTCGGTGGAGCGAACCGTTCAGCCCGGAGTGAACAACGTGACGGTTCCGCCCGGATCGAGCACGTGGCTGCGCATCACCTTGACTAAGGTCCAACCGCCGAAGATCAAGGTGGAAGGGATACCTCTTGGTGCCGGCTTGACGGGCGTGGCGATACCGGGAGTGAACTTCCAGCTCGCTTACCGTTTGCCCTCCGACGAGGTTGCGGCATTCGGTGGGTCGAGTTCCAAGCAGATCCTGTACTCGTTCAGCGCCCCATTGTCCAACCCCAACCTCGACCTGAACGCATCATCGGACGATGACACCCAGATGATCCGGCGTTTCACCGTCCCGCGTGCCACGACGGTGTCCATCGCGGGAGCAGCCACGCCGCTTCCGGGATATGCCCTCGACGATCTGTTGCCCGTGCTGAAGTCGCTCGTGCAGGTCTCCGCCTCCTCCACCCTCGCGGACCTTCCCCGGCTCAAGCCGACCAACCTTCTCACCGGCTCAGGTCGGCCGTGGATCGCAGGCTTTGGCGACGGGACGCCGACGCTCACGTTCAGCTGGTTCGGGGAGCGTTCCGTGGGATCGATCGTGCTGAAGCCGACCCCCGACGCGTCGACGCCCCGTCGCGTCATCATCAGCAGCCCGGCGGGCACTGACACCCTCAACGTACCGAAAGGTGGGGGAACCATCACGTTCCCCCCGATGGTCACCCACACGCTGAAGATCGAGTTCGTCTCGGTGACCGCGAGGCTCGGCAAGATCCCGAGCTACGGGATCCCATTCGTCGTCCCGGTGGGAGTGCAGAGCCTCAGCATTCCCGCGCTCAAACCGGAGCTGGGTCTCGTTTCCCAGTCCAACACGTTCGGACTTCCCTGCGGCGACGGACCGACCGTCACGATTGATGGGAAGACCGTGCAGACCGCGATCTTGGGGACGGTAACCAACCTGGAGGAACTGCAACCCTTGTATCTCGCGGCCTGCGGCGGGCCACTCTCGCTCACCAAGGGCCAGCATGTGCTCAAGGCCGGGAACGCCTTCGGCGCCTTCAAAATCACTGGTCTCGTGGTGCAGCCTTCGATCGGGTTGACCACCGCAACCACAACGACAGACGGGCCTGCGACGGCACACACGACCGCGCTGACCTCTCCCGAGTCGACCGCAAACCGGTCCACGCAGATCGTCGGCGCCTGGACGGCCCAGCAGCGCACCGTCAAGGTCGGCGCCGGCCCCGCCTCATACCTGGTGGTGGCACAGAACTACAACTCCGGCTGGAAAGCCACGCTCAACGGGCGGCAGTTGACTTCGGTCCGCGTCGACGGGTGGGAGCAGGCGTGGATGCTTCCGTCCGGGCCCAGCGGCACCGTCACCATGGTGTTCGCGCCGGACGGCGACTATCACCTGGCACTGCTTCTCGGTGCCCTCTTCCTCTGCGTGCTCGGCTTCCTCGCCCTCCGGAGAGATCGCCGGCAAGACCAACCGGCCATCGGGCCGTACCACGGCGTCCCACTTCTTGTGATCGGCACCGCCGGTCTCGTGGTCGTCGCTCTCCTGGCCGGCCCCTTCGCCCTAGCACTGCTCCCGCTGTTGGTCGTGGCCCGCAGATGGGGTCCCAATGCGACCGCCACCATCGCCGGGCTGGCCTTCCTGGGCGCCGGCATCGCCGTGGCGGTATCGCCTGGGGCTGAACCGCTGAGCAACCTCGGCGCATTCGGCCCGGCCGCCCAGGCCCTGTCCGCCATTGCAGTGGCCGCCGTTCTGGCGAGCCTGGTCATGGACGGAAGGCGGCGTCCGGCGCCAGACCGGACGGAGAAAGAATTTGCACGCGAGGATGGAGCGGGCGCAGACTCATCCGTCCCTCGCTCACTGTGAGCGAGTCCCAACACTTCTCGGCCGAGGACCACTTGCCCGACCTCGACAGACAGCCCATCGCAGCGAGCACGGTGGTGCGCCGACATCCCGACCATCGCACCGCCTGGATCATCGTCCTCCTTGTCCGCCTTGCGCCCGGCGGCCTACCCCCCATGCGCGTCTTGCTCGACCGCCTGGAATCGGCTGTGGACCGCTTCCCGCTCATGGCCTCCCGTCTCCGGGGCTCCTGGTGGGTCCCCGCACCAGGTCCGGGCGTTTCGGTCGTGGGCCGGGGCGAGCCTCTCGCCCAGGCGCCACTCCAACACTTTGCGTTAGCCCAGGAGCCGCCCGTGCGCGTCGTGACCTCTTCCGAGGGCGATTGGCTCCTGTTGTGCGCCCACCATTTTGCCTTCGACGGCCTCGGCATGGTGACCCTCCTGCGTCTGTTGCTCGGCGGTGAGGCCTCCACGGCACCGGACTACACAACGATGAGTTCGCAGGGTCGACCCCCGATCGACGGGCTGCGCCGTCTCTTGCATCCGGCGGATCGGATAGCCCCCTCGGCAACGCTGCCCAGCTCTGATTCGTTCGTGGCCCACCAGGTGCAGCTGTCTGGTCCCAGGGTGACGGCACGACTTGCCAGCGCGTGTGCCGCCGCCGCCGTGGCGCACAACACACAACGCGGACACCCGATGCGTCGCATCGGATTGTCCGTAGCCGTAGGCGGGGTCGGCGGAGAGGCGGCAACCTATCGCCGCGTGGACGTCATCCCGGGTCAGGACGTCGAGTCCGCCGTTGCGGCGTCATTGGACGACCCCAGAGTCCCCTCGGAGTTGGTCAGGCTCCCGCCGGGGTCGTTCGTGCTCCGCCCGATACTGCAACGGTTCTCCGATACCCTCCTCGTGTCCAACCTCGGGCGCCTGGAGTTACCCGGCGTGACCAGCGTCGAGTTCTATCCAGTGGCCAGGGGGCGGAGCGCGACGGCGGTCGGGGCGGTGAGCATCAGCGGTCAACCGACCACACTTACCCTGCGTGCCCGCGATCTGTCGCCAGTGGACGCGGCGGCACTACTCGAACGAATCGTCGCGGAGGTGGCGCGCGACAATGAGCGACCCTCCTAGTCGCCCGACAGCCCGCGCCACCGTCACCGGCGGTGCGGCGCTGTGGTTCGGCACGTTGATGTTCGGTAGTTCCACGGTCGCGCTCTTGGCGGTGCTGTCCCGGCATCCTCACCGTGCCACGTTCTCCGCCCTGGCCGCGTTGCTCAGTCTGGCCTTCGTCGTCTCGCTCATACCCGCCGGCGTGCAATTGCGCAGCGCCTCTCTGGTAGCCGACGGGCGACCGTTGCCCAGATTGACACCGGGTCAAGCAATCAAGATCGGCGCCGCATCCCTTGCAGTCTCTCCGCTGCTCGCATTCCTTCTGCACGTTCCGGCGGCGGCGGCGGCCCTGGTCAGTATCCAGATGGTGGTCTTCATCCCGCTCGCCGCCAAGCAGGGGGCCCTACTGGCCCAGCACCGGTTCAGGGCACTCGGTATCAACCTCATTATCGAGGGAGGCGCCCGGTTCCTCATCGGTGCCGTGGCCGGGCTCACGTTGGGAGTGACGGGACTGGCTGCGGGTCTCTGCGTGGGTACCGCAGTCGCTCTCATCGCAATCCCGTACCCCCGCTCCGAGCTCTCCGTCCAGGACCGACCCCGGACATCGATTGTCGACACGTCTCTCTCCCTCGCCTTGCTCGGTCTGTACGTCCAGCTCGACGTCCTGATATCGCCGTCCGTAGTAGCCCGGGGAGATGCGACTGCCTACGATCTGGCCGCCGTGCCCTCCAAGGGTGTGTACCTGATGTTGCTGGCGGCGGGACCGTTTGTGTTCCCCTTCGTGCGCCGTCTCCAAAGCGGGCGCCGGCTCATAGTCGGGACGGCGGCGGCGGCCTTGGTGGTGGGCGTCGTCTTGAGCGTCGTACTGGTGGCGGCCCGTCCGCTGATCGCCGCGGTCCTCGGACGCCCCAAGGCGGGATTTGTCGAGTTCGGGCTCCTCGGGTTGGCCATGGCCCTGGCCGGCGTGACGGGGATCGTCGTCAACGCGGGCGTCGCCCGAGGCGTAAAGCGGCCGTGGCCGCCCCTTGTCCTGGGCCTCGCCACGCTGTTCTTGTGCTGGCCATTCCGACCGAGTGCCCTGCATTTCGCGATCGTGCTTCTGGTGAGCCAAGGCGTGACGTGTCTACTCAGCGTCGCCACCTGCCTTTGGGGCACCCGGCGCGAGGCGGTGGAAGACGCGCCGCCGGACACGTTGCACGAGGTCGGGAACCTGGCCGAAGCAGGGGACCCGCTGGCTCCTGCACAGGCGATGTACGAACTGCCGGACTCTTGGCCGCATGAGGCGTCGCGCCCCTTTAGAAAGCGGCCGTGGCGGGCGAAGCATGTTGAATAAACGGAGTTCCCTCGCATTTCACACGCAGAGTGCGCCAGGAAGTTCACCCCCGGCGCGCGCGTGCTGTGCCAGCCGCCTCCGTTAGATCGGTCGGAACACGAGGGGATGCACATGACGACGGGGGTAGAAGGAGAGCTGTGCCGCGTTGCCTCGTGGCGCCACTCGATTCGCCGCACCCCGCACCATCTGGCGATCCAAGTCTCGGATCGGGTGCCATCGCCCCTTGTGCAAGTACGACCCGCGGTACGAGAGGTCATGAAGGAACTTGATGATCATGTCCATCCGGTCGTCGGCGTCCGCGTTTGCCCCAATCTCGATCAGAAGTGTCGGACGCTGTGAGATGAGGAGATCGGTGGCCCCGTTGAGCACCGAGAGCCCATTCCCTCCAACGTCGATCCTCACGAATCCCACGTTGCCGAGATCGAAATCGTCGAGTCGATTGGTCGCGACTTCTTGTCGCCAGGTCGACTCCGCCGCCGGCGAAGCCGCGAACAACGCGCTGTCTTCGCCGCCCCTTCCGCCATGCGGCACCCACAAATCCAAGTCGCCTGACTCATCGCTGAGTGAGACCGGATGGAGGAAGACGTTGGCAGGCAGCACCGGGGTGACGATTTCGACGAGCTCGAGGTTCGGTTCAAAAGAGTCGACCCGTGGTACCCGGCGGGCCAGCCACCACGACCATTCACCCCAGCCCGCGCCGACATCGACCGCGCCTCGGCCTTTGGGAACGAGTTCGTCGAGTCTTCTCAACTCCGGCTCAAAAATGCGATGTTGCCACGCGATCGCCGGTACGAGGACGGCCGTCGGCGTCCACCGCATTACCTTGGAGGCGACGCCCACGTCAGAATGTTTCCTTCCTGCAGGTCAGCCTGGCCGGCCCTCGATCCGTGGCTGCCGACCCAGCGTCGTTGCCGCCACGGATCCTAGGTCGCTCCGGGCGAGGAGGCTATTCGGGTGGGCGTTCCCGGCATGTGAGACTGCGGCTGCCGCAGCCCCTTGCGGCACACAGCACCTACGAACCTGTGCTTAGTTGTAGGAACTGAGGCTGATACTGGTGGACGTTTTCCTCCTGGGCCGACAAGCCGTCCAGAGTGTTGATGTCGTAGGACACTACGAGATCACCCGGGGAGGACAATTCGGTGTGGAAGGTCGACATGTAGGCAACCTCGTCGGCGTATTGAGTGATCTGCGGAATGGTATAGACCGGTATGGGCGCGCTCCACGGGCCTGCCGGAGAGCAAGCGTAGGAGAGGTCAACCGTCGTGTCGGTCAGCACACTCCCGGGTACGGAGACCGCGAGGAAGCCGCCTTTATTCGTCTGTGCCGTGACCCCCGTCAGCTCGTTCGTCGTGTTGACCGGGACGGCCGAGCCCTCACTGCTCACCCACTGTGTCCCATTCCAGTACTGCCAGTCGTTGAGATTCAACGCCTCACCCTGCGCGACCCGTGCCTCTTTCATCCCGTAGAAGGCACCCGACGTCGTGTTGCTCTCGGTCCCGTAAATGTAGGTGTAGCCGTCGACCTGCGTGATCGCATTGCCCCACTGTGTGAACGCGTCGGTCGGCACAGGGGTGACGGAGCTGAAGGTCGGCACTCCGCCGGCCGGCAGCCGAAGGACGGCAATGCCCGAGCGTCCGGTGAAGCGGTCGAACTCGCTCCCGGCCACTGGCGAGAACTCGTTGACGAAGACCAGCTGGTTGCCGTTCTCCACGAAGGTCGCCGCCACCTGCCACTGGTCACCAAAGTCGGTCGTGTCGGGGATCAGGGTCTGCGGCGCGCCCTCGGTGCCCGCGATGTCGCCGTCCATGCTGGTGATCGCCCCGACGGCGTCACTGTTCAACCCGCCCATGCTCCCCACCAGCTCGCTGCTGTGCACCATGGCCGTCACGTTGGCCAAGCCGTTTGCTTGCGCGGTTCCGATGAGAGTGTCCGAAAAGTCGAACACCTCCTGTCCGTCGGGCAGCTCGGTCGAATAAGTGGCGTCCCCGCCGACCCAGCCCGGACCCGTCTCGCTGGAGATGAGGTTGTTGAGGCCGGTGTCCACCTTGGCGGTGGGGGTGGTCTTGGTGGGTTGGCAGTCACTGCTCTGGGAACTGTCCGGGGTCGCCGTTGGCATGGGGACGGTGGACGGCTCACTCGTTGAAGCCGTGGGGGAGGAGAAGGTCGACGTCGCACCGTTGGCGGCCACCAGTGCGTAACCGGCAACCGGGGGGCTGACGACGATCCCGAGGACGGTGACCGAGGCGGCGGCCAAGGACCCGTCGAACTGGGCGTCGCCGAACGTGAAGATGCCGCCGTCGGAGGCGACGAGCCAGTAACCCTGCCCGTCGGGAGTGGCCGCCATGCCGACGATGGATTCGTTGAGGTGGACGGCGCCGGTGGAGCCGTAGAAGCTGGCGTCGCCGTAGGTGAAGATGCCGCCGTCGGAGGCGACCAGCCAATAACCCAATCCGTCGGGTGTTGGCGCCATGCCGACGATGGGCTCGTTGAGGTGGATGGCGCCCGTAGAGCCGAAGAAATTGGCGTCGCCGTAGGTGAAGATGCCGCCGTCGGAGGCGACCAGCCAGTAGCCCAATCCGTCGGGTGTGGCCGCTATCCCCACAATCGGCTCGTTGAGGTGGATGGCGCCCGTGGAGCCGTAGAAGTTTGCGTCGCCGTAGGTGAAGACGCCGCCGTCGGAGCCGACGAGCCAGTAACCCTGCCCGTCGGGAGTGGCCGCCATGGCCACGATGGGCCTGACCACCTTGATCCCCGACGCCGCGGGGGAGCCGAAGCTGGGGGCGCTGCCGTAGGCGGTGACCACACCGACCCAGTTGACGGTCCAGTAGCCGCCGTTGGGGTCGGCGGCCATGTAGCGCCCACCGCTGTAGTCGTTGGTCGTCGTCGTGTCCGTGGTGTCGGCGGTGGTGCGGGCCGAGGCGTGGTGGTTGGCGCGGTGATCGGCGCGGTGGTCGGTCACCCGACCCGAGGCGGCCGCGCCGAGCCCGAGCGTCGCCACCAACACGCTGCAAGTGACGCCTACGAGCGCAACGCCTCTCCGTGTTCGTGTGGTCCCCGAGTTTCGGACTGACCCAATAACGCGCATTGTTCCCTTCAGCCCGAAGTCGGGGGCCGCTGGGAAAATAGCTACGTGAAGATTGCTATTTCGGCGACCCGGCTGACTCGGAGAGTCCCGTGGTTTTGCGTCCCCCTCTCACGAGGGGTTTGCCTTTGTCGATTGCTATCTGTGGATGCTCGGTTGCTACTACGTGGTAGAGAGAGTCGTTGTTTTGCCTGGCCAATTCAAGTCAGGGGCGCCCTTTTGGGGTCGGGCCAACCAGCCGGCAACCGGCGCGCAACCCGAGACAGCCGTTTCGTTGCAACTCGCTTGCAACGAACGTGTACGTCACGCGCCCCACAGCGGCCGCGAATCCAGTATCGAGTCGCTCACAGTGTGCGGCCTGGTGCGTCCCCTCGTCTGCGTCCCGCGTCCCGGTTTACGGCGTGACGGCGCGAGGACCGCTCAACCGGTGACGGCGGACGCGGCGATCGTCGAGCCGGCCGGCGGCGCATGCTCCACGACCGCCTCGCCCCACTTGGAAATACTCGTCGTGACCTTTTCGCCAGCGGCGTCGCTGGAGATCTCCTCGACGGGCAGGGTGGTCCCCTTGGCAGCGACAGTGAGGGTGTTGTTCAGCTTCGGTGTGGAACCCGAGGCCGCGCTGGTCCATGCGAGCACATAGTGCGATCCCTTTGTGGACAGCGTGGTGCCCTTGCTCTTCGGGAGCAGGCTCTCGAGCGACTTCACCGAGACGACGGACTCGAGGTTCTTGTACTGGGTCGTACCCTTCTTCCAGAACTCCCAGCGCGTTCCGACCTTCGTGGCCTCGGCGGAGGTCATGCCGAAGAGAGAGGTGAGGCCCGAGGCCGACCCGCTGATGTAGCCGTCCGCCGCGGTCACCTTGACGTGGAGTACCGCCGCGCCGTCCGTGACCGTCTCCGTGCCGACGCTGGCGCCCACGTCGGCCACGATCTGCTCCGTCGACGACGACGTGGTCGAGGCGGCGTCGAACTCGAGGTGGGCGCTGGACTGGGCGGCGATCGCGGCCTTCGCCTCCTTGATCACACTTGCCGCCGTGACCGTCCCGGCCGAGGCCGGTGCGCCGAGGACGGCGAGGGGGAGTACGACGGCGACCAGGGCGATGGCGCCCAGAGCGTGGGCGCGGAGATGGCGGGGGGTGCCCGCGGGGGCCGAAAAGTGCACCAGGCCAACCTAATGGTTCCAGACCGGCCTGCGAGTAGCGGGTCGGTCCGGCGCCGCGGCGGGGGAGAACCCCCAGGTTGGCGTCGCTACCCCGCCGAGCGGCCCTGGGATCTATCCTGGAAAGGACACGATCCCCAGGAGGGAAACATGGGCATCTTCCAACGCGCGCACGACATCGCACAGGCCAAGGCCAACAAGGCTCTCGACGCCGCCGAGAAGCCGGACGAGATGCTCGACCTCTCCTACCAGAAGATGCTCGAGCAGATCACCCAGGTCCGCCGGGCGCTGGTCGACCTGGCGGGGTCCCGCAAGAACATCGAACTGCAGGAGCAACAGTTCCAGCACACCATCGACCACCTCCAGGACCAGGCCAAAGCCGCCCTGGGGCAGGGCCGGGAGGACCTGGCCAAAGAGGCACTGTCGCGCAAGGCCGCGGCACAGCAGCAGATCGACAACATGGAACCTCAGCGGGTCCAGATGACCGAGGAAGAGGAGAAGCTCACCAAGACCCTCGATGCCCTGCAGAAGCGGGTCAACGAGTTCCGCACCCAGAAGGAGACCCTCAAGGCGCAGTACACCGCGGCCAAGGCGATCACCTCGGTCAACGAGAGCACGGCGGGGATCTCGAAGTCGTTCAACGACTCGGGCGCATCGCTGCAGCGCGCCCAGGACAAGATCGCCACCATGCAGGCCCGTTCGGGCGCGCTCGATGAGCTGCTCGAGTCCGGCGTCCTCGAGGACGTGGGCGGAGGGGGCGACGACATTCAAAAAGAGTTGGACCAGGTCGGCAAGGACGCTTCCGTCGACAACGAGCTGGCGGCGTTGAAGGCCCAGTTGGCCTCACCGACCCCGCCCGCGCCCGACGCCCTGAGCGCCGCTCCGGCAGCCACGCCGGAACACGCGTCGTAGGGACCTTCGTCGCCAGGACGTGACGGCCGCGCACTGCGATGTGGCGCACCCGTGACGGCCGCGCTCTGCGACGTGGCGCACCCGTGACGGCCGCGCTCTGCGA
>Ga0182030_10020742_pt1 | contig 12370 bp, 13 predicted proteins | sample 812S3MmetaG_FD_121299 | JGI IMG/M metagenome (GOLD analysis project Ga0182030, IMG submission 121299) | Permafrost microbial communities from Stordalen Mire, Sweden - 812S3M metaG (Illumina Assembly) | ecosystem: Environmental > Terrestrial > Soil > Wetlands > Permafrost | place: Sweden...
CTGCTGCAGTCGATCGCTCTTTCTGGTGCTTGGAAAGATAGTACAAGTCTGAGCCCGACCCAGCTGATTTACTCCCCAGCGGAAGACATCCACGCTCTAGGCGTCGGCGGTAAGCTCTTCGAAGACGAAGACAAGGCGATCAGTCTAGAGTTCAACTTGATTTCGGGCGACTCCTGCGGGGTGGACATCCGAAAAGGCCGAAACAGAAATGTATTGGTAGCCATCAAGAATAAAGACGTAGCCGAAAGGCTGTCGAGTCTCGAGCGGCCCTTTAGCGTATTTTCTCCGGGGTTGGCTGGCATTTCGAAGCGTGAGAACTATATATCTGACGGCGTGCTCCTGCGCACTCTAGCCAGAGGGGACGCAAATCTGATCCTGCGAAATATTCTCCTCCGCCTAAGACATTCGAATGCTTGGAACGGCTTCTTGAGTGATCTGCAGGAAGTCTTTCCTAAGGTCGTGATCGACGTTAAGTACGAGGAGAAGACGGCAGAGTTCATTGACGTTTATATTAGTCCAGAAAAAGACGCGGTTCCTTTGGAGCTCGCCGGTACCGGCGTTCTTCAGGCCGTGCAGATTCTCTCCTACATCCACCGCTTCTCGCCGTCAATGATTGTGCTAGACGAGCCCGACTCCCATTTGCATCCGAACAACCAGCGGCTAATGTGCTCCTTACTTCGTCGAGTCGCTGAGGAGAGAGGAACACAGGTACTTCTGACAACGCATTCCCGCCATGTGGTTGATGCGCTTATGGGAGCTGCGAAATTCCTCTGGGTGAGACAGGGTTTGGTAGATGTTGCCGGCACCGATGACGAAATCGGTATTCTACTTGACCTAGGCGCCCTCGATATTAAAGAGCGAGCCGGACAGCACTCGACCACCGCGATTGTGCTGACTGAAGATGAGATCGTACGCCCCCTCGAATTGATCCTGTCAGCGTCGGGCTTCAATCTTTCGACGACCGTTGTGCTACCTTATTTTGGAGTTACCGGAATCAAGCAGCTGAGGCCTTTAGTAAAGATGATTCGCGCCACAAACCCGAAGGCAAAGATCGTGCTGCATAGAGACAGGGATTTTCTGCAAGATCCTGAGGTTGAAGATTGGAAGAAAGAAGTCCGGGCTTTGGGGGTCGAACCATTTGTTACACCCGGCCGTGATATCGAAGCGTTCTTCATTAACGAGGATTATTTGAGTGAATACAATCCAGAAGTCGACCTTCAAGATATACGGACAGTCGTTGGGGATGTGCTCGCGGCTACCAAGGATCAAATGGTAACGGATTATGTGAACGGACGAGTGGAGATCCTGCGCCGGTCTGGCAAGGCGGGGTCACTTAACCATGGCCAACTGGCGGTAGAAGCTAAGAATGCGGTCGCTAAGGAGCCCCGACGATATGCCGGCAAAGCGACCCTAAGAGCCATTCGTGCGGAGTTTCAAAAGATGCATAAAATGAATTTGGCGGGTGGCCAGTCGACCTCAGAATTTCTCGTAGACAGCAGTCTTGCGACGATCGCAAAGAAGCTTCCCAAACCCAAATAGGCTACTGAGCAACACAAGTCAAATCGAGCTGATCGAGCGCATCGGAGGACGAATGAACGAGGGGCAAAGCCGGGTTCGCGCCGCGCCACGGTGACACCTGTCGCTATTATGACGGATGGCTCCTGGGGGACGAAATAATGGATTCACCACAAGTTGACGCTGGCGTTCTATGTTTTACGTGAATTATTTGCCCCAAACGGCGTTCTCGGAGATTAGTCGGGGCGCAGTACAACGACCTGCGGCGCCCCCTGGAGCCTTCCGACGGGTCGGAATTTCCAACCCCGGGCCGCGGATGTGACGTCAATGTCCGCTGACGGCACGGGTCATGCGCCGGTGCGCATTCGCGAGAGTCCCATCGGACGGCCCTCACGGCCGACTGCCATCGTTGCCGAGGGCGGATCGACACCAGGCGACGGGCGACTGCGCCGGTGAGTATTCCGATGGATGCCGACCCCACTTCTGTCGCGTGTTCCGGCCAATATTGAACCAATCCTTGACATGGGTTTTGTGAGCCTTCGATGCCCGGTTGCCAAGAATGAGATACAACATGTTCAGCACTGGATCAAAACTCACGATCACCTGACGAGCTGTGAAGAGAAAGCTGCACCGTCAGCGGCTGACAAAGAGTTCTCGGGAAGCATCCCAACTCAACTCCACAGCTTCGCTCTGTCCGGCGCCGTGGCCGGGTTGCCGTGAGAAAGACCAGTGGCCCGGCGGCGCCGGGTCGTGCACAAACGCTTCCTCAATCCGCGCTGCCTGCTTAGGCTGTCCATCGTCACCCAGATACTCGACTGGAAACTGCACGGCACGGTCCGTGGCAAAACTGTAGCCGAGCATCGCGGTGGCCACACTGCCGCAGCCATCCGCATTGAATAGAACGAACTCAGCCGCGTGACCATCCCCGTTCCAGTCCTTGAGACTGAGCAGAACCGGCTTGCCTTCGTTATTCCCCTCGACGCCGGGCACAGCATAATAGCCTGGGCGGACGCGGTATGGGATATCGAAGCTGTCGGCATCAACCCCAGGCGCGCGAAAGGCTATGGTATTGATCGCCTGGTGCTTTTCGAGGTCCACCAGCGACAACCTCGCCGGACCCGTGAAGTGGCTGCCCCGCGTCCGGTCGTTACAAGTGTACTCGCCTGGAGCCATTTCGACTCGCGAGGGATTTTGCATCCACAGAACCAATCCGCGAGGCTTTCCCGTGGCCGCGCTAAGATCTGCGTACTCGATTACCATCCCGCCAGCGGGTATTAGCGCCTCGGGATTGAAGGCCGGCGTGGCAGCCGGCGCCCCCGCGGAAGGGTCAGGTGGGGCCGGCGCCGGGGAACCGGTTGTCGCGGGAGGAGCCCCGGCATGATCCGCAGGTCCGACAATCAGGGTCCCTCCGAGGCAGACCATCGAGAACAGGAACGCTATTCCTGCAATCCGCTTGGTGCTGCTTTCGCGAGCCGCCGGAATGATGGGGCCCGCGCCTTCTGAGACCGATCGGGCGGGGGACCGAGAGGGGGCGACGGCGCTCAACTCCTTGCCGCACGCCGGACAGAAACCGATGTTCGCCTCGACAACGGCGCCGCATTTGTTACACATCATGGCTCGTTGATCTCCTTAATAAACCCATGCCTTGTCACACGCCGGGCAGTGCACCTGGATCTGGTTGCTCTGAAACCGCGCATGGCGAGTCATCGCGCGGCTAAGCCCGGAACCGCCAAACATACCGTTGATCACTCCTCCGAGTACGCGGGCGCCCACGTGGTTAATTTCCTTTTCGATCCCCATCATTCCGGTGTACCCGCAGGAGCATTCACAGCCGCGACGGAACTCGGAGAAACGCGAGAGCTTCTCCTGAATGATCTGCCGCTCGCTCTTCTGCGGTGCGGGCGCGGGCAGAGGGGCGGAAGGCGGCGGCGCGGGCGGCGGACTGGCCAAGGCCGGTGCGCCAACCTCCGCCGCGTTCGGAACCCAGGCAGCGCCGCAGTATTCGCAGGCCACCGCGCCGGGCAGCGCCATCACTTCGTTTTGAGCGCCGCAAGTCCCGCACAAGAAGGCATGTCGAATCCCGGCCGCAGCGCTCGGGCGTTTCGCGCCGCCAGAAGCCGGTTCGGAGAGAATGCGGTTGGCTAGATCGAGCTGGAACCCGGGCAACAGGCCGGCCTGAATGGCGCGCTGGAGATCGCCCGCCACTACGCCTGCATCCGCGCCTTCCAGACGAGCCGCAATATTGTCGATCGATCGGTAGCTTTGCCGCATGACCAAGTCCTGATACACCGTCATCCGCCGGCCGTCTGCCTGCCGCTCTTTGCCTATGAGCAGCATCGCTACCGCCGGCGAGCCGAGCAGTGCGAGGCAGGACAATAATGATGAAAGAAAGGCACGGGCGTCGTGTGCCTCAAAGCCCCGGCCAATACTACCGAAGATGCTGAGCACGCCTAAACCGGCGAGCACGTATCCCCACGTTGAGAGAGGACTTCTTCTTTGATTTACCTGTGCCATTCCATTTGCTCCTGAACAGAAAGATGGGCGATCTCATCCTCGCGCGCCCGCAGCGCTGCCCGGAGCGCGATGCACGATCGTGCAAGCCGCTCGATCACGCCGTCGTGCTCGGTCGCGGGCCGGGTCTCAAACATTTGCACAGCTTCTTCCACACCGTCCACGGCACGAACCACTGCCTCATCGGACCTTACACACGCGGACGACTCGCTAGTGCGGTATCGCAACCCTGCAGCCACTTCCCGCAACCGCGACGCCGTGGACCGGGCCTGTTCGGAGGCCACCAGGTCGAGGCGGTCGCACAGAGCGAGCATGCGTTGGCGCGCGTCCCACATAGGCTCCCGTGCCGCAGCCTCCGCAACCGCCGCTACGCGGACATGTCTCGCAGCCGTGGCGTGCATCACCAGGATAATGGCGAGCAGCAGCAGCCAGAGCAAATGCCCGGCCAGCAGCAGCCGGAACGGTACTCCAGCGGTGGCAGCCACCACCAGGGCGAGGACACCCGTCCAGTAGATTCCCATGGCGGCGCCGGCACCCAACCGTATCGGCAGATCAGCGCCAGCGCGTGGGATAAAGAGCGGGTAGGCCAGCGTGAACCCTTCGGCCACCAGCAGGAAGGCCAGCGAAACGAAAAAGGCAGCCCCACGGAGCGGCACGGGCACAAGCAGCAGCGCGACCCCCACTGTCACTGGCAGGACCGCGGCGAGAACGGCAATTCGCAAAGAATTCAGGCTCATAGCGAAATCCTCAAACCTGCACACCGCACTGAAGGCAGAACTTCGATCCCGGTGCCAGCTCGTTCCCGCACGCGGTACAACGTGGCGCTCTTGATTTGCCGCATTCCGGGCAGAACTTCGCCTCGGCCGAGATGCCTCGCCCGCAGCCCGAACAGACCGTTTCGGCCCGCGGCGGCGGAGCCATCCGCGTCCCGCAGTTCGCGCAAAATGCGCTGTTCGGCGCCGCTATTGCGCGGCAATTCGGACAAGTGACAGGCGTTGGCTGGAGATTCTGGACGACCGGCGCCATCGCCGGGGCGATGGCGGAGCCGATCCCGGCCCCCATGCCGATGCCTATGCCTGCTCCCATCAGACCCGATTGCATCGAGCCTGGGTTGCCGGCGGCCGTCTCGAGAGTATCGAATGAACGCTCCTGTTGGTAGGTGTAACCCAGAATGCTCATCTCAGCACGTTTGGCCAACGCCCCTTTGAGCCTGGCTACAGCCGGGTCGCTTTCGGGAGTATTGACGGACGTGACAAAGAACTTCACCAACTGCAAGCCAAACTGCTCCAACTCGGGCAACAGTCGCTCTCGCAGGCTGTTGGAGAGTGATTCTAGATGTGCGCCAATTTCGAGAAGCGATATCTTATCTCGGACCAGGTGCTGAGCAATGGCAGTCTTCGCCAGCGTCAGAATCACGCCGCGAAAATACGAAGTGAGCTGCTCGCGGGTAAAACAGGGAATGGTGCCGACCAGCTTCTGGAGAAACTTCTTCGTGTCTTCTACCTGTACACCGTACTGGCCGAAGGCGCGGACCGGAAGCATAATGCCATAGACTGGATCCTGGAGTTGGATGGGGTCGCCGGTGCCCCATTTGACGTCGAGCGGAATGGCTTTGTTGACAAACCAAACCTCGGCCGTGAAAGGGGTGCGGCCGCCCGTAGGGAGATTCACGAACTCTCGGATGAACGGGATGGTATTGGTGTCCAGTGTATGGCGCCCGGCGCGGAAAGGACCGAGCATCCGGCCCTCTTTCACCAGGACCGCCTCCTGCGACTCCGCAACAATCAACTGAGTCCATGTGCCGAGTTCCTGCGAAGGATAGCGCCAAGCATAGACATCGTCGCCGGCCTGCCATTTCACTACATCGATAATCGACATTTTGCGCGTTACCGCCTGGAAGGGGCCCTTTGAGCCGGGCTAACTGGGATGAGCTATCTTAGCTTAGCTAGTCGCTAGGACCTGAGCTGGGTAGGGAGAGCGGACGGGCTGTTACACAGGTGTCTCGCGTCGCATTGAGAACGCCCTCACATAGTTTGCAAAGACGTCCAAACTAAATTACTGTCCTAAACGATACTATTCGCTGAACGCCGGGCAGTCAATATTATCTATGGGGGATGCTCGCCGAGGTTCGTGCACGCGCAGGCCGATATTCCAGGGCCTTAGAGGAAATAACGACGTTCGCCAATCGGCCGGAGAGTATCCGATCCCCTTCTAGACCTATCTCGGGCCGAAGAATCCTCGCGATCACACGACGCTTCGGAGAAATCGCGTTAAGAGTTCGAAACGAACCGCGGTGTTAGAGTCAGACACTTGGATCTTTACCCGGAATGTTCGGTCCTGAAGTGGCAGCGCCGAAGATCGACCGCACTTGCCTAATTCAAGGTATGGACCGAACCTCAAGCCAGAATCTTTTGCGTAAACATCGGGTTCACCAAACCGTTGCAGATAGCTGCGGCCGCGAGTTGGGATTGGCATCTCCTGGAGGCGCGATCGTTCACGTTCCCGTCCTGACCTTGCTTTCTCCCTTGGTCTCGGTGGACGGTTTGATTGCTTTCGGATTTCTTTGGCCGGCTTTACTCGACGGCGGCCTGCATCAACCCCGACAGATGCTCCAGCGTCAGATCCTACCTGGTCGCCAAGCGGTTAGCAACCGTTTGGAATTCGCCTGGACGCGTAAAGCCCAAAGCACCGAAGTGCCGCGATTATTGCTGACGGGTTTTTTGCGTCGCCCTGGTGGCTGCCATTCACCTCATCCGCCTTCAAGGTGGGATGCCGCACGGTTGGACAAAACGTCCCGCATTTCAGGCAGCCTCGCGATTTGACACCCGCCCCCACACCACGGTTTAATTTTTCAAAATGCGAGCCTTCGGCTACATCAGAGTCAGCACCGACAAGCAGGCAGACAAGGGCCTTTCCCTCGATGCGCAGAGGGAAAAGATTCGGGCTATGGCCGTCGTGCACGACACCGAGCTTGCCGACGTCATCGTCGACGCCGGTGAAAGCGCCAAGAATCTCGACCGACCTGGAATGAAGCGCATCCTCGATTTGGTCCGCGGCGGCGACGTGGACACCGTGATCGTCGCCAAACTGGACCGGTTGACGCGGTCCGTCCGCGATCTCGCCGACCTCCTTGAAGTGTTCCAGCGGAAAGGCGTCTCACTGGTTTCCGTGGCGGAATCGCTGGATACCGGCTCCGCTGCCGGGCGCCTGGTCCTCAACATCATGGTCTCGGTCTCCCAGTGGGAGCGCGAGGCCATCGGCGAGCGAACGCGGGATGCCCTGCAATTGAAGCGGACCCGACATGAATATCTCGGCAATGCACCTTATGGTTGCCGCCGCGCCGCAGACCAGCAGCACATCGAACCGGACCGGGCCGAGCAGGCTGTTCTCAAACGTATTCACCAGCTCCGCCAGGATGGAGTGAGCCTGCGAGCGATTGCCGCGGAACTCAACCGGCGGCGGCTGACAACGCGCCGGGGATCGCCCTGGCGAATGGAATATGTGGCCCGATTGCTCAAGGCGGCATGATTTGGGTTCCACGCCGAGAACCTCAGACTCAAATCCCAGGAGGCAAGACCTAATGGCCGAACGCCCAATCTTTATCCCAACACCAGACGAATCAGGGTTTGTAGAAACGCTGTCGTGTAGCCTCGTCTGGAGCCCTGGATTCGCGGTTTCCCAGAAGCAGAAGAACATCAAAGCGCCGCATGAAGCGGCGGCACGGGCGGGGTATTCGCCGGTGCTGGAGGTCTCAACCAAATCCGATGAGGAGTTGGGGCGGCAACTGAGCGCCTTCAACCTCAAGGTGCAGAGCCTGCAGTCAGGGGAGATCCCGCTGGAGTGCGCTTTCCAAGGCAGCAAAGTCTTCCAACATTGAGGACCGTACGTGGATCTGTACCGGGCCGAACCGCGTGATGCAAAGCGGGACCAGCGTTTGCAGGAGTCTGGAGGGCTGATCGGATTCAACTTCGAGGGGAAGCAGTTCCCGCTCGAGCCGAAGACCGCCTTCTACGATTGGCTATACGTCAGCGCCGTCTACCCGCAGCTGGAGGCGCTGGCCCCGCTTTGCCAGTATGCCGGGTTCACGGACATCGAGTTTAACCCCAACCGCTCGATAAACTGCCAGGCGCGATCCTGCGCACTATTCGTCGCGCTCAACAAGGCTAACCTGCTGGACGAAGCGATGAGTTCTGTGGCGGCGTTCGTCAAACTGCTTAGCGCACCTTAGGTCCTACGGTGATTTGGCTGAGGGGCTCCATCCCGTCGGAAAGCGGAGGTTCAGTTTCAAATCCGATATCCGCGGGGGTTCACTCTGACCGATGAGAATGTGCGCTCCTGCGGAAGACGGAGCGATGGGTTCCGGGGCTTCAGAAGGCATATCAGCAGTTACACGACCGGCTCGGCAGTTACACGACGCAGTTAGATCAGCTCGCGCGAGTTCTGAAGAACCCGCCAGACGACTGGCCGCAGCTGCCATCTGATACGCTTGCCGCACTCCTATGAGTTGGAATCGCTTCGACTGGTCTTCGTAATCGATGTCGTCGATTTCACAAGTACTGTCCTGCCCGGTGGTCCGGATCACGCTGTTCTCGACGGCCAGGTCGACTCGTACGGCCCCGGCCCCTATGGGAACGCATCCGCCGGGCAGAGATCTTCGCTGACGATGCACTTCGACTCAAGGATCGAATCATCGACCAGACGGATGTGGTCGCTGCCGAAATGGAGAGCGCCATCAAACAATGGCCGAAATTTCCGATGGCCCTGTTCAAGCGCTGCCTGAACAAGATCCAGAACATCCTGACCGGTGCGTTGGAGGTGAAGGAGCTTCTCGGCACAACGCAGAACCTCCAGGCAACAGAGCCTGGCACTCTGAAGCAGTCGCTGCGCGACCTTCGGATCGCCGAGGCATTGGGGAAACTCCAGCAGTTGGCACGCGAGGTGGGACTGGACGGTGCCGGTGGGGCGGCGCTCAAACTCGACGAAATTGACGGGCAAATCCTCCTCCGACTTTGTTGGTGCTCGCCCCGAAGGGATTATTCACATCCCCGGAATGCTTGGTCACGGTGGTGTGCTGATACCGGGCGCTGTTTCGAGCATGGGAGGCCACACGTTTGCCGCCGTGGAAGATTTCGATAGTGGTGGCGCTGAAACGGGCTTCCAGGTTCTTGGCGGAGCGCTGGATCATCGCCGCACTGCGCCATCACAAGACAACCTGGCCGACGCGCTATTCACATCGCCGGAATCCGCACTTAACTGGAGGATTCCAGACAACTTAACGCTGCGCGGGCATCATGATTGGCCAGACAAGGCCACTTCTTAGTCATCGAAAAGTGAAAGTGTTTGTAGGGAGTAGGCGAGAAGAGAGCCCGAACCCTCTCCAGGTAATGGTATTTGCGTTATGCATCCGATTTTCGTTCGCCAGCGCAAGCGCTCCTCGAAACCTTGTGTTACCCTGCGGTGTCAAGCTCAGATCTGTTGTCATACTCGCATGCCGCCGCTGCTCGTCCGGAACCGTCACGTCCTGCTAGCCGGAAGGAACAGGGGTGGACGATGGGGCCATCTGAGGGCGGGAGGTAACCACGAATCTTTCGATTCTCGAACGAATGGTCGGGGAAGGCGACCTTAGCAGGCAGGCCTTCAGCTACCTACTGAACTGCCGCGGAGAGGTTGAATGGCTCGACTACAAAGAATCACTTCGGCTAGATGATGACCACGAGCTCTGCGCCTTTGCGAGAGACGTGCTTGCGTTCAAGAATGTGGGAGGAGGCTATATCCTTGTCGGCGTCAGAGACAAGACATGGGAACAAGTCGGCCTGTCGGCGCCGATCCCTTATGACACCAAGCTCCTAAGGGACAAGGTCATGCGCGCCACGGGTCTAACACTCGATATCGACTTAGTTACCCATTCGCTTACGGACGGCTCTGATGGTAAGTTGTTTGCTCTTATCCTCGTACGCGCAAGCCGAAGGCGAAAACGCCGTCGGACCCCGACTGTCGTAGCAAAGGACTTCTGCGCAGGGAAGCCGTACGGCGTACGTCGCGGAGAAATCTATGTTCGCGATGGCGATTCAACGGTAAAGGTGAGCACTCAGGAACAGCTAACGAACCTGCTGGACAGGCTTGAAGATCAGGCCGACGACGATGCGATTCGGTCAGATGAGACCCCCTCACCGTTTGCCGTTGAGGAAGGAACGTATCGGCTCCTAGACAAGGGCTTCGGGGGGTTCGTAGGGCGTGTGGCACATCGTGAGCAGCTGCTCGCCGCCGTTCGTGGCGATCCGAGGATTTGGATCATCAATGTTCACGGCCCAGGCGGAGTTGGCAAATCGGCCCTCGTGAACTGGGCCACCTATGAGTTGTACGAGAAGCGCGAATTTGAAGCGATTCTTCAACTCACGGCGAAGGAAACCATCCTCACCGACGCTGGAATCGTCCGATATAGCCGGTCGCTCTATTCCCTCGAGAATCTACTGGATAATATTCTTCTCCTCTTCCAAGAGGGTTTGGACAAGGATCTGCCTACCAAGCAGCGTATGGCCTATGATTTGCTCGCTGCCTGGAAGACGCTGCTCGTGCTCGACAACATGGAAACCGTTTCCGACGGCAGGGTTTTGTCCTTCATCCAAGGTTTGCCAGTGGAATCGAAGAGCAGGGTGGTTCTAACGAGTCGGCAGAAAACTGGCGGGTGGGAATTGGCTCTGCCCGTAACCGAAATGAAGGCACCGGAGATGCTCGATTTCGTGCAACTGAAAGCCCGAGAACTCGGTGTCTCTTTCCCGACCGACGAGGCGACAGTCCTCGAAGTGACCCGGGTTTCTGGCGGCCTTCCACTCGCTGCCCAATGGATCATCGGCCGTTATAGGAACACGGGGAACCTTGATCTGGCCTTCCAGGGGGTTAACCGCAAGGACTCGCCAGTGTTGGAGTTTAGCTTCAGGAACATCTGGAGCACTCTCGACGCTGACGCTCGTACTGTGCTGGCCGTGATGAGTATTTTTGACAGCCCTCCAACGCTTCACGAAATCGTGGTGGCCACGGAGACCGCCGTTGACACCGTGGAGAGGGCCTTAGGCCGTCTAATTGATGTCACCTTGGTGAATCCCATAACCCAGCAGTCCGACGGACGTAAGGTATACAACGCTCTTCCGATCACTCTCTCGTTCTCGCGTAATCAACTGGCCAGCATGGGTGAAGTGGAGGTTCACGCGCGGCAGCGGGTGCAGCGTTTCAACGAACAGATGGAACTCCAAGTGTCCGAAATAACCCGATTCCAGGGCGAATTTGACAAATACGGTTTATCGACACCGAACGAGAAGAGAGCAGCCATTCTGTGCAGGCGGGCTGAGTCGGAGATGTTCTCTGGGAATGTAGATACTGCCGAGTTGATGTTTCAACAGGCTCGAGATCTGGCCCCGCAGTCGGCCTATGTTTACGCAAAGAGCGCCGCTTATGAATTGGCCAGAAATCGCGTCGGGGCCGCGCTGGACCGCATTGAACAAGCCTGCAGTCGCGTGAATGCAAGGACTGGGGCACTATGTTACACGGTTAAGGCGCGAATCCTCGACGTACAATGGGACAAAAGTGGTCGCCTAGCAGCATTGGAAAAAGCGCTCAGTTACGAATCGGAGGACTCGGTGTTGCGGCACCAGTACGGCGTGGCGCTGAGCCGCGTTGGCCGGACACAGGACGCCGTTAAAGAGTTTACCAAAATCATTGAGATGGAATCGAAGCGGATCCCGGTTCGCGAGACGTTGATAATGGCCCTGACCACGCGAATTATCAACTACAAACGACTCGGACAATTCAACGATGCTCGCGACGATATTCAGACAGCAAGAGAGTTGCTTGTGCGACACTCCTATCTTTCCCATTCGGGTGCGAGGCTATCGGAAATCGAGGCCGAAATGCCCGTTGGGGAACCGGACGCGACCGTGGGAAACCGTGACTGAACGATCTCGATCCACGCGGTCTGTTGTGAGGCGTCGGAATCGGTATCGCTGGATTAGTGTCCGCAAGCCAGCCTGCCGAACCGCCGAGCCGGCGGCCCACCTCCCAGCGTGTGCCGCACCACCGGGTCGGTTGCTGTGGACGGGAAGACAAGGAAGGGCGCAAGGGGCGCCGGAAACGTGCTCCCGCCGGCGGCCGAGGTGTGGGTCTCCGAAGCCTCACCCACGCCTGGTTGTAGTTGCTGGCACCCCGTCCCGGACGTGGTCGCCGACACAATACCCCGGCAAAAACGTCGCGGATGGGGTCCAGTCATTCCGCGGCAATACCTAGAGCGCGTCCCACGAACGTTATTACCAATAAAGACGGGCCTCGCGATGCAATTGCGCCTTCACAAGAC
>Ga0182030_10020744_pt1 | contig 12369 bp, 8 predicted proteins | sample 812S3MmetaG_FD_121299 | JGI IMG/M metagenome (GOLD analysis project Ga0182030, IMG submission 121299) | Permafrost microbial communities from Stordalen Mire, Sweden - 812S3M metaG (Illumina Assembly) | ecosystem: Environmental > Terrestrial > Soil > Wetlands > Permafrost | place: Sweden...
AATAATATAAAATCTTAGATAGTAATAGTAACAAAAAAGATAAACTAATCACAAATAGATACCAAGTCTAAAATCCTAATAAAAAAAAAATATATTCAAGATTAAGAGTAGTCTTAAAGCCTATATATATATAAGCTGCTATACTTCTACTTAATTATTGAAAAGTTATTAAAAGTATTTTGCCTTTGTATCTTCTTGTATATAATAAATACTCTACAAACTCGCAGATTAGAATCCTGAATTCTATTCAGTATATCAGACCAGTTAACCATAGCCAACCATTATAAAATATTTATAGTAACTATACAAAGTATTTAAGCAAGGTTTATAGATAATTAAACTATACATAGTTTTTTTATATATTAATAATAATCTATTTTATAGTTAGAACTTATACGTCTTTATAAAAGTAAATAATATATCAAAAAGCTTATAATTACCTAATTCCTATTATAGTAATAGTAATATAAAGGAGATAAGTAAGAAACAGTAGTTAGATAATAGTATACATACTATCTAGCACATACTAATAGAAAGTTCAAAAAATCTACTATTATATACTAGACACTTAATTATAAAGTGTTTCAATATAAAGCCAATTTCAAATTCTATTATAAAACACAAAGTAAAAAGAAGTAAAAGCTGAAAGTAAAGAGTCGAAGATTTATTATACAAAAGCTTTTCCCTAAAAAAGAATAACCAATTTTACTAGCCACTTTTACTCTAACTTAATTAGAGAATATTAAAAAACATAAATTTTCCAACAAAGTACTAACAGTCACAAATATTATTAGAATTTTACTAAGGTTATTATAATCACACTACCACTAACCACAATCCTTAATCACTTAATTAAAGAAGATATTAGTCTATGTAATAATAGTAGATAATATAATACATTCTAGTCACCACAATACTAAGAATAACTTTTTAGTATTATAATAAAATTCAGAGATCTATATCTAATTGTTTTATATATTCAAAAAATAAAAAAATCTTAATAGTAGTATTATAAGTCAAAAGATTATATTATAATATAAAAGCAAACTCTTTGTAAATTCAAAAAGACAGTAATAATATAATAATAAATTTCGAAATTAATAAGTTAGAAGTATTCAGGAAAAATATGTAATATACTGAAATAAAAATAAATAAAAATTTTAATGTATTTATAGATTTAAAGTCACTTGAACTTAAAGTATCTACGATTTGTCTTGCTACAGGGTGCGTCTTGCTACGCAGGGAGAGACGTTAATTAGCATGTTGCATGATTTTTCGGTCCTCGGTGTCAGCTCACGGATTTGCCGATGTTGCGATTCTGCAGTGCTGATTCTTCGAGAAGGTCCACAGACGTTCTAGTCAAGCTGATTGCTTAGCTTACGTTTTTGAGCTGAATGACGACGAGGTTTAAAGCAACGTTGCAACGATCTGAAAACAGAGGTTGAGATCACGTGGATCAAACTTCGCGATCTTTAGTGACTGAGCCGTTGTATCTGTGCTCTGTGCTGGATTGTGTTTTGTCCAGACCAGAGTCTCGAAATACGTTTGTGGCCCGATTTTCAAGCCACTTAGTTGTAGACTTTTTCAAATCCCTCGCCCCCCCTTCTAGGTCGGCTGCTTCGGGAGAGAGCTGGGTATCGGGTAAGGGAAATAAGTTCAACATTTTCAATCGTTCTCGGTCGTTATATGACTGCCGCGCGAGGTTATCTATTAATAGAGTTTGTGCTGGGAGGGAGATCAAAATTGGGATATAATTCAGGATCCGTCGAGCATTTAGAGTCGTCTAGCTTCAACAGTCTGCTATTCACCCATAATATTATAAAGATAAGAATATTCTCCTAATATGGAATGATGAGGCATATCCTCTCTTCTCTTTCATAAGATTGAGCTTTTTCGAGTGCTGCAACTTGGGTTATGATGACTTTCGCGGCGTGGTGGCTCGCTGACCACCGTGACTTTGACAGAGGTATGGTACATTTTACTGGAATCTTACTAGGATTTATATAGACAGAGCGTATAGAGTTCCGCGAATGTTTATTCATTTTTGTACATCAATCCCTGTAACAAAATGAAGCATTACCTTAAGATACATATCCCCCTGCTTGGAGACTCGGCAGAATCCGTACTAGCGCCAAAGCCGATGAAATTATCTTGAACCTCAACATCCATCCATGAGTCTTTATACCGCCCAATCGCACCACAACCTGCCAGAGACTGTCGAGGGACAGGAAATTGGTAGTTAAGGCTAGTAGGAGGTGTGTTAATACCACGTCTGTATGTGACTGGCATTTTACAATCCGTAATTGTGGTGCACTTAGAACTCGACAGCATGGCTTCAAGGAGTGTTTCCCCGGGCGGTGCACTGTTGCGAGCATCAAGAATATTCTCGATACCCCCGCCTCTTCCTAAACCCGCAATGGATCTATCATCTGTCGCAACTCAAAGCTCCGACTCGGCGACCCTTCCATATCCAGTCAGAGTCTCAGTCACAACTCCCCCATCATCACTAGCAAGAGGCGATTGGGGCTTCAAACGACCACTACCATTAAGATCAACCACAAAAACATCAACACCCATAATACGAGTGGAGTCTATCGACACTTATGAACACATAACGGAATTTGGATCGGCAGCGGATCATAGTTTGACGGTTCAGAAATGGCAAGAGATGGGCGTGCCTCTGACAACTCCGTCGGTCAAACGCGTGGGAACTGGAGCTATGACTTCTCAGCTGGATTTTGGAAGATATGAGGACTCTGCCATGGGCTCTCAAAAGAGTGTTTTTGAGGATGACATAGATTCAACAGTGCCGGCCCAGGACGGCCTGAAAAAGGACGACGATGCGCGGTGGAAGTTCGAGGGACCATGGCTCGCAGGGCTCAATGAAGGAGACTTCATCACCTATGTCTCCAAGGTAGTCAGGCGAAAGAAACCCGAATTTCAGAAATTTCTTCGAGAGGCTTGTGCTATTGCCGCAACGCAGGAAATAAGAGCATCCGCGCGAGAAGAAGGAAATACCAGTGAACCCATACAAGCCAGTGACATTACGGACGAGCAGCTCGATTCTTATGTCAAATATCTTCGCAGTAATAATATTCAGCTAAATAGTCTGATCCGCCAGTTTTTGGGGCTTCCCCCTTCTCCCAATCCTACTCCCGCCGACTTATTAAGGAGCTTCAACGAAGATGGGATCACGACGCCGACGATTAAAATGTCCGATATGGCTCCCACAACCAACTCGCCATACGCTGAAACAGGCCCTCCAGCGACCCATCCTTCGGCAGGCCTGGCCTACAGCCGTACCTCCTCCTATCTCTTCAATCATCCAAAATTTGGACCTCAGAAGACCAAACCACCAGTCCAAGCACGGGTCGTGATGCCCAAAAATGCTGCTGGGCTTTTCGCCCCTCTTCTCGGAGTAGGAGGATTTGCGGTTGATGTTCCCTACGGCAACCAATCGTTCAAGACCAATAAAAAGAATATGAACAACAGAGGAAATTCAAGAATCGAAGAGGTTCCCGGCTTGACCAACATCCAGCCAGATGTAGTGGGTGGATCGAAGGTGTGGGTGCAGCCGATGTCTGCTAGCATTGATCCCAAAGGGAAGGTGGTGTTGAAGGTTATGGCGGCAGATGAGGAAGCAGTGGCTGTGAAGACGGACACGACGGATCAGATTCCTCCGCGGGAGACGCTTCCTCCAAGGCAGTCGTCTTGGAATAATGTTCCGAGTAGAGCGAGTCGTTCGGCTTATCAGGGGAGCTATGGGGCTAGTAGGAGCGAGGCGGCACCTGGTGGAGGGGAAAGATCATCCTGGTATTAGATATGTGTACAAATATGTTGCATAGAATTGATTATGTAGAATAAGAAAGAATGTGTAACACTATACTCCATAATCCTCTTTTAACCCATTTCTAATTTAATATTTCCTGTGCCCAAGAAACGTCCCTTAACGTGCCTCAGTACAAAATTTGCTAAGTCTTGAGTTGAATATCTAGCACCAAAGCAAGAGGATAAATACAGATTTAATTGGAACCTCAAATTTTCTATCCAAAGTCCCTGATATGGACCCCTATCTGATACTGTATTTCCTTGTCATATTCTTCCTTCCAACCCTCATCAGGTGATTGAGACTATGTTCAAAGAACATTAAGATAGATCAAGTCTGAGATTCACAGACTTGGGATGGCTGGAATGATCCTTCCAGAGCGAAGTAAGCCATAAGGCAATGAGCAGACAAATATTGAACTTCGACGATTATTTCATTTCTGAGCAAATCAGTCAAGACAAAACCATGTCCACGCCTAGCTCAACGTAGCCGAGAAACTCTACTGTGTCGTGAACGTCTCGCTGGAAGTACTCCAGCGTGGAGAATACTTGTTCCTCCGCAGTCCTGTTAGATTTAGGATGAGTACAAGTTTTGGTAGCATTAAAAATCTTAACTACCGACTTACTCTAGCTGTCTAGATTCCAAAATGTTTTCGCTAGGGTTCGGATGTGCAATAAACTGCTGCTCAGTAGTTTCTAGGGAATTCTAGTCAGAGGTACGGATGTGCCAGAGAGAATGCTAGTTCTAAAGGGAAGGTATCGGAATACACAAGTCAAGCAGACATCGCTATATGCCACGGAATAGAAGAAATAGAAAACCTGCTGCACATGTAGTGTGGAACGATAGAGATAACTCACCAACGAGGACTTTCTCGACCGCTTCGCCAATGATCCAGTACACACCATTTCCTGATTGCAGTGATTCAAGAAAGATACACCTCGCGGACCAATCAAATACTCCATCGAATACTTGGCATAAGACTCCTGCTATCTGAAAATATTGGGCAGAACTGGGAAGTGGAGACGAAAGACGCAAATTGAGGATAAGGCATTTACGTGTATTGCCTTGAAGTCTCATTATTATCCGAGGGGTTGTCTTCTGATCTTGATCCTTTCGCGCTGAACCAGGAATGATAGAATCGTTTCTGATGATCTTAGAAAGTGTCACTTGTTCAATACCCCACTTGAGATGGTAAGACTGAGCTTCTTCTTTTTCGCCTTTGGAACATTTTACTTTCACAACGCGCCATACGATCGAGTCAATTGGTTACCAAAGGGCTTTATACTAATACTCGAAATTCTATAGGCAAGGTTTAGGAGAGATTGAGGAGGGGATATATCTGAAAAATGGAACTGATAGAAAAGACTGAATTTAGAGAGAAAGAACGGCAGAGAAGGGGATAGAACAGCAGATAATTGTGTATAACAGAGAATATGTAAAGATCAACAGACGTTATCTCATTGTTTTGTATTGAATTTCAAGTTTCTAAAGACAAATTGAGCCTCATCACAAAGAAAGGAAGATCTTGGATACAGCGATAAATCACGTGAGAGAGAGTAGGTCTGTTGGCGCTAGTGTTAGCGAAGCTCGCACATTGTGAGATTCAGAAAATCTACTAAACTTTTTGACAACGACAATCTCGACAGTCACTTTAATCCGCAATCATGGGTCGAGTTCGTACCAAGACCGTTAAGAAGTCCGCCAAGGTCATCATTGAGCGATACTACCCCAAGTTGACGCTCGATTTCGAGACCAACAAGAGAATCTGCGATGAGATCGCAATCATTGCCTCGAAGCGTCTCCGCAACAAGGTACGCTCGACACTAGCAATTGGGAAAATACCATTCTAACACGCCTGTCAAAATAGATTGCCGGATACACTACCCATTTAATGAAGCGTATTCAACGTGGTCCCGTCCGTGGTATCTCCTTCAAGCTCCAGGAAGAAGAGAGAGAACGAAAGGATCAATACGTCCCCGAAGTTTCTGCCCTTGATGTCACCCAAAACGAGAGTGGACAACTCGATGTCGATACCGAGACAAAGGATCTCCTCAAGAGCCTTGGTGTATGTTCTACGGATTTTGTAGATTTCTGGGCTATCTGACAATATTACAGTTCGACTCGATCCCAGTCAACGTCGTCGCCGTCACCCAACAACAGACTGTCGAGCGTGGTCCTCGCAGATTCAACGACCGTCCCCCACGAAGAGATTAAGCTGCGATTTTGGGCAAAATTTGATATCATGGATGGGCTGGCAGGGATCTGGTTGCTACTGGGCGTATTGCTGGCAGGTTATGCATACTAGATCAATGTGAGATCATATCCCACCAAGGTGTCGCTGATTCTCTCCTGGAGATGATGCTTGATTGCCATTTTCTTTCCCTCCTTTGCATAACATGTGCTGTGACGATGTACCGACATTGCTCTACGGCTTACTTGGCTCATGATCGAAGCAGTGCCGATGCGGCTTTGAGGATGGGACTAAAACTGATTAACTACGATGAGAGATATCGTATTCTTAAAGGCTCGACTCCATTTTTATGCCAGGGTATCATAGATCCATGCTCAACGCCAAATACCGTAATATCATCCCATCACCCGCAGATATTATAGCTTCCAATCAGTATCCTCTTCTTCTTCCCCATGTCTCCTCTGCCTTGCAGTGCCAAAACTTGATGTGTGGCCTTCCAAAGTCAAGTGCATAGTATCCAGCCGATCACCCAAATCCTCTTCTGCAGCAAACGAAGGTGGCTGAGCAACTCCTTCAACATTGTTTTCCTTAATAGCGACATCAACCAAGCCTTTCTTAGCCGCAAATCCCTTGTCCCCCCTCTCCATCGCAAGATCTGCAGCATCCCGTCTCTTGCTCTCATCGTCACTCAAATCCATCTTGGAAATCCCTTCAACAACCACATCCTGGTCTGTCTTTGGCTCGTCTCGAAGCTCGATATCAGCGCCATAACCATCTCTCTCCCAAGCTGGACGTTCACTCAATTGGACCCTGACATATAATGCCCTCTTGGCACATGCCTCAGAGCACCACTTCTCAACCTCGCCTTTCTCGACGACCTTGAAATCTTTCGCCTTGCCATATTTTCCAACTAGCCTATACTTCCCAGCAGCGCCATCCGTGACCCTGGGATTTGGACATAATGTGTACCCACAATGCTCGTTGATATTCCGTTCCAAAATTAGAGCATCGTAGTCGCTTGGTTGAAAGGGGCGCAGGAGGGTCTTGAAAGTCTGCGCATCTGCAGGCGAAGGATTCGAAGCATCATAGGGGGCTGTGGCTAGCGGATAATCTATGAGTGTTTCCGTAGAGAGGAGTATTTCTAGTTCGATATCTTTTCTCTGTTGGATGAGATTCGCATGGTACAGAGCTACTTCGCGGTCCTTGTCTGCTTTAGAGGATGTTGTAGTGGGGTAGGAAGGCTTCTTCAAGATAGATTTGGGAGCTTTAGCGGTTGCCATTTTTGCTACTGAGCTGTTTGTTTTCGAGCACTGGTCATATCGTAAAGAATTAACTCATCGGTAGCAATTCAATGAGGGGTGGTACTTAGATATTTGCTTTGCGATTGGAATCCTATGTGATGGTGGACTTCGAAGCGACAAATGATCCCTGTCGCCTGCTGCCACCATTATCCGGGACTCCACCGCCTCATGCTGTTCAATCCTCTCACAAACCAATTAATTTGTATTGCTTGCCTTCGTCTGAAAGATTTAATTTGGTAAGTCATCACGATCTAAATGTTTGGTGCTTTGGATTTATCAATCTGACAGCTCCTGTTTCACCTGTTCTAATTCATGCGAACATGCGCTGACGTAGACTTTTGACTACTGTAGAATTCAATCAACGCCCCGCTCAGACTGTTGACCATTCTGCGTTCCTGGTCTATACTACCGCAAATACACTGCATTGCGTACCTTGGTACAAAAATCATTCTGCGAATCTCACAAAACCCCACCGCTTGGGTTGCCTCGGGCAATTCCTTCTCGTACCGTGGTAGGCAACGAGCCGATCGAGTTGGTCAAGAAAGCTTCCCATTTTCACACATCCAAAATGTCAAGTCCGCCCTTTAAAGTTAAGGCAGTATTTGAATACACCTCACCACACGAAGATGATCTTCATTTCCCAAATGGACAGATAATCACGGTTACAGAAGAAGAGGATGAGGATTGGTACGTGGGCGAATATGTGGATGCTTCTGGCGTGAAGCAGGAAGGGATCTTTCCGAGGAACTTTGTGGAAAAATACGAGCCTACTGCTCCTCCCAGACCAACACGTATCGGCCGTTCAAAGAAAGAGGTGGAGCCTACCGCAACCTTTGAACCAGCTCCTACGATCGAGCCAGAGAAGGAACCAGAGCGGGAAGTGATACAAGCTCCTATTGCTAGAGAGCCAAGTCCACAACCAGTAACCTCTCCACCACCTCCTAGAGATAGAGCTGCAGAAATCTCGCCTCCTGCCGCTCCCAAACCGATTCCATCTTCGAAACCAGCTGCTCCTCCGCCTGTCTCCGAAAAGCCGAGCGGAGGCTCCTTCCGAGATCGCATTGCAGCATTTAATAAAGCAGCTCCTCCTGTTGCTCCTTTCAAACCTGGTGGCTTAGGCTCCGGATCTTCAAATAGCTTTATCAAGAAGCCATTCGTCGCGCCACCTCCAAGTAAAAATGCTTACGTACCAACAGCACGAGAACCTCCGCTACAGAAAATTTACAGACGTGAGGAAGATCCGGAGATAGCAGCAAAAGAAAGTGAGAATCTAGAGCAGGCAGAAAGAGCGGGTTTAGCTCCGTCATCTAATGATGCTAACGCTATGGATCAACCTAAACCCACGAGTCTCAAGGAACGGATTGCATTGCTACAAAAGCAACAGGCTGAACAAGCAGCCCGACATGCCGACGCCGCAGCCAAGAAAGAAAAGCCAAAACGACCTGCCAAGAAGAGGACGGAATCTCATAATACCATCGAAGCAGCAGACGAAGATGATGGGGCTAGCTTGGAGAGGCGAGATACCGAGGAAACTGTGGGAAAACCTTCAATGGATTCATTACGAGAGGAGCCCAGTGCGCCAAGGAGACGCAAGTCCTCAAGGGGCGCAGCTACTACCCCTGGTCTTCATCCTAGAATGTCATTTGGGGATGGCAATGAGGCAGATATGTCAGGAGCTGGTGACACAACAGAAGAACCGGAAGAGATGTCTACTGGACGCGACGATAGCGATGACAAGCCCCGGACTAGAGCACCTCTACCACCTGCACGCGCACCGACCGCCCCCATACGTGAGCCTGATGTTGGGGAAGAAGAAGGTGCTGCAGAAGAAGGCGAGCCGGAAGGTGACGAGGAAGAAGAGGAAGAAGAAGAGGAAGAGGAAGACGATATCGATCTAGAAGTACGTCGAAAGGAGGAGCTCAGAGCACGTATGGCTAAGATGAGCGGAGGCATGGGCATGCATGGTATGTTTGGCGCTATGCCAATGCCTGGTCCTGCACCTCCCAAGAAGAAGAAATCCACTGGCGCCAGTGAGAAGAGGTCGGGAGAATATGGAGCCGACGATGTTCCAGCCGCAAGCACAAGGGCTCCTCCAGTGCCTATGCCCGGATTGTCTAGAGTCTTAAGCCCGGAGCACATCGAGAGGCAGCCGGAGGAGGAGGAGGAGGAGGATGACGATCAGACTCCAATTGTTAGGATTCGTTCGTCTGATGAGGTCCCAGATGTTGAGGACGTGGTGCCTCAGTCAAGAGGAGCTCCACCACCAAGTATGGACACCCTCGACCTTCTGGTTGATTATGCTAATTCCGTAGTCCCATCTCGTGATACTGGTGCGCCTCCAGTACCTGGAAACAGACCTGCCCCTCCACCCGTACCAAGTCAGTGTAAGTATTACTCAATTATTCTGACCTCAATATTCCTAGCTAACTTTCTTAGCTCGGCCTGCCGTTCCCGCAGCTTCAATGCCATTATCTCCTGATCCTGGATCCGAATCGGATGATGAGATGTCTGAACGTGCCCAAGGATTATCTTTGGATACTCCAATAGCAGAAGTACCTCGACCTCCTCCAAGACCGACTGAGACACCTCGATCTCCAACAACCAAGAGAGCGTCATATTTTGGTACGGATCAGGCTCTTCCATCATCTCCTACAACCCCTGGATTAAACAGGGATAAACGTACGAGCAGAGTCCCTCCAATTCCTGGAGCAGCTTCTGTTATTGAGCCTCAAAGCCGAGCGCCGCCACCACCTCCACCTACTGCACCTCTGAGCAGATCATCTACCGGGGATCATCATGTTCTACCGTCTCCTAAGCACGCTGCTGAGGAGCCCAGCGATGAAGAAGTCACGGAATATGAAGGAGACTATGATACGGACATTGCTTCCGCTGCACCACACAAAGATGCTTTGAAAGCACACGCCAGAGATTCAAGCTTTGAAGACAATACTTCTGGCCGATCTCCCTTGGGATCACCCTCTTCCATTCCTCCTCCACTTCCTTCTTCCTCTGCTCCGCGTGCAGTACCTCCACCACTACCATCACAACCACCTCCTAATTCAAGACAATCGGCGGACATGCCAAGAGCAGCCCCCCCACCCCCACCTTCTTCCAAAATGCCTGCTCCTTGGGAAAATGATGACGATGAATATGATCCTTACAACTACACTGCGCCGCCTCCTCTCCCAAAACCGTTTGCTCCGTCTGGTGGCGCTCCAACACCTAAGATTGAGCGAAAAGAGTCAGATCTATATTCTGCATCACCTCCTAGATCTTACGCATCGCCGCCTCAAGAAAGAGCTGTTCCGTTACCACCTCGTGAGACTGCTCCCCCACCTGCGAATAGAGGCCCGCCTAGACAATCTCTGGATGTCAATCGCTCAAATACTACTAGAAGGTCTATGGAACTTGGAAGAATGTCTATGGATTCAGGATTCGTTGCCAATGATGTTGATCTAGCTAAGGATTCGTTCTGGTGGACGCAGCCCCGTGGTGCTCCTCCCGTCTTTCACGGCAGAAAGGACATCTTGTTCGAATTTGAAGAATCGACATCAAAGAGAGGTGCGAAAACCATTGTCGCAAAGGATCTCTTCGTCCTGTTCCAAGATTATTCCCAGACCATTATTACAGCTCAATTTGACGCCCAAAACCCGGCAGATGTAAAACTTGAGCAACGCCACGAGCAACCACCTTCACGACTACGTCAAGATCAACTTGAGCAAGCTCACGAGCAGTTTGGGCGTCGGATTTTTGAAACCGTCACCTCCAAGAAGGAGACAGTAGTTGGGGATGGTACACCTCAAGGACTTGTTCAAGAGCTACTCAAGCCCTTTGCTGATGCCCTTCTGCCTGTGGGCACAAGAGCATATGGTGCTGTTGTGTATGGCAACCTTGCCAACGCATCAACACAACAAAACGATGAGATCAGGCCTGGAGATATCATCACTCTGAGGAACACGAAGTTTCAAGGCAAACATGGCCCAATGCATGCAAAGTATACCATGGAAGTCGGAAAGCCGGATCATGTGGGTGTAGTCGCAGAATGGGATGGTACAAAGAAGAAGGTCAGAGCGTGGGAACAAGGGAGGGAGAGTAAGAAGGTGAAGCTCGAAAGCTTCAAGTTGGACGACTTAAGGAGCGGAGAAGTCAAGATCTGGAGAGTGATGCCCCGGAGCTGGGTTGGATGGCAAGGGCAGAACTAAGAATTTTGGCAACGTGTCACGACTTATCTGATGACAAGGGGAGGAGTGAGCGAAGAGGAATGGATGAGAATCGTGTATACGAGTTACGTTTTTATGCATAGCATCGTCGTGCGTCACATTGAAGTTCTTGATCTCCCTGCTCGTCCTCTCAATCGCTGTGCAAGATGGCGCATGGTCAGGGTACAGTAAATCCTCTCGGAACGACAGTAGGCGACAATCCTATCTGAACTGCAGGCCCTCATCGTTCCATATTGACGCAAACAAAAGGAGAAAAGGAACCGGGGAACGTAGGATTCGGCTTCCTATTTGACGGAGATGATTCCGCCCCAAATATTTGGATGAAGCCCGAAATGATGATGTAAACAGACGCGCATTATTGGATCCGATGTAATGACCCCCACGCAGATTTCCCATTTGAAATGCTGAGGAGTTCGAAACTTTGAGAACCCAGGCTTTATTAATGAGAGCTATATTTCGTTTGGAGGAGTAGGGTAGGGATCCGGGTAAATGGTTACCTTATTATTCTACCTAAGTATTGCCGATGCGAGTCATGTACTAGTAAGCCAATGACACGCCATGGTGAACCCCCTGGGAACGCAGTGTCGGGCGGTTGGTTTTAGATGGGGGCCTGGCGGGCCTGGCGGGCCAAGCTTTTTCTTTCCTTGAAGGATGGACAAAATTGTCTCACTCACAATCATGGGTAGACCTTGTTACCGTATTATCTACCCGATCCCCATTCCCTGCCCCCTTTTTTTTTTTTTTTTGGATTGAGTATATCTCGATACATCCTCTCGTTTTTTTATGTTTCCTTGAGCAGAAATACGGCACCCAAACAAACTACTTTTTGCC
>Ga0182030_10020745_pt1 | contig 12369 bp, 13 predicted proteins | sample 812S3MmetaG_FD_121299 | JGI IMG/M metagenome (GOLD analysis project Ga0182030, IMG submission 121299) | Permafrost microbial communities from Stordalen Mire, Sweden - 812S3M metaG (Illumina Assembly) | ecosystem: Environmental > Terrestrial > Soil > Wetlands > Permafrost | place: Sweden...
GCGGCGATGTCCCGGTTTCTCGTGAAATTCCGTTCCTCGCCGCGTTGTCCGCCTATTTGATCATCGACCTCTTCGTTTTGCCGTCGAAGACGTCCGATCTCGTCGCGGCGCTGATGCAGTTCATCGACGATCCCACGGGCTGGCGGCTCGAGCGTTCGAGCGACGTCCTGACATTGGCGACCGTCATCGCTTTCGCCAGCGCCGGCTTCCTCGTTCCGGCCGCTTTGTTGATCATGGTCTTCGGCGTTGCCGGGTCGGTCCTCCAAAACGCGCCCCGCATCGTGCCGAGCCGAATCATGCCCGATTTCTCGCGGCTCTCGGTTCGAAACGGGGCGGCGCGACTGTTCGGGCCACGGGGGTGGACGGAGCTGGCCAAGAGTACGCTGAAGCTCGCTGCAGTTGCGCTGGCGATCGCTCTGCTCTTGAGCGGACAGCGCTTCGTGCTGGTCTCATCGATGTTCGTCGACGTCGCCGATCTGCCATTGCGGTTGAGTTCGCTTTGCGCGAGCGCGATCGCCGCGGTGATGCTGGCGCTACTGGTTCTATCCGGGGCCGATTTCGCTTGGGCGAGGATCCATTGGCGCCGCGACCAACGGATGAGCCGACAAGAGCTGAAAGAGGAGATCAAACAAGCCGAGGGCGATCGATTGATGAAATCGAGGCTTAGATCGCTTCGCCTCGATCGCTCGCGCAAGCGGATGCTGAGCGCCGTTCCACGGGCGACGATGGTCGTCGTCAATCCCACGCACTATGCCGTCGCCATGCGGTATGTTCGGTCGGAAGGCGGCGCGCCGCTCGTGCTCGCCAAGGGCGTCGATCTCATCGCGCTGAAAATTCGAGAGATTGCGACGCAGAACAATATTCCGATCATCGAAGACAAACCGCTTGCGCGCGCGCTCTACGATTCGGCTGCAGTCGATAGCGTGATTCCGCCGGAATTCTACCGCGCGGTCGCCGAGATCGTTCATTTGATTCACGAAAAGAGAAGTTCCTGGCCCCTTTCGAGAAAAAGGATAAACTAATGCCGATAGCCCATTTCGAAATCGACCGCGACGTCCACGAGCGAATCCTCGCGGACGCGATGGTCGACGTCGCGACCGAGTTGCGACTCGCGGATCCTACAGAATTCGTCCTGATGATTCGGGGCGATCAGGCGGCGAACATCGCCGACCTCGTAAACTCATCGAGCGAACTCTTTTTCAAGAGCGGCGCGCTGAAATATGCTCTGTCCGCGGGATGTGATTTGCGGTGGGAGTCAACTCCGACGGTGAAGCTCGACATGGAATTTCGTCATGCCGCCGTCACCGTGTTCTTCCGATTGACGATCGGACGCACGCGCGCGGCGGTCGAGGTTCTCGACGTGTTTTGCGAGGGCGACGAAGGTCCCGACAACTGTCTGCAGAGCGAACGACTCTGCGCTGCGATCCAGGACGCTCGGCTGAAATGAGAGGAGGACAAGCGGGCGAGGCCGCATCGCGAGACGTTTTTCGCGACCGCTCCCGCGCGATCGCGCGTCTACCGGCCGCAATCCCAGCGGTAAATGAGGCAGCGGCGGTCAAGAGTCGCACCCAGTCGCGCCGCCGAACTCGGATGCGGTCGGCCAAATTAATCGACCTTTGCAACGGATTTTTGGTAGAAGCGCTCATTCGAGACCGCTCGCCAGAGGGATTTTGTTTGTTGCTTGCGCGCAATGTGGGTCTCCCCTCCCGATTTGGCGTTTATGACGACGCGACCGGCGAGATCGTGACGGTGGCTGCAGCCTGGCGACGCGGGCCGGTTATCGGCGTGCGAATTCTGGGTCGGGGACCTGCAAGGCCGCTGAAGCGCAGCGACCGTACCGCGTTGGGCGGCCGATACTACGGCATACGAGACTAGGGTAGTGTCTAAGACGCGCGCGCATGGATGGCGGTCGCCGCCAATGCCCGCGAAATCTCCGCGAATACGCTGGGCCAATCGTCCACTTTGGGCTGGCGGAACAGGCGCATTGTCGGATACCATGGCGAATCCGCGCGATCGCGAAGCCAACGCCATTCGGCGTCATTTTTCAGGGCCACCCAGACCGGGCGCCCAAGCGCGCCGGCCAAATGCGCGATCGAAGTGTCGCAGGTGACGACGAGATCGAGGTGCGACATGACCGCAGCCGCATCGACAAAAGCATCGGGCCCGGCGTCGAAATCGTCGCCCAGAGCTTCGACTTGGAAATGGCTCGGGAGAGCTTCGAGCTGCTCGACTCCGAAGCCTTTCTGCAACGAAATTAGCCGGACGTTCGGCACGTTCGCGAGCGGCGCGAATTCCGCCAACGGGATCGAGCGCGCTAGATCGGCTTCCGGATTTGGATTGCCTTGCCACGCAACTCCGACTTTAAAGCCGCGCTCACCGACTCGCTCGGCCCATTTGCGCCGCAGTGCCGGCTCGCTATGGAGATAGGGGATCGGCGCTGGGACGGTTTCGAGGCGCGTGGCGAAAGCCCGCGGCAGGCTGCTGATGGCGATCTGGGCGTCAAAGTCTTTTTCCGCGGGCGCTTTTTCGACAAGGAAAGCGTCGGAATGAGGACCGAGAAGACGATGCATTTTCCGCGGACAAACAAATGTCACCTCGGCGCCCGAGCCAGACATCATCGGCAGATAGCGAAAAAACTGGATTGTGTCGCCAAGTCCGTGGTCGTTCAGAACGAGAACGCGCTTGGCGCCTGATTTCGGGCCTGACCATGGCGGAAACCTTGTCCCCAATGCCTCAGTGAGGGACTTTCCCGCGATCCAACGGGCCTCGTAGCCTTCCCAGCCCCTTGCGAAATCGCCCATCAGCAGATCGAGACAACCCTTGCCGCTGACGGCCTCACGACTTCCAAGCCCCTCTGCCAAAGCGAACGCAGCGCGCGCTTTTTCCAGGAGGCCCAAGGCGCGTAACGCCAGCGCCTCGCCGCAAAGCGCGTCCGCAAATCGAGGCCGCAACGCCTCGGCGCGCCGGTAAAATTCCAGCGCTTCCTCGGCGCGGCCAAGCTTGAGGAGAGCGGTGCCGAGGTTCAGCGCCGCCTCGGGAAAATTCGGCCGCAGGCGCAGGGCTTCGCGCGCCGCCGTTTCCGACTCTCCAAGTCGTCCCAAGACCCTGAGCGCTCCCGCGCGGCTGTTGTGGACGTCGGCTTCCGCCGGAATCAGAGCTGCCGCCGTTTCGAACGCTTCGAGCGCTTCTGCGTGGCGATCGAGTTGAAACAACAACTTGCCCATATTCGACCATGCCGAGGGCAGTTTACGATTGCAGTTCACCGCGCGGCGGTAAAAGCGCAGAGCGACTTCGCGTTTGCCGCGGTTGTTTAGGATATACGCGCCCATGCAGAGCGCTTCGGCGAAGTCGGGCCGTTCGCGCAACGCCGCATCCAGGCGTTCGACCGCCTCCATCTCGCGCCCGCGATCCCAAAGCGCGACCGCGTCGGCATATAGGCGATCGGCTCCCCGTTGGTCTCGCCAACCGCCCGCGGTTTCTGACAACATCCTTGCCCTCGCGATGCGCCGTTCGGCTTCTACTGAGCGCGACTTGCTTGCGCCGGGCTTGTGCAAGGCGGCTCCCCGTTTGGGAGTTGGCGCAAGCCTCATGCAAGATGTCGCGCCTAGGGTCTCCCGCGAGAAATGCTGAGGACGCCCGCGTGTCGCAGGTCTATCTGTTTCAACTCGCCTCGCAGCGCACGCAATGGCTTTCAGCGCGCCAGTCACTGATAGCGGACAATGTCGCAAACGCCAGCACGCCGGGCTTCCAGGCCAAGGATCTTCAGCCTTTTTCCGCGGTCCTTGATCGCGCCCAAGTCTCTATGACGACGACAAGTCCGGGCCACGTGTCACCGACCCCTGTTGATTTCAATCCGGCGCCGTCGGAAGAGTCCGGCGCTTCCGATTTAACGCTTTCGGGTAATTCGGTGAACCTGGAGAGCGAGATGATAAAGCTCGGCGACGTCAATCACCAATATTCGATAGCAACGGGAATCTCCAGAATTTTTCATCAAATGATGATGTCGGCGCTAAAGTGAGCCGCGATGATTGATCCTCTCCAAGCGTCGCTTCTCACCGCGGGCGCGGGCCTGGATGCCCAGTCGACTCGGCTAAGGATCATCTCCGAAAACATCGCCAACTCGCAGTCGACCGCGGCGGCGCCCGGAGGCGACCCCTATGTGCGCAAGACCGTGACGTTCGACAACGAAGTAGATCGCGCCGCGGGCCTCTCCCTCGTTAGAGTCAAGTCTATTGGACTCGACGAGACGCCTTTCAAGGTTGAGCAGGATCCCGGCAACCCGGCCGCGGACGAACAGGGCTTTGTCAAGATGCCGAATGTCGATGTCCTCGTCGAACTTGCGGATATGCGCGAAGCCAACCGGAGCTATGAGGCGAACTTGCAGGTCGCCAAACAATCGAGCGACCTCATGAGCATGACGGTAAACTTGCTGAAGGACGTGTGACGCCGGAGGCATTCGACGTGACGAGGAACGATGACGATCAACGCAATCTCAGCGCTCGGAACGAGCGCAGTTCAGTCAACGATAAAACCTTCGACATCGGCTGAGGGCAGCGCAGCAGCCACAGCGTCGAGTCCAGACTTCGGACAGATGCTGAGCCAAGTTGTCAGCGACGCGGTTGGTGCATTGCAGGCGGGCGAGTCGGCGGCGATCCAGGGCCTCCAGGGCGCTCTGCCGCCTTTCAAGGTTGTCGAGACGATAATGGGCGCGCAGAGAACCTTACAGCAGGCGTTGGCGATCCGCGACAAGGCCGTTTCCGCATATCAAGAAGTTGCACGGATGACGATTTGAGGCTGAGTCAAAGTGAGAGGATAACGAGATGAGAGCGTTGGCGATTGCGGCGACAGGTATGAGCGCCCAAGAGCAAAATCTCGAGGTGATCGCCAATAATATTGCGAACATCAATACGACGGGGTTCAAGCGTTCGCGCGCGGAATTCACGGATCTGATTTACCAGACCGAGCGGTTAATGGGGGTGAGCAGCCGAGGCCGTGACGCAACAGTTCCCGAGGGCGCGCAGATCGGCCTTGGCGTGAGGACGGCGGCGATCAGATCGGTGCAAATTCAGGGCGCCCTGACGAACACGGGGAATGCGCTCGACTTGTCCATCAACGGACTTGGCTGGTTTCAGGTGACGACGCCTGCCGGAGACACGGTCTACACGCGTGACGGCTCGTTCAACGCAAACGCGACAGGGCAGCTTGTTACAGCCGACGGCTATCTGATAACGCCGCCGATGCTGATACCCGCCACGGCGACGAGCGTGACTGTCAGCCAGACCGGCGTGGTCACGGCGACCATTCCGGGCCAGGCAACGCCGCAGCAGATCGGCCAGCTGACCATCGCGAACTTCGTCAATCCCGCAGGCTTGCAGGCCCTGGGCGGCAATCTCTTCCAGCAGACCGCAGCTTCAGGGCAACCCAATGTAGGCGTTCCCGGCGACACTTCGTTCGGAATTATCCAGCAAGGTTATCTCGAGGCTTCCAACGTCGATCCGGTGTCCGAGATCACGAACCTGATCGCTGCGCAGCGCGCCTATGAGATGAACTCAAAGGTCATTCAGGCCGCAGATCAGATGTCGGGTACGATCGCGAACGTCAGGAGTTAGCAGAGATTGGCGATGTCATGGAGCAGGCGGAACATTTTGGGTTGGGTTTTCCTGGCCACGCTCCTGCTGGCGCTCCAGTTGGCGTCGATCCGGCATGCGGTCGCGCAGGATAGCCTTATTCCATCGCCGAGAAGCGTCATCTATCCCGGCGATGTGATCCGCGACGATATGCTCGCCGACATCTCCGCAGAGGCGGGTGACGCGGGCGGGGCTGTCGCGCTGTCGCGTTCGGCGCTCATCGGCAAAAGGGCGCGCAGGACGCTGTTGCCTGGCCGCGCGGTTCCCCTCGGCGCGGTGGACAATCCGCGGGTTGTCGCCAACGGCGGGGAGGTTCGGCTGGTTTATATCGAGGGCGGCCTTACCATCGTGACGACCGGCGCGGCGCTCCAAGATGGCGGCGTCGGAGAGGTGATCAAAGTGCGCAACGCCGACAGCGGTTTGACGGTCAGCGGCCAAGTGCAGCCCGATGGCACGGTGCAGGTCAGCGGCGGGTAATGCGAGCTCTTATCGTCGCTCTGCTGATCTTCGCGTTCGCGGCGCCGGCGCTGGCGGCGGTGCGGATCAAGGACGTGACGTCGCTGCGCGGAGCCCGGGACCGTCAGTTGATAGGCTACGGGTTGGTCGTGGGCCTGCAGGGTACCGGCGATACGCTGCGCAACGTCCCCTTCACGGAACAATCGATCCAGTCGATGCTGGATCATATGGGCATCAATGTGAGAAGCAGCGCATTGCGCAACCGCAACGTCGCGGCGGTGATCGTGACCGCAGAATTGCCTAGCGGAATGGACGCCGGGCTGCGCCTCGATGTCACCGTGTCGGCGCTCGGCGATGCAACGTCCTTGATGGGCGGAACGCTCCTCTTGACGCAACTTGCGACCAGCGACGGCCAGATTTACGCGACCGCGCAAGGAGCCGTTTCCGTGACCGGGTTCGATGCGACGGGGCAGGCGGAAACCCTATCGCAGGGGGTTCCGACGGCGGGACGCATTTCGAACGGCGCCATCGTCGAGGTCGCCTCTCCGCCCCCCGTTGACGAGCTGCAGCTCTTTCTTGAACTCAGAAATCCAGATTTCACGACGGCGATGCGCGTCATCGATGCGATAAACCAGTATTCCCACCGCCAGTATCATCGCTCGCTCGCCTTCGAGCGGGACGGGCGCACAGTGGAGCTATTTCGCCCGCCCCATATCAGCGTCGCGCGTCTGATGTCGGAAATCGGCGAGCTTTTGGTCGAGCCGGACACGGCGGCGCGCGTCGTCATCGATGCCCGCACGGGCACCGTCGTCATCGGGCAGGACGTCCGGATCTCGACGGTTGCGATTACGCACGGCACGCTGAGCGTGCGCATATCCGAGACGCCCGAAGTCTCGCAGCCGAATCCGTTCAGCCAGGGAAAGACAACCACGGTCCCTCGAACCAAGATCGAAGCCGACCAGACAGGCGGTCAGATCGCCATCGTCAACGGCGCGAGCCTGCGCTCTCTTGTGACCGGCCTGAACCGGCTCGGCGTCAAGCCGACCGGCATCATAGCGATCCTTCAGGCGATAAAGTCGGCCGGAGCGCTCCAGGCCGATCTTGTTGTGCAGTGAGCCGGTCAGTCCGGCGTAAGGCGCGGGTCGCAATTTTAGCTGCATGTGCTCCGCCCGACGCCGCCTCGACATGACGGCTACCAGATATGGCCGGTATGGTCTCGGCGCGCTCCTCGTCCTGGCTGCGTGCGCCAACGCGCAAGCCCAGGACGGCGCGAAGCCGAAATCCGCCATCAGCCACAGCGAAAGCGGCGGGGACTCCGAAGTCGCTAGGTTTTGCAGCAATTTTGCTCCGACGGCATCCGAGGCGCGCCTCGCCTTGCAGACGAAACGTCTTGTCGAATTGGGGGCGCAAATCAACGCGCAAATTGCCGATCTTGAAAAAAAGGAAGCGGAAGCGCGCGGATGGCTGGCCAAGCGCGACGCGCTTTTGAAAGCCGCAAGCGAGGACGTAGCGGCGATATACGCAAAAATGTCGGCGGAATCGGCGGCCTCACAACTCGGGTCCATGGACGATATGGTGGCCGCCGCCATACTCGCGAAGCTCAATCCGCGGGCGGCAAGCACAATCCTGAGCGAAATGGACGCGGCCCGCGCGGCGAGGTTAACGAGCCTGATCTCCGGCGCCGCGACCGAAGACAAGTCATGATCCGGGGGATGCGGGCCAAGGCGGGCTTCGCCGCGGCGATCGCCCTCGGTCTCGCGGGGTGTTCAACCAATCCCGCGGATATCGGACACGCGCCGGCGCTCTCGCCGGTCGGAAGCGGACTGATCCCACCGCCGTCGGGGCCATTTGAGACTGCGCGCGCCGAGGTTCCTCCGAACCTCGCGCTGAATTTGCCGCCCGACATTGGGCCAAGTTCCATCAATCTCTACAACGATCAGCGCATTGCCAGGGTCGGCGATATCCTCACGGTGATAATCGCCATCAACGACAAGGCGACTATAGGCAACTCGACGGATAGGTCGACCGCCGCCAAGACGGGGTTTTCGTTCGACTGGGCGTTCAATCCCGCCAGTTCATCGTCGTCCTCGTCCGCGGGAACCCCGCTGAAGCTCGACACCGACATCAACTCGACCTCCGCGTCTCAGGGGCAGGGCAACATCGGCCGTTCCGAACAGATCCAATTGTCCGTACCCGCCGTCGTGACCCACGTGTTTCCGAACGGCAATCTCCTGATTCGCGGCTCGCAGGAAGTGCAAGTGAACTTCGAGCTTAGGCAACTCACGGTCGCCGGCATCGTTCATCCCTCCGACATCTCGCGCAACAACACGATCGCCTATGACCGGGTCGCCGAGGCGAGAATTTCCTACGGCGGGAAAGGTCGGCTCAGCGAAGTTCAGCAGCCCGGCTGGGGGCAGCAGATCTACGACATCGCGAAGCCCTTCTGAGTTTGGCGGAGGCCCACGTCTCGATGCCCGCGCAAATCCCATCTCCAAACGAGGCGTCCGTCGCTCCCGCAGGCTTTTCGCTGCGGAAAGCTGCCCTCGAGTGGCTGCTCGTCAGCCTGATCGCGGCGAGCGCCGGAGCAGTCCTGGCCACGCTCGACTCCGCCGGGTCCGCTTCGCCCTCGATCGGGCCCTCGGCGTCGGCCACGGACCCCGCTAGGGCGTCGGTTTGCCAGACGTCACCGTCAAATCTGATCGACCTCCCGCCCATCGTCACCAACCTCGCCGCGCCCGCGGACACATGGGTGCGCGTGGAAGCGTCAATCGTGTTCGACGCCAAGACGACGCCACATCCGGAGATGGTCGCCGCCGAAATCGCCACGGACGAACTCGCTTATCTAAGGACGATGAGTCTTGCGCAGCTCCAGGGGCCGATCGGGTTGGAAAACATTCGCCAGGACCTCGCCGATCGGGCGGTTACGCGTTCGGGCGGCAAGGTCAGCGAACTCATTTTGCGAACCCTGGTGGTCCAATGAAACGATTCGCCATGGCTGTCCTGGGGCTGATCGTCTCCGTGTCAACGGCGCATGCCCAGAATGTGGATCTGAGCACGCTGATCCCCAGCGGCGGAACTTCGGCGACCGCCCGGGTCGTCCAAATGGTCGTGATCCTGACGGTGCTTTCGATTGCCCCAGGACTGCTGATCATGGTGACGAGCTTCACCCGCTTCGTTGTGGCGCTCTCCTTTCTGAGGTCCGGGCTCGGCCTCCAGAGCACGCCCGCGAATCTCGTGCTTACGAGTCTCGCATTGTTCATGACTCTATTCGTGATGGCGCCAACCTTCGACCAGGCCTGGCAAAACGGGGTCAAGCCGCTGATGGATAATACGATCAGCCAGGAGCAGGCGTTTGCCGCCGTGACCGGTCCGTTTCGCGAGTTCATGCTCGCCCAGGTCCGCGAGAAGGACATCGCCCTCTTCGAGGATCTTTCAAAGGGCCAGTTTCACGACAAAGACCGGAGCGCCGTCGACCTTCGGGTTCTTATTCCCGCCTTCATGATCTCCGAATTGCGAAGGGGTTTCGAAATTGGCTTCATGATTGTGCTGCCGTTTTTGGTTATCGACATGATCGTGGCGACTCTGACGATGTCGATGGGAATGATGATGTTGCCGCCGACGGTCTTGTCGCTTCCGGCCAAACTTCTCTTTTTCGTGATGATCGATGGTTGGAACTTGCTGATCGGTAGCCTCGTCAGGTCGGTCGCGTAATGAGGATGACGCCCCGCAACGGATTAGGTTCGCGCAAGTTTGAGCAGGCTAAGTGGCGCAGGCGGTCGCGGAGAGCTGTTTCCCCATGAGCATTATGGACCTGGCGGTCTCGGGAATGCTGGCCAACACAAACTGGCTGTCGACCATTTCCCAGAATGTCGCCAATGCGAATACCACAGGCTACAAGGACGTCGAGACAGAATTTTCCTCTCTTGTCGACCAGTCCGACGGATCGCAATCGCAGGTCGCCGGCGTCACGACGTCGATGCGTTCCCTGAACGCTTTGCAGGGGCAGGACCAGGCGACGTCGACGGCGACCGATCGTGCAGTCCAGGGGTCGGGATTTTTCGTCGTTTCAAACGCCAGCGGCGATATTTACCTCACTCGGAACGGGTCGTTTGTGCCCGACGCCTCGGGCAATCTCGTCAATTCCGCAGGTTACTATCTCATGGGCGCGAGCCTGCAAGGCGGCGCTTCGAGCGGGTCGGTCAGTTCGCTCGCAAGTTTGGCGAAGGTGAATGTCGCAACGGCGGGCGAAGCGGCGACGCCTTCGACGGCAGCGGTCCTGAACGCCAACCTGCCGTCCACCGCCTCCGTCATACCTGCGGCAAATCTGCCGTCGACGAATACCGCCGGCGCCGGCTACACCGCAGAAACCTCCGTCGTCGCCTACGATAACCTCGGCGGTGCGCACACGATTAACCTCTATTTTGCAAATACCGGCGGAAATACCTGGGAAGTTGACGCGTTTGACGCCAGTAAAGCCGCGTCTGGCGGAGGGTTCCCCTACACGTCAGGACCGTTGGCCACGCAAACGCTGACGTTCAGTCCCACAAATGGAGCTCTCGCCAGCGGGTCGCCGGTCAGTATCCCGGTCCCGGGAGGCCAGTCCCTGAGCCTGAATCTCAGTTCTACGACCCAACTCGCGTCCAGCTTCGCCGTCAACTCCTCCACCATCAACGGAAGCGCGCCGGGCAGCGTGACCGGGATTACGATCTCCCAGAACGGGACGCTGTCCTTTCAAACAAGCGGCGGTACTTCAACGGCCGCCTATGAAATTCCGCTTGCGAACGTGCCGAGCCCGGACAACCTCACGTCGGTCATCGGCGAGGCCTTCCAAGCGAACTACGACTCCGGGCCGGCGCAGGTGGGCGTCGCCGGCGCAGGGGGGCTCGGAACAATCAGCTCATCGTCCCTCGAAAGCTCGACAGTCGATCTTGCGACGGAGCTGACGAATATGATTCAGGCGCAAAGCTCATACGAGGCCAATTCCAAGGTCTTCCAGAGCGGCGCAAAATTGGTCGACGTCCTCAATCAGCTTCAAGTCTAATCTCCAACGCCTCCGGAGGGAGGTTTCACGATGAGCCTCTCATCCGCTCTCAACATTATCAATTCGTCCTTCGCGTCGACCGCGGCGCAGTCGGCGGTGATTGCGCGCAATATCTCGAACGCGAATACGCCGGGTTATTCACGCGAAATCGCCAACCAGGCGACAAATGCGTATGGCGGCTCGGACGTGATCTCCATTACGCGCCAAGCCAACAGCGCGTTGCTCGATCAGCTCAACGCGTCAACCTCGGAGTCGGCTAGTCAGAGTGCGATCTCGGCTGGCTTGTCGTCGCTGGCTCAAACGGTGGATGACAGCGCAAGCGCGTCTTCCGCATCGGGCGCCGCGCAGAACGGCGTATCGCCATCCGCGATGCTCGCCAATTTGCAAAGCGCACTCGCAACCTATGCGGCTTCGCCGAGCGACTCGTCCTTAGCGCAGGCCGCGGTGACCGCGGCGGGCAATCTTGCGGCGTCGCTCAATTCTGGTTCTGCCGCGGTGGAGCAGGTGCGATCGCAGGCCGACGCCAACATTGCCTCGTCTGTCGCCACGATAAATTCGCTCCTCAACCAATTCACCTCGGTGAACGCCACGATCGTCAATGGTCTAGCGTCAGGCGCGGATGTAAGTTCCGCCGAGGACTCACGCGACTCTTTGCTAACTCAACTATCTCAGCAGATCGGCATTTCTACGACAACCAACGCGAGCGGATCCACCTCGATCTATACGGACAGCGGCGCAACGCTGTTCCAGGATGTTCCGCAGACGCTGAGTTTCGCGCCGACGCCGACGCTCACTGCGGGCGCCAACGGCAATCCGGTGACGGTCAATGGCGTTCCGATCACAGGGTCCTCCGCGCCGATAGCGGTCCAATCCGGCGCGCTGGCCGGGTATGCTCAGCTAAGGGACGTTATCGCGCCGGAATATCAAAGCCAGCTTGATCAGGTCGCGGGGGGACTCATCGACGCTTTCGCGGAGACGGACCAGTCGACGACACCAGCACTACCGCCTCTTCCCGGGCTTTTCACCTATCCCGGGGCGACCGGGCTGCCGTCGACAACCGACATGACGGGCCTTGCAAGTCAGATCGAAGTCAACCCCAGCGTCGATCCGAGCCAAGGCGGCAACGTCAACCTGCTTCGGGACGGCGGCGTCGCGGACCCCGGCGGCGCGACTTACAGATACAACTCAACCGGAGCGGCGAGCTATTCAGGCAGAATCCAGCAATTGATGAATGCAGTCGATACA
>Ga0182030_10020746_pt1 | contig 12368 bp, 7 predicted proteins | sample 812S3MmetaG_FD_121299 | JGI IMG/M metagenome (GOLD analysis project Ga0182030, IMG submission 121299) | Permafrost microbial communities from Stordalen Mire, Sweden - 812S3M metaG (Illumina Assembly) | ecosystem: Environmental > Terrestrial > Soil > Wetlands > Permafrost | place: Sweden...
CTGACGTACTACCGACAATGGTTCTGTCGTCACGCGCCCCCTCCATGAAAGCACTTTCAAGCCGAACCTCAGAATCCCCAATTCCGAGGCGCGGGAACCTTTCGATGACCCGAAAGCGAAAGGGAATGTTCGCCCCCGGCTCTCCTATGACGAAACGACCCGCAACTGCAGGCCTGTACCCCCAAGAGTGCTCTTCCTCACACACCCTTTGGTGGATTGGAGGCTTGCGCATGTCTGAACTGATGAAGGAGAGGCTGGCGCAGAAGGGTGGATTTCAAAAGGCGCGGGAAAATTACAGCTCTCGGGAAAAAAATTAGCACGGTTCAAACTGCACGTCAAGTCCATATTTACCGCTTTCTGGATATTCGGGCCCGCCCATCTTTATCGCCGCCTCGCTTTGCCAACCTTTCTGGTTTTCGGCGACAGATCCTCTGCTCGTGGCCAAGGCCGCTTTCGATGCTCTTCGGCGGAGCGCCTCCATAGAAAAGAACACCCTAAATCGCCTTTGTTGAATTTGCGCTAGCGCAAAGACGGATGGATTCTGCTCAAGCGATGCAAAGGCCAGAGTCTGTTCGATTTGCCCCGGACTATGTTCGGCCTGTTTGCTCGAACGCAAAGACTCGGGTTTCGAGGCGCGTGATGATCTGACATTCTTCAGGGCGCCGCTTTGAGGGCTCCGTTTACCCGAGACAGCGAGAATCGTCCTCGTCGCGGCAGACACCGGCGGATGCCAGGAGAGACTCCAGAGTTGGTCAGCTCAGAACGGTGAAGGAGATGATCGATCCCAACGCGCTCAAGACCTGCCATGAACTCGTTTTTTGCTGCGCACCTGAAGTGAGCCTGGAAGTGGGAACCAATGGCGACATACTGCAATCCCCGCAAGCTGCTTCCCCCCATCGAGGAGGCATAGAGTGACGCGCAAACTACTCTACATCTTCCTGGCTGTTGCGGTGTCGTTGGCCGCGCTGGCGTTTCTTCTGCACCGCCCGGGCCCCCGGTCGATACAAACGAGACGGGTTCTGTATTGGGTAGACCCGATGCACCCCGCCTATCGGTCCGATAAACCGGGCACTGCCCCGGATTGTGGAATGGCATTGGAGCCGGTATATGCGGATGAGGCGAGTCATTCGCTTCGCCCAGGTGAAGATGCAATGCCGGAAACGGTGCAAATCGACCCTGCGACTCTCGAGTTGTACGGAATTCGGCTGGCCAAGGCCGAAAGAGATACCGGGCAGGGGAAGATCAGGTTTTTTGGCCGGGTGGCCGCCGACCAGACCCTGGTTTACCGCGTGAATCTGGGTACCGACGGATTCGTGAAAGAAACGCATGACGACGCCGTCGGCAATCATGTTACCAAAGACCAGCATCTGGCTCTTGTCTATTCCCCGGAATTCCTCTCCGTCGCGGGCGGCTTTCTCTCGGCAAACGAGCGCGCGCCAGGGGGCGCCAGCGCCACCAAGGACAATGTCGCCCCGTCCACCACGCTGGGAGCGACGAGCGCGCAAGCCCGGGCTGACCGTCTTCGCAACCTTGGCATGAGTGACGCGCAAATCAACGAAATCAGCATGGACCATCGAATTCCGGAGAATGTGTATATCGTCTCCCCCACGGACGGCTTCATCCTGGCGAGGAATATCTCGCCCGGCGTTCGCTTCGAGAGGTTCACCGATATGTACACCATCGCCGACCTGAGCCGGGTCTGGATTCTCGCGGAAGCATTCGGCAAGGATGCGCAGGCGTTTCACCCTGGGGCCAGGGCCCGGGTTACTTTGCCGGACACGGGCGACACCTTCGAGGCGCGAGTGAGCAATGTGCTGCCAGAGGTCGATCCTGCCACGCGCATTCTGAAACCCCGGCTGGAAGTCGATAACCCTGGCTTCAAATTGCGCCCGGACATGTTCGTAAATATCGAGCTGGCTGTTTCAATGCCGCCTGGTCTGACGGTGCCGGCGGATGCAGTTGTCGATTCCGGATTGTCGAAGCGTGTGTTCGTCGAGACGTCGCCGGGCCATTTTGCAACGCGCGAAGTTGAGACGGGGTGGCGCATGAATGATCGCGTGCAGGTTGTGAAGGGATTGCAGGAAGGCGAGACAGTCGTGGCGGCCGGCACTTTTCTGGTGGACTCGGAGAGCCGGATGCAGATCACTGCTCGCTCCGGCAACGGTCCTCGGGCGGCTTCCCACGGTGAAACGGCGATGGATCGCCCCATGAACTGAAGCTCCAACGGCCGGAACCATGCGTTGCACTGCAGGCCCTCGGCCAGGCGGTTCAGATCGACTTTGCGTTGAAGGCAGGCCGAGTGAGCCGCCTGAATGGAGGCTTCAACAGTGATCGATCGGGTTATCGAATTTTCCATTCGCAACAAGCTGCTGATTTTCCTGGCGGTCGCTATCGGCTGCATCTTCGGGTGGTGGTCGATTGCACACACGCGCCTGGATGCCATCCCCGACCTAGGCGATACCCAGGTCATTGTTCTTTCCCGCTGGGATCGCAGCCCCGACCTGGTAGAGACCCAGGTCACTTACCCCATTGTTACAGCGATGCTCGGCGCCCCGCATGTGAAGGCAGTGCGCGGCGTTTCCGATTTTGGATACTCTTATGTCTATGTGATTTTCGATGACGGCACCGACCTGTACTGGGCGCGCTCGCGGACGCTGGAATACATGGCCGGCGTGCTTTCGCGGCTGCCGGAAGGAGCAAAGACCGAACTCGGACCAGATGCCACCAGCCTTGGCTGGGTCTATCAATACGCGCTCGTCGATTCGACCGGCCGGCATAACCTGGCTGATCTTCGCTCTTACCAGGATTGGAGGCTACGCTATCTGCTTCGCTCCGTTCCCGGCGTCGCCGATGTAGCGCCCGTTGGAGGATACACACGGCAGTACCAGGTGAATGTCGATCCGAACCGGCTGCAAGGTTATGGAATCCCGATCTCTCAGGTCGTCGACGCAGTCCGACAAGGAAACAACGACACCACCGCGCGTTTGCTCGATTTTGGAGGCAGCGAGTACATGATCCGCGGCAGGGGCTATGCGACCACCATTGAAGACTTCAGGAACATTGTGGTCGCCAGCCCGGAAGGCGGGACGCCCATTCGAGTGAGAGACCTGGGCGAAGTGGTCGAGGGGCCGGATTTGCGTCGCGGAGCCAGCGACCTGAACGGCCGAGGAGAGGCGGTCTCCGGCGTCGTTATCATGCGCAGCGGAGAGAACGCCCTTGACGTGATCAATCGCGTCAAGGCGCGGCTGAAGGAGATCGAGCCGAGTCTGCCGGCAGGGGTCAGGATTGTCCCGATCTATGATCGCTCCGAACTGATTTATCGCACCATCGGCAGCGCACAGGAAACGATGACGGAAGTGGTCGTTACCGTGGTCCTGATCGTTCTGGTGTTTCTGTGGCATTTTCCCAGCGCCGCAGTTCCCCTGATCACCATGCCTGCAGCCGTGCTGCTTTCGTTCATTCCCTTGCGATACCTGGGGATCAGCGTCAATGTGATGTCCCTGGCGGGAGTCGCGATTGCCTTCGGGGAGTTGATCGATGCGTCCATCGTGGTTGTAGAGCAGACTCACAAGAAGCTCGAGCAGTGGCAAAGATCCGGGTGTGCCGGGAGGCACCGAGACGTGGTGCTTTCCGCTGTGAAGGAGGTTGCGGGTCCAACATTCTTCGCCTTGCTTGTGATCGCCATTTCATTTCTACCCGTACTCACGCTTCAAGGCCAGGAAGGGCGCATGTTCCGTCCGCTGGCCTACACCAAGACGCTGGCGATGATCGTGGCCGCCGCCCTGGCCATCACCCTGGACCCGGCGCTTCGCCTGCTGCTGACGAGGGTCAAGCGCTTCGACTTTCGTCCCGCCTGGGCTTGCAGGCTCACCAATGCATTGCTGGTGGGACGCATACGGCCAGAGCATCGGAACCCAATCAGCCGCGTTCTGATGCGTGTGTATGAGCCTGCGGTCCGGTGGACGCTGCGTTCCAAATGGGTCGTGCTGGCAGCGGCCGTCGCAATCATAGCAATCACCATACCGGTATCCCTCGCCTTGGGGTCTGAATTCATGCCGCCGATGGACGAAGGCGCCATTCTCTACATGCCCACGGCGATGCCCGGAATCTCCATCGCTCAGGCGCGGCGCGTGCTCGAGGCAACCGATCTGATTCTCAAACAATTCCCGGAGGTCGATCAGGTCCTGGGCAAGGCGGGCCGCGCTGAAACCGCCACCGACCCTGCGCCGCTGTCGATGCTCGAAACTCTGATCACGCTGAAACCACGATCGCAATGGCGCAAAGTCGACACCTGGTACACTCCCTGGGCGCCGGAATGGGCCAGGCGCGTTCTTCGCCATTTCACTCCGGACTCCATTTCCACCGAAGATCTCGTCAGCGAGATGGATTCGTCAGTCAAGGTGCCGGGATTGCGCAATGCCTGGACGATGCCAATCAAGGGCCGCATCGATATGCTGACTAGCGGCATCAGGACACCCGTAGGGTTGAAGATCTCCGGTGACGATCCCAAAACCATCGAAGAAATCGGAATGCAGGTTCAGGCCATTCTGCCTTCCGTGCCCGGCACGCGCACCGTCTTCGCCGAGCGCACCAACGAGGGGAACTTCGTTGACATTTGCTGGCAACGCGAACAGCTCGCAAGGTATGGCATCAGTGTAGAAAAGGCGGAGGAGGTTCTCAATCATTCGATTGGAGGCGACAACGTTTCCACCGTCTATGCGGGTGCGGAGCGCTATGCGGTCAATGTCCGTTACATGCGCGACTTCCGCAGCGATGTGGATTCCATTCGCCACATTCTCGTTCAAGGCAGCGGACAGAGTGAAGTGCCCATCGGCGAGTTGGCAACGATGGAGATGAGCAGCGGTCCGGCGATGCTTCGCGACGAAGATGGCCGGTTGACCGGATATGTCTTCGTGGACCTGGCAAATCGCGATCCTGGAAGTTATATCGCCGAGGCTGGCCGCGTATTGCGAGAGAAGGCCAAGCTCCCCCCCGGCTATGTACTTTCCTGGGGAGGGCAGTTCGAGTCCATTGAACGGGCCAATCGCCGCCTGAAGATAGTTGTGCCCGCCACGATTGGCCTGGTGATGTTGCTGCTCTATGTGAATACCCGCTCGTTCATCAAGACCATGATCGTTCTTCTCTCGGTGCCGTTTTCAGCAATAGGAGCGGTGTGGGCGCTGTATCTGCTTCATTACAACCTGAGCGTGGCCGTGTGGGTGGGCATCATCGCTCTCCTCAGCATCGATGCAGAAACGGGCGTGTTCATGCTCTTGTATCTCGATCTTGCCTATGACGAAGCGCGGATGAGCGGCCGCCTCAAAACCTTGGACGATTTGCGCGAAGCCATTGTCTATGGTGCGGCAAAGCGGCTGCGCCCAAAGTTCATGACTTTTGCGACGACCTGTATCGGCCTGCTTCCAGTGATGTGGTCGATCGGAGCGGGCTCCGACGTGATGAAGCGAATTGCCGCGCCGATGGTGGGCGGGATATTTACATCGTTCGTCCTGGAGCTGCTCATCTATCCCATGGTTTACGAGTTATGGAGGCGCAATTCAATTGCCAGGCCATTCGCGCGCCCAAGAGTTGTCACAAGCGAAGACCGCCCAGCCCAGGCGGTGATGGCGCTCTCGGCTGCGCAGGATTGAATTGCCGTGCGTTTGCAGGGCAGCGAACAGGGTTAAGTAGAAAACGTGCCAGGAGGTAGAAGATGGCGATACACAATGCAATTCGGGCGCTCTGCCTTGGGATTATGGCAGGGGCTTCCGCTCTTGCCTCGGGCGCGCAGGAGCCGCCCATCACAATCAAGGATGCAGGTCAAGCTGCCGACCGAGCTTCTGCCTCGCCGCCTCCGGCATCACTCCCACAAATGGCGCCCCCCAGGGCCCCCAAGGTCACCTGCCCGAGCGATCAACTGGCAATCTCGGCCGACAACTCCACTTTGGAAGCTGTTTTGGCCGCGGTTCATGCCTGCACCGGTGTCCCGGTAGATATGCCAGCCGGTGCTGCCGCGAGCCGAGTTTTTGGGGATTTGGGCCCGGGCCCGGCGCGGCAGGTACTGGAATCACTGTTGAATGGGACTGAATTCAATTACGTGATTGGCTCCTCCGACACAGACCCGCAGAAGATCAGCTCTGTCGTGCTGCTGCTGCGTGGAACCGATGCGCCCACTTCCCTTGCAGGCGTTGTGGGTGGTCACGCACTCACTCCTGCAAGACGCGCGTGGGTAGAGAGTCGTCAGAACCGCATGGCCGGTGCTCCATCCGGCGGCGAAGGCAATCCGGCAGCGGAAGAGGCGTCCGATGCGCCGCCAGGGGAAGATGCCGGGAACTCAATTGCAGACACTTCCAAAGCGTCTGCGAGTCAGGCTCCAGCAAGCGATGCGTCACCCCCGGCGGCTGAAGCTCCCGCGGCTCCTGCCGACAGCGGTGCTGCACCGGTCCCGCCAACTGCGGCGCCCGCTCTCGCGTCCGACGCAAGGTCGAATTCCAGTCAGGGCCAAGGCGGCACGGAGGAGAGGATCAGCGATATGCAGCAGATGTTCCAGCAGCGCCGCCAGATGAATCAGAATCAGAGCCAGGGCTCAACAACATCCCCTCAACCGTAGGGGCGACCGCCGCGTCGCAAGCGGATCGCGGATAGGTGGTGAGCCCGTTCCAGGGCTGGACCTCTTCAGATGGCCGCCGCGGCTTGCAGGGCTGCACGTCCTGGCAGCACGGGCGGCGATGCTTGCCCCCAATCGAATCGCCTCGAAGTTATAATCTGCATTGAGTCTTATGGGCATTGACCCTTATGGAGCTGCAGCAATTGCCCGCGCGCCGACGGGGTCAGTTCCGGTTGCGAAGGTAAACGTCGCATCCAGTTGGCCGAGAGTCGTTGCATCGAAGGAATACACATCCAGATCCGGGTTTCCGCCCGAATTCACAAGCAGCACGACGGACCCGGTCGAGTCTTCCGCAAGGCCGGCCGGAGTGGTGCCTGCAGACGTGGCTGTATTGCTGAGAGACGTCACGGAATACGAAGTCCCGCTGGCTGTAACCGAAAATCCGGAGATGCCGCCCGTGGTGCTATTGCTGACAGTCGCGTTGGCGACATATACGTAGGCGCCCGACGCTTCGGGAAGAATCGCAGCGGGCGTGATTCCACCGCTCGGGAAAGGGGAGCCTGTAACCTCTGTCGGCGTGCCACCGAGCGAGTTGTAAAGGAATGCGCGCAGCACGCCGGTGTTGGCGCTCCCGGATGTTCCGAGGGTTTCGCCGATATAGAGAAGCCTGTCGGACGGATCCACGGCGACCGAGATGGAGCCGCCCGCCACACCCGCCGGCGCAATCGGAGCGCCAACAGATTTCGGCAGCGGGTCGGCGCTGGAGGCCGTGAAGGGAACCACCTCTGTGCCGGCTCCGCTTAAGGCAACAAAGACCTTGGTATTGTCCGGCGAGATCGCCAGTTGACGCGGTGTAATGCCGGCGAGCGAGATCTGTTGCACCGTGCCTGTGGTTGCCCCGGTCGATGAATTGACAGGGATGGCGTAGAGATACCCCGAACCCGAGGCTTCCACAAGCCACGAATCGGTTGCATCAACCTGCATGCTGTAGGCCGCGAAGTCGGTGGCAATGGGCGTTGTGCTGGCCAGCTTCAGCCCACCCGTAGAGCCGATCGAATAGAGATAAATGCCCGATTGCGTGCTCACATAGAGAAAGCTGCCGTTTGGCGCGACAGCAATGGCGTACGGTCCCGAAGGCAAGGTGTATGGACTGCCCGTGAGCGCTGTCAGCGTGTTCTGGACGATTGAATATCCGGCGATCTCAATCTGGCCCTCGTTGGAGTTCAGGACGTAGAAGTTGCCGCTGGTGATGGTTGTCGAGCAACTGGATGTGCAGCCGGTGGTGCTGGACGCATTCCAGAAACCCTTGCATCCTGCCAGCAGCATCGATGCCATCACTACGCTTGCCTTCAGGCCGATCTTCATGGTCACCTCTTGCGAACGGTTCGACGCGCCACTTCCTGGCCGGACGCCGATGGTCTCAGACAAGCCGGCGAAGCTGCGATGATGCCACTGCCGGGGCTACTGCGGGATGTTGGGCGTTGCCGAGGGAGTTACCTGTGGAGGCGCACCCGGCGCGCCTCCCTGCAAAGGAGGCTGAATGCCCGGATTGCTGGTGTTAACCGACTGGTCGCTCAACGGGGAGTAGAGAAACTCCCACTCGTTGTAATGGGTCTTCTTTTTGTGGACGAGGATAGACACCTTGGCGCTTGCGGGAGAAAACCCGATGATGCCTCCCCCTCCAAACGTCTGCCCGGAGAGGTTTGTTCCCGCTGATGAGTCGGAGTCGCTGCTCGAATCCGACCCGCCATCGGGATTGGCATTGGCTCCGGAGGACGAGGCTGCGCCTGAGTCGACGCTCGAAGCGCCGCTGGAGGAAGAGCCGAATGCGCTCCCGAGCGGCGCCCCACCCGCGATTCCGTTGCTTCCGTCAACGTTATTACCCCCGGGCGGAGAGCCCGCAAACATCAAGGGCTCCCCAAAGAAGCCCATTGCCAGGGGGGTCTTGTTTTGTCCCAGCCTGATCGGCTTCCAGTCGTCCTTTCCAGTCGTCGGGTCCAGATAACGCTGGCGCAGAAACCTGATCCCGTTGGTATTTACCAGTGCGTCGACATTGGGTGGATACGCGCCGAACTTATGGTAGTAAAGCTTGATGGCGCGGGCATACTGCCTGCCGCGCTGCATGGTCTCAAGCTCTCGATCGCGCTGGATGGATCGCGCCACCTTGGGCGCGGCAACGGCCATGGTGATGATCATGATGGCCATGATGCAGATGACCGCAGCCAGGGTGTAGCCCTCTTCCCGACGGCTGTTGCGGCGTCGAACTGAAATCAGTTTCAACATTCCATCCAACTGAAAGGGACCGTTTCCGCCTCCCGTCACCCTGCAGGTTATGAACTGGCCGGGAGCACGGGGGCCTGCAGTCCACAGCAGCCCTAGGGATTGAGCAACAGGCCGAATACCGCCCTGTTCGTGCAGCGGAATCCGGCTGCTGTTGGTATTCGGAATTCCATTTTGGAGTCCACATGCTGGAAGGTCTTTGCTCTGTATCAAACGGCTGGCCTTGCCCCAGGAATTTATATCGACTGGCCGGCAGGAACAGGTGGAATCCGTCGCCGGTATTCGGACGGCGGCCGTCGCGAAGCCCCGGCGGGCTTAGTCAGCGTCCATGAATGAGTGCTTCAGAGACGCGTTACCCGACGGTGCTGTCCCACCCCTGCGCTGGAAACAACGCGCAAGGATGGGGCACGGAGCGACCTTACATCATCCTTGAAAATGCTGCAGGCCTCTGAGAGCGTGAAGATGTTTTTCTCGGGAATTGTAGCGCCGTCTCCAGACCGGCTGCAGATGCGGGCATCCACGCCCGCATCTGCTCCAGGGGTGAGCAAAGATCATGCGGTCAGAGACCTAGTGGCGACTCGATGCAGTCTGGATTTCCGGCTTGGAAAATAGCTGCGCATCAAGCTTGGGGTTCACCTCGACCACCTCGACCATGATCTTCTCGACAGGCACGGCAGAACTTGACGAACGCGGCACGGATTTGGCCAGCGGCAAAACCTTGGTCTCCAGAAGAAATGGAATCTGGAGCCCATTCACCCTCCGGTAGTCGCGGTAATAAACCTCCACAGGATGCTCCAGGCCATCAAGGCGTCGGGGCGCGCCTTCGATCTTGGCTTCGAGGAAGGTCTGTGCATCAATCCATAGATGGAGTGCATGCCCATCCTTCATGGTCAGCTTGAGCCTGTAGGCATCATGGTCTTCCACCTTTTCCATGCCCTCGAGTTCGACCTGGGTACCCTTGGCCGCGTAGTCGACCAGGGGACCATCGAGGTCGGACTGCATGGAGGCAATGCGCGCCTCTTCCGCGGAGAACGGCTCCACCTCGAGGTGGCCCAGATAGGGCCTCAGCTTCCAGCCGTTTGCGCCATCGTACACCTGGACCGCTGTCTGGCCTTTGAACTGGAGTTCAAAGCGCACCTTGCGGGGCCGCTGCATCTTCATTACGAACGGCAGCATAACCTCATCCTTGGGGCGCGGGTCCGTCGGAATCCTGGCAGAGTTCTTGCCTGATCCGGACAAAGGGACAGGAGAGCGCTGATTCCCTCCAGCACCCAGCTTCCCGGTCCAGACCATCGATTGGACTGCGCGCCATGCCTGCAACCCGCCTCGCGCCGTTAGATTCCTATTCACAACTTCCGTGACTGACAGGTTGGCTTTCGACTGTGCTGTGTCTGCCACGGCTGCGATCGAAGTGGCGAACATCAAGGCGGTGAAAACTGCCATCGACTTTCCAAGCATCTTTAGTCCTCACTGTAAGAACTGGCTCTTCCCCCGAAGGGGCATGCAGTTTAGTTTCTGCGCGCATCCACGTCCGCCGATGCCGCGTGGTTGCGAGCAAGCAAAATGAGGGTTCTACTCCACCACAAGTCCCTGCGCGTGGAAGAGGCCGATCACCACGTCCACGCGATCGCCCCGCTTCACCCTCCTTCCCGGGTTCGAGAAGGCCATCCAGTAAGTCTTGCCTGCCTCGGGGGCGCTGCTTTGACGCAACTGCCCGACTTTCTCAAGCGAGGGCACCGATAGCCTGATCTTGGCATCCGGGAAGATCAGGTACGCGTCATTTTTCTTGTCGTTGATGGCCTTCGCCTTTTGCGGATCCAGCACGTGGTAGGTAAAACGAATCAGTTCTCCTGACTCCACTGCTTTCACCGAGGGCGAGTCGATTCCCCAGAAAAGCGCGTAAAATCTGCCGGCTCGCCCTGCGAATTGATTTGGCTGGTAGCGAGTTGGAGAGCCTGGCGCAGGCTTTGCAGCCGGGGCCGCGGCCGGCGCGGAAGCTGAGGCCGGGGCAGGAGTTTGAGCGGCCGCGGTAGATGTGGACTGGGCCAGCACCGGAGACACGATGATGCTGCCGGCGAGAATCCCTGCCAGCAGCATGGGCTTCGTGCCTGTAACTGCATTGCAACCGAACGAAATCATCTTTTGCGTCATCACGTCCCTCGTTCCTGTTGAGTGGACCGGAGATCCTGGTTTGAATCTCCGGTCCTGTTTGCCATCAGCCAAACCCTCGCAGCGGCCCTGTTGCTGGTGATTCCGATCCCTGTCGCGGTCCTGCATTTGGAGTTGCGATGCTGCCTGGGGGGAGGGCGCCACAAGCAGCATCGTTCCGTGGCTCAAATCCGCGTCAATGAGCCACTCCTGTCAACACTCCGCTCTGCGGGGAACCCGCTGCCGTGTCGGTAAAGGTAATGCTTCCCGTGTGAGTCCCCGCCGATAGAACCCGGGTGAAATTGACCTGCACGGTGCAACTGGCCCCAGGCGCCAGGGTGGCTCCCGTGCAGGCATTCGTCCCAGCTGTGAAGGCCCAGATCAGTCCCGACCCGGAAACCGCTACGTTGGTTACCGCGACATCCGATCCGCCGGCCGCGGCAGTGTTCGTCAGTGTCACTGTTCCGGATCCCGAAAAGGTGCCGGAAGCCAGAGTGATGGTTAATGGATTCGGGCTGATCGAGACAGTTGCCCGCGTGGCCACACCCGTTCCAGTGAGTGTTACTGTCGTGGGTGTAACTGTTGCGCCGGTGTAAGCAACAGCCAAAGTCCTGGAGAAGGCCGTTGCCGTCGTCGGAGCGAACACCACGTTTACGGTGCAATTGGCGCCAACCGCCAGGGTTGCTGCGCAGGTTCCGCCCGCCGTTCCCGCAGGACGAGTGAACGGCTGAGGCGTGCCGCCGCCAAAGGTAAACGTGCCACCCGCCAGAGCCGAGTTGCCGGTATTGGTCACCGTCAGCGTGAGTGCGTTGCTGGTGGTGCCGGTTGCCCAGTTTCCGAATGCGAGCGGGCTGGGAGTTACGGTTGCCAGGTGGGTCGCAGCCACGCCGGTGCCGGTGAGTGAGACCGGCGAACCGGTAACCGCAACATTTCCAGCGATAGTTGCTGTTCCAGTTGCGGTTCCGGGTGGCGCCGTCGCCGTAAATGTCACGGTGATGGTGCAGGTTGCGCCTGCGGCGAGGGTTGTGCCGCAGGTACCGCCTGCTCTGGTGAACGGCGCCGTTACAGCGACGGTGATGCCGGTAAGGCTCGCTCCGCCGGTGTTGGAAAGGGTCAAGGTTTGCGCCGCACTTGTGGTCCCATCAACCACGTTGCTGAAGGTGAGTGAGGTCGGAGCCACGCTGGCAACTGCGATAGCCGGAGCCTTGTACTCGATTGCACCGATGTCAATTGCTGTTCCGGCTACGTCGGGCCTGGGGTTCCCGAAGAAATCGGTAGTCGGCACGCCCGGAGCGAGATCCAGCGCCAACAGCACGTTTTCCGCCGCGACCGCGAC
>Ga0182030_10020748_pt1 | contig 12368 bp, 6 predicted proteins | sample 812S3MmetaG_FD_121299 | JGI IMG/M metagenome (GOLD analysis project Ga0182030, IMG submission 121299) | Permafrost microbial communities from Stordalen Mire, Sweden - 812S3M metaG (Illumina Assembly) | ecosystem: Environmental > Terrestrial > Soil > Wetlands > Permafrost | place: Sweden...
CAAGGCCGCGACCTGCTCGGCTTCCTGGCACAGCGCCGCGGCCGCCGCTTTGCTGGCTTCGAGCACGGCGAGGTGGTCCGTGTGAGACTGTTGCCGCTTGGCGAACACCACGTCGCATTGCGCGCGGAATTCGCCCCACAATAGCCGCTCCTTGTCGCGTTCGGCGGAGCCGATGTTCTTCCACAACTGCTGCAGGTGTTTTACGCCTTCCACTGCTTCGCGATTGTCCTGTTTGCTGGTCAGCGCGCGCGCTCGTTCTATCAACGACATTTTATCCGCGACGTTTTGCGCATACCAGGCGTCCAGGCGTTGCTGCAGCCGGCTCATGGCCGCGTTGAATTCTCCCTGAACGGCCGCGGCGGCGGCGCGGTCCACCGGCGAGCAGCGGCGCCATTCTTGCGCGGCCTCGCGCAAAACCCCGGATATCGCTCGCCAATCGGGATGCTCGCCGCTGTGCGCAATTTCGAAGTTGCGCAGCCGCTCGAGCAAAATCTGGCGCTGCTGCAAATTGTCTTGGCGCACTTTGGCCTGGGCTTCGAAATAGATGCGACAAGGTTGATATGCCATCTCCGCGGCTTGATGAAAGCGCTGCCAATCGGCGTGCGAATCGCTGCTGATTCCCTTGCTGATGGACTTCCAGTCGTCCTGCAGTTGCTTGATGCGCTCCGCGAGCGCCTTGGGTTCCTCGGAGGAGCCTATGAGTGCTTCCATGTCGGCGATCAACTCGGCACGCTTGGGGGCGACCGCGAAATCTTTCCACTGCTTGAGTTCGTCGAGCTTGGCGTCGAGCTGCTGTACCTGGCGCGTCAGATGCGCGGGCGGATCCGAGATCGCCGGCAGGCTTGCATCGATCGCCCGTCGCAGGCCGGCCGCGCGTCCGGTATCGCCGTCGCGGAGTGCGCCATGGGTTTTGGCCACGAGACCGCTGAGCCGGCGTACCGCGCTGGATTCTGCGGCTTGCTTGGCTGCGCGCGCCTCTTCCTCGACCTGGCGCGTCTGCGCCTCCGCCTCGGCAGCGGCGGCCGCGGCCTGTTCGCGACGCAGCGCCTCTTCCTGCGCACGGCTCAGTGACTCGGCCTGCGCCGCCTGTTGCGCTCCTTGAAGTGTCTGGCGCTCAGCGAGCAGCAACACTTGGCGTTGGTGCTCGGCGATGATCTCGCGGCAACGAGTAATGGCGTGAGCGGCACGCTCCTGAATCGCCGGCGGCGCCTGAGCTGCGAGCGCTTGCCAGCGAGTGATGAAGTGGTCGAAGCTGGCTTCGTAGACGGCATCGTAGATACGATGGCCGTGGCGTTCTATGGAGGCGCAGGCCGCGGCACAATCGCTTTCGACTAGCTCCGACTTTTGCTCTTCAGCGCGCAGCTCGTCGCACTTTTGTTTGATGATCCTGTAGACGTTCTTGTCCTTGCCGCGAACTTGCTTGAGCAGCTGCCTGAGTTCGGCCGGATCCACGACACGCTGCGCGGCCAGTTGGCGTACGCGACTGGAGGAGGCCTCGGTGGCCAAGCGCGCGATCTGCGGGGGATCGCTGGCGTCGAGAAGCTCAGATAGGCGAGCGGGGTTGCTGCAGACCCCGGCAATCGACAGCAATGCATCCGTATTGCCGGTCGCGCCGCACAGTGCTGCAACCTCGATGCTGTCGGCGTCGATGAGTTGCGCGATGCGTGCCTGCGCCGCCTGAACCAGCGCCGGCGGTTCGATGGGTGGGGCGTCGATCAAGCCCGCCAGCGCGCGCAAGACATCGCCGTCCGGCAGCATCGCGACCGCAGCGATACGCGCCGCCAAGTCGTCGGCCGGTGCCGCGGATTTGGCCGCTACCTGCTCCGCGGGATGCGCCGCGGGCTCGGGTCGAAACATGCGCGACAAAGGGCGCATCGAGCGCATGAATCCCATATGCAAGTAGCCTCTAGAGCGAGAACTGTCATGAAATTGTATCGGGCCGGCCGAGAGACGAAAGGGGCGGGCCAGTTTCAAATGCAACGCGTAGTTTACTGTATTGTATGGGCTTCATTGACCCATCACCACTGCAAGTTTGTGCCGATTCAGGCCTTGATCTACAGCCAGGCCTCGCGTCGCGGGTCTCTTGCAGCAGCCTTGTGAATGAATGAGGGACGCGGTAGCGTCGAGGCATGCCTGATAGCGCCATTGCAGAACCCACCGTGAGCGAACTTCCCGCCACCGCTCCCATTCCCGCCGCCGCCACTGGATTGCGTCACGGCCTGAAGCAGCGCCATATGACCATGATTGCGCTCGGCGGCGTCATTGGCGCCGGCCTTTTCGTCGGCAGCGGTGTGGTGATCAAGTCGGCGGGTCCCGCGGCCGTCATTTCCTTCGCGATAACCGGACTGCTGGTGGTGCTGGTCATGCGCATGCTGGGCGAGATGGCGGTGGCTCTGCCGGCGGTGGGTTCCTTCTATGAATATGCCCGCGAGGCCTGGGCCGACCGCCCGGCACTGAAGGGCATGGCCGGTTTCTTGACCGGGTGGATGTACTGGTATTTCTGGGTGATGGTGGTGGCGATGGAGGCCGTGGCGGGATCGGACCTTATACGCTTCTGGCTGCCCGACGTGCCGCCGTGGGTCGTGAGTTTGTCATTGCTGGTGGCGTTGACCGTCACCAATCTCGTTTCGGTGAAATCCTTCGGCGAATTCGAGTTCTGGTTGTCGTCGGTCAAGGTGGCGGCCATTACCGTGTTTCTATTCCTAGGGGTGCTGTTCATCGCCGGCCTGTGGCCCAGTGCGACACCGAGCGTGGCGAACCTTACCTCCCATGGTGGTTTCGCACCCAATGGAATGCTGCCGATTCTCACCGGCGCGGTGGCGGCGACCGGCTTTTACTTCGGCGCGGAGATCGTCGCCATCGCCGCGGCCGAAACCTCGGAGCCTGCCAAGGCCGTCGCCCGTGCCACGAACTCCGTCATCACGCGCGTGCTGGTGTTCTATCTGGGCTCGATTCTATTGGTGGTCTGCCTCGTGCCTTGGAACTCGCCCAGCATCGTCAGGCCCTACGTCAGCGCCTTGGACGCCATGCACATTCCGGGTGCCAAGCACATCATGAACGCGGTGGTGCTCACCGCCGTGCTGTCGGCGCTGAACTCCGGCCTGTACGCTTCTTCGCGGATGTTGTTCGCGTTGACGCGACGCGGCGATGCACCGGCGGGATTGTCGAAACTCAGCGCCAATGGCGTTCCCACGCGGGCAATCCTGTTCGGAACGCTGTTCGGTTACGCGGCCGTGATCATGTCGTACGTATCACCGGACACGGTATTTGCCTTCCTGGTCAATTCGTATGGCACGGTGGCCGTTTTCGTTTATCTGTTCATCGCGATGTCGCAATTGCGGCTGCGCGCGCGGTTGGAAAAAGAATGCCCGGAGCGGCTCACGGTGAAAATGTGGGCTTATCCGTATCTGACGTATTTGGCCATCGCCGGCATGTTGGGCATTCTCATCGCCATGGCCTTCATCCCGGACCAACAGACGCCGCTGCTATTCGGCGTCATTAGTTTAGTCCTGTTGGTCATGGGCTACGGCGTGCGCGCGCGTTTTGGACGCCGCTGACCTCGTCTGGCTATGGCTAGGCCGCTGGCAAATACCAGTACGCAGCCTCCCACGCCCTTCATTATGAATAACGCGGGACTGCCGCTACCCTCCGGCGGCAGCATCGAGGCGACGGTGGCAAATACCATCGCCAGCACGCCGACGCAGGCCAACGCCCAACAGACGATCGGGCCGCCGGGAATCAGAATCACGCCGCCGTTCTCGCTGCCAGCTCGCTGACGCAGAATGGCAAGCGACGCGAAGATATACGCCCACACGAGGCAGTTGAGCGCCGCCGTCATATCGATCAGCAACAAATAGGCTTCCTTGACCGCGGACCCGGCGACTGCCAGCAGCAGGACTATGGATGCCAAGGCGGCTTGCACCAACAGCGAAACGTAGGGTGTCCCGTATTTCGGATGAATCGCCCCCAGACGTTCAGGCAGGTAGTGGCCCAGTCCCATGACGAACGGCAGGCGCGCGACGCCGCCTATCCACGCGCTCAAGCCGCCGACGTTCGCGACCGCAAGCAATATGGCCGCGACGGCGCCGGCGTGCAGAACGCCCGCACGTTGACCGATGGCGTCGAGCGCCCCGGGAATGCCGCTGATTGCGCTTATCTGATTCGCCGGCAGCGCCGCGAGCAGCGCAGCGGTACCTGCCATGTAAATTGCGGCGATTGCGATGCCCGCGATGATGGTAGCGCGCCGCACGGTATGCGCGGCGTCCTTGATCTCATCGCCCATGATCGGTCCGAGTTCAAGTCCCACGTAACCCAATATCAATATCGCGAATGTGCTCCAGGCCGGAGGCGACGCCAGGTCCGGCACCAGGCTGGACTCAGTGACCGGCGTCGCCGACCCGAATCGCCACCAGACGATGGCTCCGCCGCCGACCACCAAAGCCGCAATGACGAGCGTGCTCGTACCACCCACGTTCTGCACCCACTTCGCACGCTTGAGACCCAGAATGTTCAACAATGTGGCCGCCCACAGTAATCCGAGGCAGACCAGCCCGTTGTAGACCGGGCTTTCCGCAAGCGACAGCCACGAGCCGCCGCCGACGTGCAGAACGATGCCGGATATAAAGAGCAGCAGCGAGGGCAAGAAAACGAAATTCGACAACGTATAAGCCCAGCCGGCGAGGAAGCCATGCGTGTCGCCGAATGCAGCGCGAGTCCATAAATACAATCCGCCCACATGCGGAATCCGCGAGCTCAGTTCTTGCACCGCCAAGCCCGACGGCACAAAGAACACCAGCGCGCCGATCACCCAAAGTGACAAGCCTGAAGGACCGATCTGGGCCGCGGTGGAGATCCAACGCAAGCCGACGATGGTTGCCACATTGAGCAGCACCAAGTCCACAACGCTGAGTGCGGGACGTAGCCTCGGTCCGGCCGGTGAGTTCGAACTATCTTGCATACCAACAGTTCCGAATCAACAGACCTATCGTGCATCCTCGATGATCATGCGCGCGCCTCGTTCGGCGATCATCGCGGTGGGTGTGTTGGTGTTGCCGGACGTGATGGTCGGCATGATCGACGCATCGACGATGCGCAGTCGCTCGATGCCGTGAACGCGCAGGCGCGCATCGACCACGGCGTCTGCGTCGTTGGCCAATCCCATCCTGGCCGTGCCTACGGGGTGAAAAATCGTGGTGCCGATATCGCCGGCGGCCGCGGCCAGCGAGTCGGTGTCGTCGCCTACCTTGGTGCCGGGCAGCAATTCTTCGGGCGCGAAACGCTGCATCGCCGATTGCGCCATGATGCGCCGCGCCGCGCGGATGCCATCGGCGGCAACGATGCGATCCTGCGCCGTGGACAGATAATTGGGTGCGATGCTCGGCGCTGCCGACGGATCGGCGGATTTGAGGCGCACGGTGCCGCGCGAGGTCGGCTGCAAGTTGCACACGCTCAGAGTGACGGCAGGATAGGTGTGCAAAGGATCGCCGAACTTGTCGAGCGACAAGGGTTGCACGTGGAATTCGAGATTTGCCCGGGGCTGTGTTGGGTCGGAGCGCATGAAGATCCCGAGTTGCGACGGGGCCATGGTCAGCGGTCCGCGCCGACGCAGGGCATAATCCATGCCCATCCACGCGCGCCCTAGCAGCGACTTATAGGCCGCGTTCAGCGTCTTGACGTTGCTCACCTTGTAGATCGTGCGCTGCTGCAGATGATCTTGCAGATTGGCGCCGACGCCGCGTCGCTCGAGCACGGTGCTGATGCCATGGGGGGCAAGCCATTCGTGCCGCCCGATGCCCGACAGATTCAAAACTTGCGGCGAGCCGATGGCACCCGCGGCGAGAATCACTTCGCTAGCAGCACGCGCCTCGACCGGTTCGCCGCGGTGCTCGCCAACTCGCTTGTCGCCGTGCTCGCCGCTGCGTCGAAACAGCACGCCGCATGCGCGGCCGTTCTCGACGATCAAACGCTCGACCATCACGTGCATCTCGAGCCGCAGATTCTCGCGGCCGAGCACCGGTTTCAAAAAGCCGGTGGCCGCGGACCAGCGACGCCCGCGTTTCTGATTGACATGAAAATACGATACGCCTTCGTTGTCGCCGCAATTGAAGTCATCGATCCTGGGTACGCCGAGCTGTGCCGCAGCGTCGCGAATCGCGTCGAGTATGCGCCAGGAGACCCGCGGTGCCTCCACCCTGAAGCCGCCGCCGCTGCCGTGGTGTTCGCCCGCGCCGAGGAAGTGGTCCTCGACTTGCCTGAACGCCGGCAACACATCGCTCCATCCCCAACCCGGCAATCCGAGCGCGCGCCAGCCGTCGTAATCCGCCGCCTGTCCGCGCATGCAGATCATGGCGTTGATGGACGATGAGCCGCCGATCACTTTGCCGCGCGGATAGAGCAGCGAGCGGCCGTTCAGTCCGGGCTCGATCTCCGTGCGGAACATCCAATCGGCACGTGGATTGGCGATGGTAAAAAGATACCCGACCGGGACGTGGAACCAGATCCAGTTGTCGCGCCCGCCCGCCTCGAGCAGCAGCACACGCCGCGCCGGATCCTGCGACAGACGGTTCGCCAGTATGCATCCGGCGGTACCGGCGCCGACGATGATGTAGTCGTAGTTCCCCGCCAGCCGCTGCATCACTGCGCCGTGGGTTGCCACACCGGAAAGCCGGCGCGCCACCGCACGAAAGCGACGACATCCGCGGCGAGGGCATCGGTCTGAGTTTTGTTGGAGCCGATGCCGTGACCCGCTTCCTCATCGATTCGCAGCAGCACCGGCTTCGTGGTGCCGGAAGCCTGCAACGCCGCCGCCACTTCGGCCGGCTCCCACGAGGCCACGCGCGGGTCGTTGAGACCGGTGGTGATCATGACGGCCGGATACTGCACGCCCTTTTTGATGTGCCTGATCGTGTCCATGTCATAGAGATTCTCGAACCCGGCTTGCGTCGTCACCGTTCCGAATTCCGGGATGTTGGGCGGCCCGTTGGAACTGAATTCCGCGCGCAGGGTATTCGCGGCTGGAACCAGGTCGAGCACGCCGGCGAACAAATCGGGACGTTCGGTCAACGCCCTGCCCACGGTGATGCCTCCGGCGGATCCGCCCAGAATGAAAAGCTTCGATTTCTCGGTGATCCCACGCGCGATCAAGTACTCGCTGCAGGCGATGAGATCGCGCCAGGTGTTGTGCTTGTTGGCATCCTTGCCGCCCAAACGCCACTGCTCGCCGAGTTCGCCGCCGCCGCGAACATGGCATATGCCATAGGTAATGCCGGCGCGCATCGCGGCCGCGCGCCGAATGCTGAAATCGGCCAATTCCGAAATGCCGTAGGAACCATAGGCCTCGATGATCGTGATTTGTTTGCCGGTCGCCCACTGGGGCTGCACCAATGAGAGCGGCACCATGACGCTGTCGGCGGCCTTGGCGGACAAGTCGCTGACCCGGTACGCCGAGGCAGCTATGTCGCCGTGCGTGCCGATCTTCAAGTCGGTGAAGGATTTGTTGGTGGGCGTGTAGGAATATACGGATTCCGGCACCACCCAGCTCGACAGCGTTAGGACAACGCCGGGTGAACGGGGATCGGTAAAGGCTTCCGCAATATGACCGGAGAAGGGCAACGCGATTTCCTCGATGGTCTCACTGCCCGTAGGTACGCGCAGCAGTTGAGAGTACGCGCCGTGGCGCGCCAGCACGTACAGCCCGTCGGAGGCGGCATGAATGGCTTCGATCACGCGATCCGCCTGCGCCGGCACCAGAGTGCTCGCTGCACTCAGGGGCTGGCCTGCCAGCAATGACAGCACCTTGAAGGTCGGGGCATCCTTGTGCGACAACAGAAAGATGTCGCTGCCGCGCAAGTCGGCGCTGGTGATCCCATCATCGCGCGTGATAAAGGGCGTCCAGTTGGCCTGCGGGTCGGAGGCGGCCGCGGCGAAAGTCAGCCACATGGCGATTTCGTTCTGCACGCCGTTGATGGAAATGGCGGCCGCGATCGGTGAACCGGGGTTGATTTGCACGAGCGGAAACTCTTCCGGCTTGATGCGAGGCCCATGCCCCAAGGTCGCTCCCAGTACCGCTATTGGTTCGGACTTCAGGTCCCAAACATCGGCCGTTGCGTTCTTGTACGTGTCGGTCGGCGGAGTGTTGGCCTCGAGTTTTTGCAGGCGGATGAAATACAGGAGCTTGGAGTCGTCGCTCCAGGCGGTGGCGCCGAACCGCGCCCGATCGATGGGGCCGGCAATCTGCGCACCGCTGGCGGCATCGTACACGGTGAGCGAGGCGTCCTCGGAACCGCCCTGAGAAACGCCCGCCGCCACCTTGCTGCCATCGGGCGAAGCCAGAAAGAAATTGATGGCAAACGGCTTGCCGCCATTGGCCGCCCGCAACGCGGCCACGTCGATGATCTTTCGTTTCCCCTGGGCGTCGGAGACGATGAGGTCGAAATTATCCGAGCCCGGCATCCTCTCCTCGTAGAATACCCGCGACCCGTAGCGCACGAACCCCTGCACCAAACCAAAACTACCGGTGAAGGCGGCGATGTCGGTCTTGAGCTTGCCGAGCGGACCGATGCTGTCGAGCACCGCGCGGGTATAGGTCCCTTGCGCCTTCATCCACGCAATCGTGTCCGGACCCAGCGCTTCCATATAGCGATAATTGTCGGTGACCTTGCGGCCCCACAAGGTTTCGACCACGGGTTTGACGGGTGCAAGCGGCGGCTTGACGATGGATGCCGGGAAGACCGCCGCACCGAGCAGACATAGGACCGCGGAACAAGCGAAGGAGACTCGACGCATCGAAGCACCCGGTGAGTTACAAAACGGTGTGGGATTGTAAGGCAGAATGCGCGAACGAGCGCGGCCGGAGCCAGTATTATTAGCAACCTCCAGGAATAAGGCATATGGCACAAACGCGCGACGAACAAATAGCAGAAATCCGCAGGTCGCTGACCGAACGCGACATAGAGCACGTCAAGATCGGCGTGTTCGACACCGATGGCATCATGCGCGGCAAATATTTGAGCCGCGACAAGTTCTTGTCGGCATTCGACAAGGACCTAGGATTTTGCGACGTCATCCTGGGCTGGGATTCGAACGATCAGTTGTACGACAACACCAAGTTTACGGGCTGGCACACCGCCTATCCCGACGCCACGGTGCGGATATTGCCGGAAAGCCATCGCGACATTCCCTTCGAACCGCAGACCGCGCTGTTTTTGGGCGAGTTCTCGGGACGGGCCGAGGCGGTATGTCCGCGCGGCACGCTGCGACGCGTGCTGGACCGCGCCGCCAACATGGGCTATGCGGTGAGCGCCGCCGCCGAATTCGAGTTCTTCGTGTTCGATGAAACGCCGGCCTCGATTCGAGAAAAGGGTTATCGGCAGCTGAAGACCATGACGCCGGGCAACTTCGGCTACTCGGTACTGCGCAGTTCCGTGCATGCGGATCTGTACCACGAACTACTGGATCTTAGCCAAGCGATGCGATTTCCCATCGAGGGATTGCACACCGAAACCGGACCCGGAGTGCTGGAAGCCGCGCTCACTTACTGCGACGCGTTGGAGGCGGCCGATCGCGCCGCCTTGTTCAAGACCTTCGCCAAGATCTTGGCGCAGCGTCACGGTGTGATGGCGACCTTCATGGCGAAGTGGTCGAACAGCGTTCCCGGGCAGAGCGGCCATCTGCACATTTCGATGCGCACCACCAAAGGCGGCAGTGTCTTCCATGACACGTCGAAGCCGAACGACATGTCGGACGAAATGCGTTGGTTCATCGGCGGCCAGCAGGCGCTGATGCCGGAGATTCTGGCCATGGTGGCCGGCACCGTGAACAGCTATTCGCGCTTGGTGCCCGGATTCTGGGCGCCGACCTCCGCGACCTGGGGCGTGGAGAATCGCACCACGGCACTGCGCGTGATCAAGGGCGGGGCATCCAGTCAGCGCGTCGAGTATCGAATCGCGGCCGCCGACATCAATCCGTACATCGCGCTGTCGGCAGCGATCGGTTCGGGCCTGTGGGGAATAGAGCATCGGATCGAACCCGATGCGCCGATCGTGGGGAACTCGTACGACCGCGAGCATCCGCTCGAGCGGCGCCTACCGGCGACTCTGTACGAAGCCGCGGAACGTCTGGCCGCATGCAAGCCGGCGCGCGAACTGTTCGGTGATGAGTTCGTCGAGCACTACGCCGCCACCCGTCAATGGGAAGAACGCGAATTCCGCAAGGCGATCACCGACTGGGAACTCGCCCGATATTTCGAGATCATCTGAGCACCGTATGAGTGACATATTGAAGACCATCAGCCCCGTCGACGGCCGGGTTTACTTGGAGCGAGCGCTAGAGACGGCGTCCGGCATCGATCGCGCGCTCGATGCCGCCCGCGCGGCGCAACACGCGTGGGGAGCGTTGCCGCTCGAGTCACGTTGCGCCGTGCTGTCGCGCGGCGTCGACGCGTTCGTCGCCAAGGCGCAGGACATCGCGCTGGAAATCACCTGGCAGATGGGACGGCCGCTGCGCGATTCGCCCGGCGAAGTGCGCGGTTTCGAGGAGCGTGCTCGCTACATGCTAGGTGCGGCGCCCGAAGCGCTGGCCGCGGTGAAACCGGCCGACAAGAGGGGCTTTCGGCGTCAGATCAAGCGCGTGCCCTTGGGCGTTGTGGTGGTCGTCGCGCCATGGAACTATCCGTATTTGACGGCGGTGAATGCCGTGATGCCGGCGCTGATCGCCGGCAATGCCGTGGTTCTCAAGCACTCACATCAAACGCCGCTGTGCGCCGAGCGCTTTCTGGAGGCGTTTGCCGGCGCCGGTGTCCCTACCGGCGTGTTTCAGTACCTGCACCTGTCGCATGCCGATACGGCGCGTCTGATGGGCGACAGCCGAGTCGCCAGCGTGTGTTTCACCGGCTCGGTGTCAGGCGGCCGCGCGGTGGTCGCGGCCACGGCCGCCGGCTTCGCAACCTCGGGGCTCGAACTGGGCGGCAAGGATCCGGCCTATGTGCGCGCTGACGCCAATCTCGGACAGGCCATAGAAACGCTCACGGACGGAGCGTTCTACAACGCCGGCCAATCCTGCTGCGGCATCAAGCGCATCTACGTCGCCGCCTCGCGTCACGATGAATTCGTTGCCGGCGTCGTGGATTTGACCCGAAAATACCGCTTGGGCTCGCCGCTCGATCCGGCGACGACGATCGGACCGGTGGTGCGGACGTCGGCCGCAGACGCGGTGCGCACCCAAGTCGCGGAGGCGCTCAAGCGCGGCGCTCGACAACTGATCGACGAAGCGTTGTTCGCGGCGAGCGCGGCGGGCACGCCGTATTTGGCGCCGCAGGTGCTGGTAGATGTCGATCATTCGATGCGCATCATGCGCGAGGAGACCTTTGGGCCTGCTGTCGGCATCATGAAAGTCGCCTCGGATGAGGAGGCGGTGCGTCTCATGAACGATAGCGAGTTCGGCCTGACCGCGGCGATCTTCTCGGCGGATGCGGCGCGAGCGGAAGTTTTGGGCGACGCGCTCGAAACCGGCACGGTATTCTTGAACCGCTGCGACTATCTTGATCCTGCGCTGGCTTGGACCGGCGTGAAGAATTCCGGGCGCGGTTGCACTTTGTCGCGCATCGGTTTCGAGCAGCTGACGCGGCCGAAGTCCTATCATTTCAGGATGCCCACATGAGTTTAAGTTTGCGCGGAAATTGGAATTATCCGACCACCATTTGGGCCGGCCCCGGGCGTATCTCCGAGTTGAGTGCGGCCTGCGCATTGGCCGGCATCGGCAGGCCGTTGATCGTCACCGACGAGGGGCTGGTCAATGCGCCGATGATCAAAAGCGCGCTCGCCGCCGTAAAGGGCTCCGCGCTGTTCGGCGCGGTCAGAGGCAATCCCGCCAGCAGTCATGTCGAGGCGGGATTGCGTGCGTATTGCGCCGGGTCGCACGATGGCGTCGTGGCCTTTGGCGGCGGCTCGGCGCTCGATGCCGGGAAGGCAGTGGCGTTCATGTCGGGACAGACCCGCCCGCTGTGGGATTTCGAGGATATTGGCGACTGGTGGACCCGGGCGGATCCGGCCGGCATAGCGCCGGTGGTGGCGGTACCCACTACCGCGGGGACGGGCTCGGAAGTCGGCCGGGCGAGCGTCATCCTGAATGAGGAAACTCACCAGAAGAAAATCATATTTCATCCGAAGATGATGCCGCGCGTGGTCATCGCCGATGCGCAGTTGACGGTGGGATTGCCGCGCGCCGTGACGGCGGCCACCGGCATCGACGCGTTGGTGCATTGCTTCGAAGCTTACTGCGCGCCGGGATTTCATCCGTTGGCGGACGGTGTGGCACTCGAGGGCATGCGGCTGATCCATCGGTACCTGCCGCGCGCGTGCGCCGACGGCAAG
>Ga0182030_10020749_pt1 | contig 12368 bp, 18 predicted proteins | sample 812S3MmetaG_FD_121299 | JGI IMG/M metagenome (GOLD analysis project Ga0182030, IMG submission 121299) | Permafrost microbial communities from Stordalen Mire, Sweden - 812S3M metaG (Illumina Assembly) | ecosystem: Environmental > Terrestrial > Soil > Wetlands > Permafrost | place: Sweden...
AAAACTTTAAAAATAATATAATATCGATCGTTTTAAAACTAAATTAATAAAATATTTAATAAATGATTTAATTTGTCATAAATGATTTAATTCCTATGGAATCTGTTTCTATGAAACTAATTCCTATGGAATCTGTTTCTATGAAACTAATTAATAAAACACTCCAATAGAATTAATGAAAATGCAAGATAGAATAAATATTTTAATTTAATTTTATTGCTTTTCAATATAAATCATTTAAAAATAATTTATATAATATATGTTATATTTATTTTAGAAAGTAGCTAGATTCAATTAATTTCATAAAAGTAAATGGTCTAAATTAATAAAACGAAAAAGAATATTTTATTAAAAAATATTTCATTAATATTTGATTTTATAAATCATTTACTTTGCATTAGGATTTCAAATAGAATTATTAAATGATTTATAAAAATAATTTAATTCCTATGGAATCTGTTTTTCTGAAACTAATTGCTTTGCGATATATTTCAAAAGGGTTTTAAAATTTAATATAATAAATGATTTAATATAATAAATGATTTAATATAATAAATGATTTAATATAATAAATGATTTAATATAATAAATGATTTAATATTTATTTTAAATAATTTCATTGTTTAAGATATTTTCGTTTTGAATTATTCGAATAATTTTAAATAAAAAACTAATTTTTTATAAATAAATCATTTATAGAAATTAAATGATTTATTGAAAATAAATGATTTATGAAAATTAGTTTTTATATAATTTAAATTTATCGTTTAAGATTTTTATTAAAATTTTATTGAAAATATAAAATAATTATTTATATTCAAAAAATGGGCATTTTTCCCTCATTTTCAATATCTTAATGTTTTAAAAATAAAGTTTTTCTCAAAAACAGCTTAAATATATTTTTTAGCCTATTTTGATCAGGAATTTGATAATAAAGCAATTTTTTACAATTTTTTATGTTTTTTTTTAATTCGAACAGATCAAATTGTAAAAATTAAAATTTGATATGATCTTTTAAAAAAAGTTGTTGAGAAAATAATTTATAAAAATAATTCTATCAACTTTTTTTAAAATATGTTTTATAAAAAAGTTTTTAGAACTAAATTGAAATCGAAAAAGTAAAATTTATCTAAAAAACTTATTATTGTAAAAATACCCACTGTTTTAACTAATGTTGTCAAATATTACCCTATTTTATCATAAAAAACGCATAAAAAGGTTCTTTTTTGCTATTTTTGATTTGAAAAAACAACCAAGTCAAAAAAATAAATTCAATTACGAATTATTAATAAAATATAAACCCATAATTGTTTTGAAATCAAAATATGATATTATTCCAAAAATTATTAATTTTTACCAGGAATCGAACCGACGGATGTTAGATTAGCGAAAATAGAAAATAGAATAGAAAGTAGAATAAAAAATATTGTGGATTGAAAGAAGGAAGCTATAAAATAGAATTAAAATGGAAAATTCTTTACTTTTTATATAATAAACAAGGAAATTTCAAAAATCAAATAAGTTATGCAAATGGAAATCAAAATGAAAACGAAAATAGAAAACAGAATAGAAATTAGAATAGAAATTAGAATAAAATAGTTAATTTTATGAAATTTATTGTTATTTATATATTCTTTTTGGTGCCCAGATAAAGTATTTATGAAGATTATTGTTTGGATTTAATTTTATATTTTGTATTTTTTCTAAATTATTATTTAAAAAATATTCCTTATATTTATCAGTAAATTTGATTATTTTTAATGAATATTGATTGAAATAAGATTGAAATATATGGTTATCATGTATTAATAATGTATGTTCAATATTATCATAAGATTCTCCAAATGTAATCCAAAAAGATTCATAATTAAGATCAAAATTAGATATTAATTCCCATTTAAATTTATCTCCAAAATATTTTTTCTTTAAAGCTTCAACTGTTATTTCGCAACAAGTATGAATAAATAGATTTTTATCTTTATGTAAATTTGAAGTTAAAGCAAGATAATGATTTGGATTATCCTGAATCCATTTTTCATTCATAATTGGTCCATCCAATTCATTCATTTTTTTAATTTGATTAATTTGATAATATAAAAATTTAGAAATAAAAATGATTGAATAATAAATAAATTTTATTTTATAAAAAAAAATAGATTTAATTTTATGAATATTAAAAAATTAATAATTTGAAAAGTTTTTTTGATTTTCTTCAGTCTTTTTAAATTCAAGATTTATTTCATTCCTTTCTTTTTCGCTAAGCTTATCCCATAAAGGTGTATAAATTTTATTATTAAATGTGATAGTTCTTGAATTATTATTTTGTTTTTGATCTTTGGTTGTGGTTATATTGTTACAATTCTGGGGGGGAGAGTTTTGTAATTTCTTATCACCATTATATTTTTGAATTATATCTAAGATATAAGTTAAATGATTTAATATTAAAATAAATTTTTTTATTTATTTGAAAAATGAATAAAAACAGTGAAAACAAAGATGTGGATATTGAAAAAAAGGAACATGATGAAATGTTTAATGAATTAAAAAAAATATTAATGCCAAAATATTACAAAAATGAAAAAAGGTAATGTTTGAATTTAAATTAATGTTAAAATAAATAGAGCTGATAATAATAATAATAATAATAATAATAAAAAATTGAATAATTTTATTATAAATAAAAAAAATGAATGAATTTTTTAGATTATCATGTCCATATTTAAATGAAATGGAATATTTTTTTCTTGATATTGATGAAACAATGGGTTATGCCGTAAGTATTGAGGATGATAAAGAATGGACAAAATTATTTGATAAAAAATATTGTAAAGTTATAACGTCGAATGATCAAAATACATTTTTTTGGTTTCCAAGACCTAATATAGAAGAATTTCTAAATTTTATTATACCAAGAGTAAAAGGTTGGGGAGTTTGGACATCCGGATCAAAAGATTATGCGCATTCAATAGTTGAAAAATTTTTAATGCCAATGGGATATCAACCAGATTGGGTTTTTCATTTTGGAAATTGTTCAATAGATAAGGATTCTGGTATTGTAAGAAAAAATATTTCTAGTTCCATAAAAGGAATTGAAAATAAAAAAGCTAAATGGTTAAATGAACGATATTCACAAGATGCATTAAAAAAATGGAAAAATTTAACTTTAGAAAAAATATGGTTAATTGATGATTTAACAAATCATTTTACAAGAAAAACATATGGATTAATAATAAAACCATATGATCCACAATTAAGAGAAAAAGATTATTTATTTAAAAATTTAATAAAATTTTTTTCAAAATAAAAATTAAAATTTTTTTAGAATTAAAAAATAATAATATATCAAAAACTATTTTTATTGAAAAAATAATCATTAATAATTTATATAAAAATAAGAAAAATGATTGTTCCTATGAGATGTTTTACATGTGGAAGAGAAATATCTAGAAGATGGAAAGAATATAATGTTTATTTAGATTCTGGATATGAGGAAGGGTAAAAAAATTACATTTATAATAATTTTATAGAGTTGCACTAGATTCTATGAGAATAAAAAGATATTGTTGTAGAAGAATGTTTTTATGTCATTTAGAAATTATCGATAAAATGTAAGAAAAATATGATTATAATAATTATAAAATTAGAATGGAATATGAAGGACATGGAAAAGGAGAATATCCTTCAGATAAAATAAATCAAAACTCTAATAAATTTGAATTTAAATAAATATATTTTTATTTTTTTATATAATATGTGAAGCAAACCAAATATTATCACGTAAATTTATTAATTGTACTTCAATTAATAATTTTTTCCGTTGTGAATATTTGAATATTGCTAAATTATCATCATATTGTAAATTTCTAAAAGAAAAATTAAAAAAACCTAAAATTTTTTCACCATTACACCAATAATTATCTAATTGTACCCAATATCCTTGTGGCAATAATTCGAAAGAATGGACAACAATCTCCAATTTTATTTTTTTTATATTTGAAGATTTATTTCCAGAAGAACTATTTGAAAGAAATTGATTATATAAAGCTCTTGCTTTTGACCAAGAAGGTCTTTCATCTAAATTATTTTCCATGAAAAAAAGAATTTAAATAAGAAATTATCTATTTAAAAACCAATAGATTATATGATAATTATTTTTAAACCAATATTTTAAACCAATATCTTTAAAAAATATTTTCAAGATAGTATTTTCAAATTAATTTTTTTTTATGATGTTTATAATTTATATATATTTTTAATTTTATATCTTGATAGATAAAATATGGGAAATAAACCTAATAAAGATGTTGTTATATTAAAGGTTTCACATTTAGATTATAATGAAATAATATATTATAAATATAATTTAAAAGAAAATAAAAATTACAAATTTATAGATATTTCATCTGGAAAAATATTTAGATTTATACCTTCCGGTATAGAATGTTCAACAAATTCTAAAAATTGGATAAAAATACCAAGAACTCATGATTTATATAAATTTATTAATGATTTAAGAAATTCAATTTATGATGAAGCTAAATCTGGTGGAATAAAATTAATTGATAACAATAATAATGAATTTGATTATGAAATTACATTTGAATTTTAATAAAATTATTTATTTTTTTTTATTTTTTGGATAAATATTTATTTTCGGAACTTTATTTTGCAAATCTTTAAATACTGATTCTAAATTTATTTCATCCCAAGATATAAATAATTCATCTCTCAAAATATCATCAGATATAATTTTTAGATTATCAAATTTCAAATTTTTGAAAATAATACATTTATCAAATAAATATGCATTTTTTCCAATAACTAAAATACATGTGTATTTTATATTATCATTATTTTTACGATAAAATTCACTAAATTCAGAAATAGAATATGCAATATAGTTCCAAAAACATTTTTTTGCATTTTTTAATGGTGGAGTCATTCCAAAACAAAGCATATCTAATTTATCTTTTGATGTTTTTAAATTTAATTCAACTAAACATAAAAAACTATTTTTTAATACACTACAATCACAATTTTTATGATAAGAAAAAGTAGATTCCTTTTCAGTTTTTTTCATTTAATTAATTTCATTTTAAAATATCAATTTAATTTATTAAATCATTTAAATTTCATTGTAAATAAATATAAATATTATATTAATAAATGATTTATAAAATTCGATTTTATATCATAAAAAAAATGTTCTTATTCTATGGGAAAAAAAAGTTTTTTTGGTGATTTTAATCCCATCATATTAATTTTTTCTTTGTACTTTAAATCAATTTTTTAAACCATTGAAATATAAAACAATATAAAACAATATAAAACAATATAAAACAATATAAAACAATATAAAACAATATAAAACAATATAAAACAATATAAAACAATATAAAACAATATGGTATTACCGTCATGGGAGATTTCTTTAATAGTGATATCGTTTATATTTCAATTATGTTTAATTTTTATTACTATATTATTAAAAATTAAAACACCTGTACATAATCTTATTATTATTTATATTATTTGTACATTAATTGGATCTTTAACAACAATTTTATCATTTTATCTTTCGAATTGTTTAATTGAATATGTGGGACAATTTGGATTTTACTTTACTTCTAGATTAGTACAAAGTGCAATTTGTTTAGAAATTTTATTTTCTGTATTTCGACCAGGAATGGATCCATATAAAAGAAAGAAAATAAGGTGGATTTATCTTTTAGTTATTATTTTATATAGTATTTTAAATGCTGGAATACCATTTGCAGCAAATATAGTTTCATTGAATAATCCATTAATGAATGATGATGGATTAAATTGTTATATATTTCAACCTCCTTTATGGATATTATTTTTTCAAATTATTCCATTTTGTTTATGTACTTTATTTGCTTTAATTTGTTTAATATTGATAATCAAATATACAAAAAAGAGACCCCAAGCACAAAATAAAAATAGAAAATCAAGAATTTTATTTTATGCAACAATGGTTTTATTAACTGGATTATGGAGATTAGGTTCTTTACCAGAACAAATATATACTACATTAGATATATTAACACCAGAATCTGTTGTTATTATAAGTAATATATTTTTGCATACAGAACCGATATTAGTATTTTTAGCAGTATGTATAAATAATTCTATACCAAAAAGATTATATCGATTAATAAGACCAAAACCTATATTAACACCATGTCCTTTATATGAAAGAACAAATTCAACACCATCAACTCCATTTGGTTCTGTAGAAAATCCAGATGCATATAGTTTAGGTTCTTATGAATTACCTAAAAATACACCAATATCTTTGCCTTAATAATTTAAAATTATTATTTATTTTTTTGTATTTATAGTTATAAATAAATCATTTATAAAATAATTCAATATTTAAATAGTTCAATAAATCATTTATAAAATAATTCAATATTTCAATAAATCATTTATATTCCACATAAATTTCATCTTTTTTAGAAATTACACTTTATAAACATGGCAGATAAACATCATGGAAAACCTAGAGAATTATTAATGGAAATTTTGAATAAAGAAAAAGATGAAATAACTAAAAAGATAATTCAAGAAAATGAAAATCCTTTTTATAATGAAATGGATGAAATGGATGATATCCCAAATTATGAAAGAAAATATGATTCACCCAAATATTTTGTATTTTGTGGGCAAGAAGGTGGTTTTCAAACAAGATCAATTTTAATTCCATGGGATATATTAACTGAAGAAAGAAAAAAAGATATAGAAGAAATAAAAAAACAATGTGTTGAATACGAAGGAATTAAAAATATTTATTTTTCAGAAATTCAATGGGAAGAAGATTTTGGATGTCATATAAATCATAAATTAGTTTCATGGTTATATTTTTATGCAGTTAATGATTGGGGAGGATTAAAAAAAATAGAAGATGAACATTGGTATAATGAATCTTACTGTGATGTTATTGGTGGATTTAGTCATATTGATAATTATAAAGAGTTAATTTCAATGAAAGAATGGAAAGAAAAACCATTTGAATGTGTTGATTCTATTCTCGTTTTAGAAAAAGACGTTGGAAAAGAATATAGAAAACCTGAAGTTAAAACTGTTCAAGAAATGTTTGAAAAATATTATGGTTAGGATCTTGCGAATTTATACATTGAAGAAAAAACAAAATATGATAAAAAATAAAATAGTTTTTTCATGTTTTCTTTTGTACATTCCATTATCTAATCTATAAAATTATAAGATAAAAAATAATTAATGATTTTTTTTAATTTAAAAATTTATTTTTGAAATGAAAATACAATATTTAGAAAAAAAGTATTATGCTAAATTTTGTGGAATTGGTATTTTGAGAGCTTCCATATCTTTTTTTAATTTATCTTTTTCAATAGTTGTTAATTCAAAATCTCTAAAATAACCATATCTTAAATAATCAATAATAAGATCAAAGTTTTTTGAATTTCTATCAATAAAATAGTTTCCTTCATCATCTTTTTTCCAATCCTTATCAATTCCATCAAAAATAGAGTTTTTGAAACTTGTTAAAGATATTTTAGTAGTAGTAAACTTTTCATTACTAACTTGTAATGTTATTTTAGATTTAGTCTTTGTATTAATTTCATTTAATCTTTCATGGATTTTAACGAATTGTTGTTCTTGTTTCTCTAAAATCTCCTTTTCTTTTTCAATTTCAAGATATAATTTTATCAAGTTTGAAGATGTTTTATCGTATTCATCAACCATTTTTTCATAAATTCTTGGATGAGTAGTTTGTGGATTTACATCATGTAAATTTTTAGGTAAATTCCAATTATTTGGGGTTGATGGCAAATCTTTAATAGATATTTGATAAAAATCTAATTCTTCCATAATTTCAGTTAGAGCATCTGTTGATAATTCTTCAGAATTAAACTTTTCATCACGAAGTTGATCCAATATTAATTCAAAATATTTTGGATTTCTATCTATGAAATAAACTTGATTTAATTCACTTTCTTCGTGTGCTATTAAACCAAAAAATAATGACCATTTCCATTTTAATATAGTAGATTTTTGAACTACAAAAGATTTTCCACCAATATCAAATACAACTTTATCTTTAATCTTTTTTAAATTATCATTAAATTTCAAATCTCTTGATCTCCATCTTTCTTGTAATGTTTCATATCTTTCAAGGCAGCTCGAAACATTTGAAGTTGTTGTATTAAAATCTTTTATGAAGTTGGTAATTTTATTTCTAAATTCAGGGATATTATTATTTTTATCCATATTATTTATCGAAAGATTATGTTGAAAATAATTATTTGAATGACTCTTGAAGAGTGATTTAAGTTGAAGAAATTTGAAAAGAAAAAATTTGAATTTTAATTATTTTAAGAATTAAATCATTTATAAACAATATAAATGATTTAATTATAATTTTTATTAAATGAAAAATATTTTATTAAATGAAAAATATTTTATAATAATGAATTATTATTAGATTTTTCTGAAAACTAAATAGATAAAATAATTTAGATTTAATTTTAAAAAAACAATTTTTTATTAAAATAATTAAAGAGTATTAAAGAGTAAAAATTAGTAAAAATGGAAAATAATGGAGAAAAACAAGAAATTAATAAATCTAATAAAGCTTCAGAAGAAAAAGTTATAGAAAAACAAGAAATAAAAGAAGAATCAAAAACAAACATAGATATACCACAAAATTATAATTCTAATAAAGAAAAAACATGTAGTATGAATTGTTGGATTTGTGGAAAAATTGGTACTAAAAAAGATGATGATACTCCACCAACTGCATGGTGTGATATATGTTTAGAAAAATTTCAGTCAAAATTTCCATCACATTTTAAAATCCAAAATATTACTTCAGAAGAATATCAACAACATAAAGAAAAAATAAACAAAAATAGAGATATAAAAAGAATAAAAATTCAAGATTTAAAACCCAAATCACCCGAAAGACAAGATCAACTATTAGACAAAAAGGGAGAAAAAAGGAAAACTATAGAAATTGAAGAAATTCAATATTGGGAAGTTACTCCATCCGAATAATTTATTAAAGAAATAAATTAATTAATATTAAAATATTATTCATATAAATATATTATATATAATATATTTATTAATTTTATTTTGTCAATTTCATTTAAAAAATAAATATTTCATTTAATATTATAAATTATAAATCATATTATCATTAAAAAGTTATTTCATTTTATAAAATCAAAAAAATATAAACAATGAATAAAGATATCACAAATTTAGATAAAACTTGTCATATATGTAAAGAACCATGTAATGAATATTATAATTGGAAAATCGAAAATAGTGAAGAAATGGATGAGAAAGATGAAGTAGAGAAAGATGAAGTAGAGAAAAGAACTATTTGTTTAGATTGTTTGAATCAAGCTCTTATAAATTTAAATTATTCCAAAAATATTAAATGGAATTGTGATGTTTGTCAAAAGAATTCAAAAGAAGAAAAACAAAAATTATATAAAGAATATGAAAAAATAACAGGAGTATCAAAAGATGGATGGTTTTGTGGTCCACCAGGATTTGTATGTAATAATTGTAAAGAAAAAAAATGGGAATCAATTTCTGGTACTGGTGGAAGTTCATTTTTATTTCATAAAAACAAAGATGGAAGCGAAAGAAAATGTTATAAAGATTATAATTATTCAAATAGATATAATAAATCTGATTGGGATTATATTCAATCTAATATTAAATAATTTGTCGTTTTGATTATTTTTAATAAATCATTTAATAAATCGCAAAATTAATTAAAGAATAATGAATCAACAATATGAATATGAAAATGACGATATCGATATTATAAAAGGAAGATATTATGCGATAATTGCTTCTTTGAATGAAAGAAAGGAATATATGGATATCGAATGTTTTAATGAAGATATTCCATTTCCCGAACTAAATCATGATATAATTATCCAAATTAATTTTAATAGAAGTCCATTCAGATATGCAGCTAAAAAGAAATCTATAAAAAATTTGAAATATTGGAAATTGATTAATAAATATCTAAAAAAATAAGAATTTCTAAAATAAATTTTATTAACATCAATAATTTATTTTTTTAGTTGAATATTATTATAAAATTAATCCAAAAGAGGTATTCGACTAGAATTATTTGTAATACAATATAAACAATTGCATAATCCACAACAAAAACCAACAAGTATAAAAATAATTCCGGAAATAATCATTGCTATAGCAGATCCTTCAGATTCACATAAAGTATAATTATAATATACACATCTTGATCCAAAAAATAATGAAAAACATCCACCTAAGAAAACGGAGATAGCAATAATTATCCAACAAATATTTCCTTTAGACATTTTTTGAATAATTAATTCAAAATTTAAATCATTTAATATATTTTTTAAATCATTTAATTATTTATTATTTATTATTTAAATTTATTATTTAAAATTTCGATATTTTATTAAAATTTATTAATTAAACTTCAAATTAGATTGAAAAGATTTAAAAATCAAATAAATGAAAAAGAAATAAATTATTTATTGAATGAAAATAAAGATAAAAATAAATTTCATTATAAATATTAAAAATTTAATAAATAAATTAATGGATTTTGTTTATTAATTTCGATTTTTTTATTATACAACGAAGTATTAAAAAAAGACTCAAAAATCCGGATAATAATGAAGATCGAATCCAAGAAATAATGCAGCTGAAGAAGGTAAGTTGCAACTTTTATAATGATCATAAATACATTTTCCACCAACATAAATAAAAAACCAACCAAATATTGATATTATATTTAATACTATTACACAACATATACTAATCCGATCCATTTATTTTTTCAATAATATTCAATTTATAATAATCATAAGTAATAAATTTAATAATATTAATATTTTATTAAATGAAATATTTTTATGGATAAATATATTAATAAAAATGATTTTGAAATTGAATATTTTTAAATAAAAATGTTAATAAAATTAAATTTATTCAATAATTTTATTTTCGAAAATATAAATGTCAAACTATTCATATTTTATCTATAAAAATAGAGAAATCAAAATGTCAGATGCTGAAGCTTAATCTTATGGAAAAAATATTATTTTTTTAATTGGAAAAGAATTATCAAAAAAATTTGAATTAGATTTCAAAGAATTTAGAAGCATTATTACTTCGGAAATACCAAAAGAGTTGAAAGTGAATAAAAATTATTTATTTGAAATCAAAAAAATAAATTAATTATAAATTATAATTATTTCATTTTTTATAAATGATTTAGAATTGTTCAGATATTATCAATTGATGCTTTGAAGATTTTTTTGGTGCCAATAATTTTGAATTTGATATTATTCCAGTTTCTAAACAAATAAATTTTTTCCAATCATTTTCATTTAAATCATTCATTTGTTTGCACTAAATCATTTAATAAAATATAAATCATTTAAATACTTTTTCTTGACCAGGATTCCAAATTATTATATCTGATAAATTATCTTTTATTATTTGAACTTGATAATTTGGAGTTTCGATAAATAATTTATTTTGAGTATTTTTAAATCTTAAATCAGTTTCTTTTTCATTTATCGATAATTTATTTGATTTATTAATTTTCTTATTTATATTATCAAAATATTCAATATCTAAAATAAATGATTTAAAATAATAAATAAATACCATTTAATGTGGAAAATGATGTATTTTCGACATCATGAGTCGAAAAATAAGAATGAAATGCAAAATTAAATTCGAATGGATTAAATAAATTTTGATTTAATATTTCCAAATCTAATTTTAATTGTTCTTTACCATTTTCAATAGAATTTAATAAAGTAATTTTATAATTTATAGTAAATTGATTTGACCAAATATTATTTTCATTTGTTAAAGTTAAAGTTATCGATGACATATTTTCATTCGATTCTTGGCTAGTTTTTTTCCATAAAACATTTCTTGCAAATCCATGTTGTGGTAAATTTCCTATGCCAAATTGTGGAAAACTTTTAATAATTAAAAAAAATAATTTTAAAAATATATTTACATTATTGGAATTCCAGCTCTTATTGGTTTCTCAACTTCATAGTTTGATTTTGGATTTTGAAATAATATTTCTTTTCCATGAGAATTTTTAAATCTAGTAATATTCGCTCCAAGCAAATATACTTCTACGCAAGCATAAGAATCATTTGACAAAATATATTTTGTCAAATTTCCTTCACCAATAGTTTCATTAATATGTTTGCTCATTACTATTATTTTTTTATTTATTTATATTAACCTCTAATTATTCAGAAATATTCATAAATATTCATAAATATTCATAAATATTCATAAATATTCATAAA
>Ga0182030_10020752_pt1 | contig 12367 bp, 13 predicted proteins | sample 812S3MmetaG_FD_121299 | JGI IMG/M metagenome (GOLD analysis project Ga0182030, IMG submission 121299) | Permafrost microbial communities from Stordalen Mire, Sweden - 812S3M metaG (Illumina Assembly) | ecosystem: Environmental > Terrestrial > Soil > Wetlands > Permafrost | place: Sweden...
GAGGCAGTTGCGGCAGCGGCCGCCAGGGGGACGAGCTTCGGAGCGCCCACCGCGGGCGAGGTGGAGCTGGCGGCGGAGGTGGCACGGCGGATGGACGGCGTGGAGATGCTGCGCATGACGTCCTCCGGCACGGAGGCGACGATGACCGCGATGCGTCTCGCGCGCGCGGCCACGGGCCGCGAGCCCGTGCTGAAGTTCGCGGGCGCCTACCACGGCCACGTGGACGGTCTGCTCGCGCAGGCCGGCTCGGGGCTGGCCACGCAGGCGCTGCCTTCCAGTCCCGGTGTGCCGGCGAGCGCGGCGGCGTGCACGGTCGTGGTGGGATGGAACGACCCGGACGCGTTGGTGGCAGCGACCGAGCGGCACGAGCTGGCGGCGATCATCGCCGAGCCGATGCCGGCCAACATGGGGCTCGTGCCGCCCCAGGCGGGCTTCTTGGAGCTGTTGCGCGAGCGCGCGGATGCGACCGGCGCGCTGCTGGTGCTGGACGAGGTGATCAGCGGCTTCCGCGTGGCGGAGGGCGGCGCGCAGGAGCTGACGGGGGTGCGCGCCGACCTGACGATCCTCGGCAAGGTGATCGGCGGGGGGCTGCCCGCGGCGGCATTGGGCGGTCGCGCGGAGCTGATGCGGATGCTGGCGCCGGCGGGCGAGGTCTACCAGGCGGGAACGCTCTCGGGCAACCCGCTCGCGGTGGCCGCCGGCCTGGCCACGCTGGCGATGCTGGACGAGCTCGCCTACGTGAGGTTGGCGGCGGTGACGGAGCGCCTGGCGGACGGGCTGCGCGAGGCGGCGCTGGCCGCAGAGGGCCACCCCGTCCAGGTCGTCAGTGCACCGGGCCTGCTGACGGTGTTCTTCAGCGAGCGGCCCGTGCGCAACTTCCAGGACGCGCTCGAATGCGACACGGCCGCATATGGACGCTGGTGCAGAGAGCTGCTCTCGCGCGGCGTGTATCCCCCGCCGTCTCAGTTCGAGGCGTGGTTCCCATCGCTGGCACACACACAGGAGCAGGTGGAGCACACGCTGCAGGCCGCAGCCGCCGCGTTCGCGTCGCTGCCCGTCTCAGGATCGGCGCCAGCGTGAGCGGCCTGGAGCGTCTGCGCGCGCTGCTGCGCGACGGTGGCGGGATCATGGCGACGCTGCTCGCGCCGGAGTCGGACACCCCCGCCGAGGCCGGGCACAGTCCCGCGGCGCTGGCGGCCGACGGCCCGCGCACGGCGCCGCGCCGCGAGGAGTACGAACTGCTGATCGAGGCGATCTACGAGGGCTACCTGCTGCACTACGGCTCGCCGCGCGTGGTGAGCGTCCCAGAAGCGGACATGGGCCTGTTGGCGGGCGACCGCCTGTATGCGATGGGGCTCGCGCGCCTTGTCACACTGGGAGACACAGAGGCGGTCTCGGAGCTGGCGGACACGATCACTTTGAGCGCGCTCGCTCAGGGCGCCGGCGAGCTGGAGTTGGCCGAGGCGGTGTGGGCGGCTGGCGCGTACGCGGTCGGCTGGGGCAGCAGCGACGTTCATCGACAGGCGAAGAACCTTGTATATGCAGGGGACTCGCGTGCGCTTGAGGCGATGCGCACAAGTGTGGCCGCCGTCTCGGCTACGCCCTGAATCGCGCCTCGATATTGTTTTGTGCTCGGTGTCAGACAAGCACGCAAAGCATAAGTCCAAATACACGATCGACCGGGGTATCCCCGGTGCGTTCGAGGGCGAGACGGTCACACGTCGCCGCTTCATGACAGGGACAGCGCACACAGCTGGGGCGATCGCCACCAGCGCCTTCGCGTTGCCCGCGCTCGGCTTTGCGATTGGGCCGATCTTCAAAAGCACGCCGCACCGCTGGGAAGTGGTGGGAACGGCTGAAATGTTTCCCGACAACAACTACATCCCCGTGGTCATCACGCTCACCCCCAACATCGGCGAGGCGGGCAAGTCGACGGTGTACGTGCGCAAGTTCAACCCTGAAATCGACACCGACGCCTACGACCGCAACACCCCCTACATCGCCATCTCCAGCCGCTGCGCGCATCTCGGCTGCCCGGTCCGCTGGGTGGACGCGGCGGAGCGCTTCATCTGTCCCTGCCACGGCGGCGTCTACGACCTGCTCGGTAGACGCGTGGGTGGTCCTCCCGTGCGGCCGCTCGATCGCTTCTACACCCGCGTGAACGGCGAAAACGTGGAAGTGGGCCCGCGCTTCAGCGTCAACAGCGAGCTGCGGCGCTTCTCTCCCCGCGACCCCGGCGAGCCGCTGGACGGGATCGGTCAGTATCTATACCCGTCGCGTCCCGGCGCCCAGAAACTGTAGGACCACGCGATGCCCAAGCTCCCCAAACTTCCCCTCGCTCCGCCGATGCCAGCTGCGCTGAAGGAGGCGCCGCCGCGGCCCAGCGAGAACCCGAGCAAGGGCGGCCCGATCGAGGAAGCCCAGCAGGCCGGTATAGCTGTAGTCGACTGGGTGGACGAGCGCACCTCGCTGAGCGGCGCGGCGCGCTGGATGATGTTCCGCAAGGTGCCCAAGGGCACCAACTGGTTCTATACGCTCGGCTCCGCCACCATGTTCGCGTTCCTGAGCCAGGCGGTGACGGGTGTGTTCCTGGCGATGTACTACCGCCCCGACCCCTCCGGCGGCGCTTACGAATCGATCCGTTACGTCACCAACGACGTGTTCCTCGGCCAGTTCGTGCGGGGGATGCACAAGTGGGGCTCGAGCGTGATGGTGATCCTCGTGTTCCTGCACATGGGGCGCACGTTCTTCTTCGGCGCGTACAAGTATCCGCGCGAGCTCAACTGGGTGATTGGCGTGGTGCTGCTGATCCTGACGATGACGATGTCGTTCACCGGCTACCTGCTGCCGTTCGACCAGCGTGCCTACTGGGCGACGATCGTGGGCGTGAACATCAACGGCACCGGCCCGCTGCTCGGTCCCTACCTCAGCGACTTCCTGCGCGGCGGCTCTGAATTCGGCGCCACCACGCTGTCGCGGTTCTATGCCATCCACATGCTGCTCGTTCCAGGCGCGATCGCGGCGATGCTGGGCGCGCACCTGTATCTCGTCGCCAAGCTCGGCACCACGGCGCCGCCGTGGACCAAAGTGGAGAAGCGCCCAGAGCTGCGCGAGACGGAGATCTAGCGAGATGAATCAGCGCGAGAAGGAGGAATACCTCCGCGAATACGCTGCCCTGAAGGCGCAGGGCAAGCCGTTCTTCCCGTACGCGGTGGCCAAGGACGGCGCGATGGCCGTGGTGGTGATGGCGGTCATCATCACGATGTCGCTGGTGCTCGGCGCGGAGCTCGGCTCGAAGGCCAACCCCACGACCACCACGTACGTGCCTCGCCCCGAGTGGTACTTCTTCTTCCTGTTCGAGGTTCTGCGCGTGATCAAGCCGCCGAGCCTCGTGGACCTCGCGACGATCGGCGTGCCGACGCTGTGCATGATTCTGCTGTTCCTGCTGCCGTTCTACGACCGCGGCCCGGAGCGTCGCCCCGAGCGTCGACCGATCGCGACGCTCACCGGCATCGTCGTGATCGGCGCGATGGCCTTCCTGACGTACTCGGGGGCGAACGCGGGCTCGCCGACAGCGATCGAAATGGCGACGCCGGCGGCCGTAAAGCACGCGGGCGGCCAGACGTTGGCGCAGTACGAAGCGGGCAAGCAGGTGGTGGCGCAATCGGGCTGTCTGGCCTGCCACAAGATCGGCGAGAACGGCAACGCGGGCCCCGGCCCGAACCTCTCGAACATCGGCTCGCGCCTGCCGCGTCAGGGCATCGCCCGCACGCTCGTGAACCCAACCGCGCCGATGCCCTCCTTCAAGAACCTGCCGCCGGTGAAGTTCCAGGAGATCGTCAACTTCCTCTCACAGCTCAAGTAGCGGGGCTGTGCCCGCTCGTCAAGGAGCCGGCGCAGGGCAGCTGGAGGCGGGACAGGTCCGTGCGATGTTCGATCGCATCTCGGGTGTGTATGACCCGTTGAACACCGCGATGACGGCTGGGCTGCACCACCGCTGGCGCGAACGCGCGGCGGATCTGGCCAACGTGGGGCCGGGCAACAGGGTGCTGGACGTGGCCACAGGCACCGGCGATCTCGCGCTGGAGCTGGCGCGCCGCGTGTGGCCCGACGGCGAGGTGGTGGGCAGCGACTTCTCGGAGAACATGCTGGACCGCGCGCGCGTGAAGGCAGAGAAGAACGACCCACACGCGGTGCGCCCCCGCTTCGAATGGGCAGACGCGCTCGATCTGCCGTATCCCGACGCCTCCTTCGACGCCGCCACGGTCGGCTTTGGGGCGCGCAACTTCGAGAACCTGGCCGGCGGGCTGACGGAGCTCGCGCGCGTGGTGCGCCCAGGAGGGCGGGTGGTGGTGCTGGAGATGACCACTCCAACGCGTGCGCCGCTGTCGGTGTTCTACCGCGTGTGGTTCGATCGCGCCGTACCGGCGCTCGGTCGCCTGGCGGGTGCAGCCGGCACGATGCAGGCACGCGTCACGGGAGGTCAGGCGGATCCGACGATCTCGGATGCCTACACATACCTCCCCAACTCCGTAAAGCGCTTCCCCGGCCCGCGGGCGCTCGCGCAGGAGCTGGAGCAGGCGGGCCTCACGCACATTCGCTACCTGCTGCTGGCGGGCGGGATCATCGCGATCCACGAGGGCACGGTGCCGGAGGCCCCACTGTCGTGAGCGCCCTTGGTGGAGCGGCCCTGAGCGGCCCCGTCGACGCGATCGACGGGCTGGACGCGATCATGCAGCTCGGCGGCGAGCTGCTGCGCGAGCGCATGGAGCGTACGGAGCGCCACCTGGAGATCGTCACAGAACAGGCGGGCGCGCCGCTGGCTCTGTACGCCAACGCGACGGTGGTGGCCGGCGGCAAGCGGCTGCGCCCGCTGCTGGTGGTGCTGGCGGCGGAATCTGCTGGCGGCGCGCCACACGGCGAGCGGGGCGAGGAGCGGCTGGTCCGCGCGGCGGTGGCGGTGGAGCTGGTGCACTCGGCCACGCTGGTGCACGACGACCTGATCGATGGCGCGCAGCTGCGTCGCGGCCGCCCGACAGTGGCCGCCACGGCGGGTCGGCAGGTGGCGGTGGCGACCGGCGACCTGCTGTTCTCGCGCGCCTTTGCGGAGCTGGCCCGCAACGAGGACTCGCAGCAGCTGCTGGCGCTGTCGGCGGCTAGCTCGGCGCTGGCGGAGGGCGAGCTGCTGCAGCGCGAGGACGCCTATGCGGTGCACGTGCCCGTCAGGCGCTATCTGCACCGCTGCGAGTTGAAGACTGCGGCTCTGTTCGAGGCCGCATGCCGCCTGGGTGCGCTGACGGCGGTTGACGGCTCGAGCGAGCTGGCGGACGGTCTCGGCGGGTTTGCGCGCAGAATCGGGCTGGCCTTTCAGATGCTGGACGACGTGTTGGATGTGTCCGGTCCGGTGGAGCGCACGGGCAAGGCGCGCGGGACGGACCTGCTGGACGGCACGGTCACCCTGCCCTTCATCCTCGCGCGCGAGCGCGACCCGCAGCTGGAGGCGGTGGACCTCAGGTCGCTGAACGGCCCACGTCAGGCGGAGGAGCTGTGCGAGCGCATCGCGGCGACGGGCGCGCTGGACGAGGCGCGCGAGCGGGCGCTGGCGGTGGTGGCGCAGGCCAAGTCGGCGCTGCCGGCGATCCTTCCTGGTGGACGGTCGAGGCTGCTGGAACTGGTGGCGGACGCCGTTGTGGAGCGCTACCGCTGAGGCTGTGCCCGACCGGGTCAGAAGTCGGTGGGCGTGATGAGGTCGGCGTCCAGCGCGCGTATGAAGAACTCGATTTCCTCAGACATGTTCGCGTGCGTCATGCGCCTGAGATCGCCGAGCAGAGCGCTTGAGCCCCGGTCCAGCTCGTCGTCCAGACGTTCCACGGAAGTCTGGTCGAAGACGCCCTCTCTGCGCGACTCGCACTCGGGGCAGCGGAGCACGATGCGCCAGTGACGAGGCCCTTCCTCGGACCAGTCGAGCGGATACACCAGCTCGCCGGAGCAGTGGAAGCAGAGGTGCAGCTGGTCGGGTGGACAGACACCGTCCGCGGCCCGCGCGTGCTCGCCGTAGACAAGATGGAGTTGGTCCTTGCCCTGCGGCTGCTGCGGGCCTGGTGTCTTGGGATCTTTGCCGGTGTCCATGCTGCTCTCAGACGTCATCGACTTTCGAGGGAAGCTGCTTTAGCGTTAAGGGCCCGCACCCCGCGGTGGTAGGTTCATGAGTCCCATGGCTCGCGCTCTCCGCACCGTTGGCCACGAGGATCGCCTCAGCCTCGTGGACCATCTCGATGAGCTGCGCACGCGCCTGATGGTCAGCGTGGCGGTACTGGCGGTAGCGTTCGGCTTCTGCCTGTGGCAGAACCACGAGCTGCTGAACATCATCAACGAGCCGCTCACCTCGCAGAAGCACAAGCAGGCGGAAAAAGGGGAAGGCACGGTCGGCGAGGCCACCACCGCGCAGCGCGGTGTGCTGGCGGTTGCGCGCAACGCGAGCGAAGCGCTGGCGGTCCTGGAGCGCCCCGGCAGCGGTCTGTCTGCGCGGGCGCGCAGGGGCCTTGCGCCGCTGTCCAGCCAGCTGCGGCGCGACGTGGCGAAGATCCCCCATACCTCGCCTGAAGAACGACCCGCCACGCTCACGATCGGCGAGCCGCTCACGAATACGATCACCGTGTCGCTCTACGGAGCGCTGATTCTGGCGCTGCCGGTGATCCTCTATGAGCTCTACGGCTTCGTGCTGCCGGCGCTCAAGCCGAATGAGAGACGCGCGGCGGTGCCGCTGCTGATGGCCGTGCCGTTCCTGTTTGCGACGGGGGTCGCTTTCGGCTATTTCGTGGTGCTGCCCGCGGCGGTGCGCTTCCTCATCAACTTCAACTCCAACGAGTTCAACGAGCTGATCCAGGCGAGCACCTTCTACAGGTTCGCAGCAACCACGCTGCTCGCGATGGGGACAGTCTTCCAGATTCCAGTGGTGATCCTGGGCGCCACGCGCGTCGGGCTGGTCACTCCCCGCCAGCTTCGCAAGAACCGCCGCTACGCAATCGTGGCGTGCGCGGCCGTCGCCGCGTTCCTCCCCGGAGACGCCGTCACGCTGGTCCTGGAGACGGTCCCGCTGTATGTGCTGTACGAGGCGAGTATTCTGTTGGCAACATTCATCACACCCGCTGGCGCCGACGCTCACGAGGGCTTCGGCGACGCAGCTCCGGGCGCCGATAATCCAGAGGGCTACGCGGCGCCCGCACCAGATCACCAAACGCAACCAACCGTGCAGCAGATAATCGACCACGTAGACACAGAGCTGTCTGACTGATGCTGTTCGACCTCCGAGGGCGCGGTCGCCGACGTTCGGTGCGCATCATCTACACGGGCCTGGCGCTGCTGATGGGCGTGGGCCTGGTGGGCTTTGGCGTGGGCAGCGTGGGCAGCGGCGGCGGTCTGTTCACGGCAGCCACGCAGAACGAAGGCTCAAACTCGGCGAGCTTTGCCAGCAAAATCAAGAAGTACGAAAAGCTCACCAAACAGAAGCCGAGCTACGCCTACGGGTGGGAACAGCTGACGAAGAACCTGCTCCACGAAGCGGGCGGCGAAGCGTATACGACGAGCACGGGCCTGGTGACGAGCAAGGGCAAGGGGCTCTACAAACGCGCCTCGCAAGCTTGGCATGGCTATCTGGGAGTGGTGGGCGCCAAGCCCAACGCGGAACTGGCGCAGTTGATGGCCAACGTGTACGACGAAGCGGGCCTCAACGAACCGGCTCAAGCGGTGCAGGTCCTGGAATACGTGGTTGCCGACAGGCCCACGGCGTCCTACTACGCGCAGCTGGCCGCGTATGCCTATAAAGCAAAGAAAACCCACGTGGGCGACCTCGCGTCCTCGAAGGCGCTCAGCCTTGCCCCGTCCACTGACCGTGTGCGTTTGAAGGCGGAACTGGAAGAACTGAAGAAGAACCCGTCCGGCGAAAAATCGTTCACGACGACGACGAACGGCAAAACCTTCACGGGCAAACTGAACAGCAAAGGCGAACTGAAGGAAGCAAAAGAAGTTCCCTCCAAAACTGCGAGCACCGCGACGACGACCACGAGCACCACGAGCACGTCGAAGTCAGCGGGTGCCACGAGCACGACGAGCACCACCAAGAAGAAGTAGGTCTGAGGGCGTGGCCGCGGAAGAGCCCCGCTACAGTGCACGGCTGCTGATCGGCTGTGCGGATAGGCCGGGGATCGTGGCGGGGGTGTCGGGCTTCCTGTTCGAGCGGGGAGCGAACATCGTCTCCTCCCACCAGTACTCCTCGGACCCCAGCGGCGGCAGGTTCTTCCTTCGTACCGAGTTCTTCCTACCGGAGCCGCTCGAGCGTGGGCGCTTCGCTGAGGCCTTCCGCGTGGAGGTGGCGGAACGTCTGGAGATGGATTGGGAGATCCGCTGGTGGGGCGAACGCCAGCGCATGGCGATCCTGGCCTCCCGCAGCGACCACTGCCTGCAGGACCTGCTGTGGCGCTGGCGCAGCGGCGAGCTGGACGTGGACGTCTGCGCGGTGATCTCAAACCACGCGCAGCTGGAGCCCGACGTGTCGGCGGCGGGCGTGCCGTTTCATCACGTACCGGTGCAGCGGGGAGCCAAGCAGGAGGCGGAGGAGATGATGCTGGGGCTGCTACGCGGCCAGACGGACCTGCTGGTGCTGGCTCGCTACATGCAGGTGCTGAGCGGCGATTTCCTGGAGCGGGTGGGTGTGCCGGCGATCAACATCCACCACTCCTTCCTGCCGGCCTTCGCTGGCGCAGACCCCTACGGCCGCGCGCGCGAGCGCGGCGTGAAGCTGATCGGTGCGACGGCGCACTACGTCACAGAGGTGCTGGACGACGGTCCCATCATCGACCAGGACGTGGTGCGCGTGGACCACCGCCAGAGCGCCGCCGACCTCGCGCGCATCGGGCGCGACGTGGAGCGTCTGGTGCTCGCGAGAGCGGTTGCCCTGCACCTGGACGACCGCGTGATCGTGGATGGCAGACGCACGATCGTCTTCTGAGCCGGCCCCGCAGGCGCTCGCTCGATAGAATTGCCCGCGAGCCGCGCGTTCTCGCCGGCACGCTCTTGGGCCGTTAGCTCAACCGGCAGAGCAGGGGCCTCTTAAGCCCAAGGTTGCAGGTTCGATTCCTGCACGGCCCACTGAAGTCACGGGATTGTGTCTGGCAGTAGTGAAAGTCCGGTGGCGCGGGCTGCGGTGTGCAGCTTGCGGTCCCAGGTGGCGATCACCAGATCCTCGCGGGGCAGCACCAGCGCGGCAGCGAGGTGCAGGGCGTCCAGGCTGCGTAGATCTAGATCGATTGTCAGTTCGGCGGCGTGTTCGGCGAGACGTTGATCGATCTCGATCACGCCCATCGCCGCCCACTCTTCCCGCACTGGCTTTGTGGCCTTCTTGCCTGCGGCGAGGCCCACGGCCCGGATCGTCTCGACGTAACCAGCACGGCACATGAACCATCCGTCGGCTCGGGCCATCGCGTCGCGCACCGTATCGCTGCCGGGCTCTGCGACATAGCGCTTGACAAGCGCGCTCGCGTCCAGGTAAAGATTCAGCGCTCGGCGTCCCGCTCCGCGAGGACCAAAGCGGATGCGCTGCAGGGAGCCTGTACCAGCCGTGGAGCCTTGCCTGATCGGATACGAGCCGGCGCGACGAGTCGTCCTTCGGCCACCAGCTCACGCAGGCGGTTATCTCCGGCCGAAGCGCCGGCAGGAACGATGTCCGCAACCGGCCGACCGCGAACGGTCACCCGCACCTGCTGCCCGCGGCTAACGGCCCGTAGCGTCTCGCTCAAGGACTGCTTCAACTCCCTCACACCGATCTCACGCATGTGGTCACTCTACCAGCGATGAGGCCACATCCCATGTCCACGTAGCCGCGCCCGCGAATGCTGTCCGCCCCGATTTGCCCCTCCCCAAAGGGACGACAGGCGTGTATGCCCTTTCGTCCAGAATTTCTAGACACGTTCACGTGGACAGCGACCGCAGCCGAAACACCCCCTGCAAGTCCTAAGTCCATGTCGCTCAGGGCAAACCCGTCGCGAGGCGGGGACGCAAAGCCAGGGATCTCTCCGAGACCGCCCGGTTGCCGACCTCAAGCAACCGGTCGCGGTTCTCCGCGACAAGACACGGAGGTCCTGAGATGCCTTACATAATTCGCCCCAAGCGAGCCCGAAAGCTCGTGGCAGCTCTCTTTGGCACGGCGATGCTGATCGCCGCCGTACCAGCCGCCGCCAGCGCGGCGTGTCCCTCAAGTCCCACCACTGAAGCGCTCTCGCAGTACGGCGACAACGCCGCTTACACGCTGCTGTCCGGTAGTTCCTTCGAAAACGGCGCCCCCGGCTGGTCGCTGAACAACGCGCAGGTGGAAAGTGGCGAAGGCGCCAACGGCGGTCAGGGGTACCTGACGATCGAACCCAACGGTTCAGCCGTGTCGCCGGTGTTCTGCGTCAGCAGCGAATACCCATCCTTCCGCTTCTTCGCACACAAGCTGGGCGGTCCCTGGTGGTCGTGGCTCAGCGTAACGTTGCGCTGGAACGAAAACGGATACACCCACGAAGCGTTCGTGTCGCCCATCAAGCACGGCAACTCCTGGGACCTGACGCCCTCGCTGAACCTCGCGAGCATTCTGCCTCTCGGGGCACCTGAAAGCACCGTCAACGCTCAACTCGTATTCCAGCCTCGCTGGGGCTCGGCGTGGGCGATCGACAGTGTCTACATCGACCCCTACAGCCGCTAGAGGGAAAGGACTCCTTCAAGATGCTTACTCAGTCAATCTGTCTCATGGCACCAAAGCGGCGCGTCCGCACGCTGAGAAGCCTCAGCGTTCTGGCGGGGCTGACCCTGGTGGCCCTCGGGGGGCCACTGATGGGCTCGGCGCAGGCGGCGGGCACCGCCTGCCCGAGCTCCACAACCTCAACGCCGTTCGCCCCCTGGGGCGACACCAATGCCTACTCGCTCGTCGCAGGTGGAAGCTTCGAGAGTGCATCCAACGGCTGGACGTTGTCCGGTGGCGCTGCGCGGGTGGCTGGTAGCGACACTTTCGCTATCACCGGCTCGCTCGGTCAGTGGTCGTTGTCGCTGCCCAGTGCCGCGGCCGCACAGTCGCCGGTCCAGTGTGTGGAACCCAACGAACGCACCTTCCGGTTCATGGGCCACAGCGTGGGTAGCGAAGCAACCGTGCGCGTGGATCTCGTCTACGCAACCTCGACTGGCAACATCACCATCGCTGGGAAGAAGGTCACGCTCAAGAAGAGTTGGGAACCGTCGCCGATCCTGGCTACGGGTGCCCTGCTGGTCACCGCTGTCACGGGCGAAAGCGCCCACCTCTCGCTGCACTTCACCACGTTGAGCGGGTCCGCGGTCATCGATGACGTGTTCATCGACCCGCGTATGCGCTGAGGAGACGTTCCCCTCGCAGAGCCGTGCGCCCCGGCCTAGCTCCGGGCGCACGGCTCTTTGTCGTGCTCTCAGCTATCGCACAGGAGATGCGCGGTGGGTCGGGGCCATGACCCGTTCGCGCACCACCGCGCCAGGGCGCGGCACTCCCCGCGATCCTCTACAGCGGCGACAGCACGAGTGAGGTTGAGTATTTCTACCCGCAGGATGCCGCTGTCCAATCCTGTGTTTCCGAGTCCCTTGTTTCCCCGCCGTTGCTAATCCTCATAAATCCTATTGGGTTTCTGTTCTTTCTGCTACGTTGCGCTGACGCCGCGGACCCACCGTCCCCAAACCGGCGCGCACAATCACCAAACACTGGAAAGGAACCCACGAAATGTCTCAGTCCCCCGCCACTCACTCCCGCCGCCGAGGCGCGCGATCGCTGCGCCGGCTTGTCGCCAGCACAGGCGCTCTCGCGCTCATGGCAGCCCTCACCGTGCTGGTGGCGGTCGGCAGCGCGTTTGCCGACCCGCTCACCGTTCCGCCGCCCGTATCGATCCTCACCGGCAACGGTGCGGTGGGCGACGGCGACATCTTCATCACGCCCACCGGCGACTCCAGCACGTACGCCAATGGGCCGGAGATCCTGGACCGCAGCGGCAATCCCCTCTGGTTCCACGCCATCCCACAGGGACAGACGGCAGCAGACTTCCGCACCCAGCGCTATGACGGCCAGCCGGTGCTGACCTGGTGGCAGGGCACCGGCCTCGGCAGCCTGTCCGACGGCACGGACTACATCTACAACGACCACTATCAGCAGATCGCAACAGTCAAAGCAGGCAACGGCCTCACCACGGACGGGCACGAGTTCCTCATCACCCCGTGGAACACCGCGCTGATCCTCTCCTACGACACGGCCACCGCCAACCTCACCTCGATCGGCGGCCCAGCCAACCAGACGGTGATCGACGGCGTGGTGCAGGAGATC
>Ga0182030_10020754_pt1 | contig 12367 bp, 11 predicted proteins | sample 812S3MmetaG_FD_121299 | JGI IMG/M metagenome (GOLD analysis project Ga0182030, IMG submission 121299) | Permafrost microbial communities from Stordalen Mire, Sweden - 812S3M metaG (Illumina Assembly) | ecosystem: Environmental > Terrestrial > Soil > Wetlands > Permafrost | place: Sweden...
GTGCTCACTTCGTCCAGTACGCCGGACTCGGCCAGCACATGCTCCTCGTTGGCGTCGGCAGCCCACACCACACCAAGCAGGCCGCGATTGGCCCGGAAGAGCTCATAGACGCCGGTCACGTAGGCGACCACGAAGTCGTGGTCGTTGAGCGAGTCGAGCCGGCCGGAGCGATTGTCCTCCGCCCATGTGTCTACGAACTCCACGAACGGGACGACCAACGCCTCGTAGAACAGGGTGGCCTTGGACCCGAAATAGCGGAAGATCAATGTCTCGGAGACCTGGGCCCGGTCGGCCAGCTCCCGGGTCGACGTGTCGTTATAGCCCTGCCGGGAGAAGAGCTCGCGAGCGGCCATCAAGATGAGGCGCCTCGGTTCCCCCGTGGCCCGGCGTTTCCTTGGTGCCGCTGTCGGGTTCACGTCTCGTCACTCCATCGACCATAGGTAGTAGGCACTTGCTAGATTACATGACGCTGTCCCAGGCTGATAAAGCGAGCGGACCGCAACTGCCGGCTGCCATCGAGAGGACTCCTGTGCCATCCCCGGACGTCAAGCCCAATGCCCCACGAATTCCGCCCTTCGTCCATGACATCTTGGACGACAATCCGACTGGGTACCTCGGAACCATCCGACCAGATGGTGAGCTGTCAATCACCCCGCTGGCACTTCTGTTCGACGGCGAGACGATCAGGCTCAGTACGACGACCGATCGGAAGAAGTACCGCAATCTTCTCGCCGACCCCCGCATCGCCCTGTGCGTGCCTCATCGCAAGAATCCCAATCGGTATGTAGAGGTGCGAGGAACAGCCAATCTGGTGCCCGATCCTGATCGCACGTTCATCAACTCGGTGGCGAAGAAGTACATGGACGCTGACGTCTACCCCTTCGATCCCCCCGGAACCGATCGCGTCACCATCGAGATCGTTGCCCGCCAGATCTCCGCGCCGCGGATCCCGCTGGAACAAGAGAACCCAAATGGGCCCGATGCCGCTCGCCCCGGGGAGCTTCCCGATTCGCAGTAGCCAAGGGCCCTGAAGGCGGTCGGAGCCCCGCTACTCAGTCGGAGAGCTTGACGTTTCGGCGCCCCCTGGGCGGGATGGTGACATCGGTGGGACCGAGGATCCCCGGAGGTGCCGCTTGCACCATGGGGATGGCATTGACCGTTCTCATGGCCGCGGGGGACGAGGACACATCGTCTCCCCACAGGTCCACGTCCAAAAGGCAGGTGTAGGTGGGCTTGCCCTGGATCTCGATTCGGTAGACGAGGCTTCGGCCGCCGGTGCCGTCCTGCCACTGGACACCTGCTCGGGGAGCGACGTAGTTGACGTGCTCCAAGATGGCCAGCGGATGCCCGTCAACCATGCCTCGCAGCTCGAAACGGATCGCCCCGATGGTCCCCTTCTCGATGAGGGCCACCTCAAGCTGGACGTCCTCATCGACCGGTGAGACCTCGGTGATAAACTTGATGTCGTCAAGCACGTAGCCAAGCTCGGCTGCCAGCTCGTGGACGACTCCGGACCACGACTCGAGCGGCGCGCTCTCGGCGAAGAGGGGAACGGGCTCGTCCACGGGCCGCCCGAATCCGAAGAACTGCAACATGGCCGCGTTCGGCATCTCTCCGTAGTTGGCGATCTCTGAGACCTTCACGCAGCGAATCTCGTCCACCATGGCCATCAAGGCGGACGGCAATACATCACTGGCGAATCCCGGCTCGACCCCGGTGGCGAAGAAGCTCGCGTTACCGATCGCACATGCTTCATCGATGGGGCGGCGTTCTTCCTCCAGGGCCCAGTCGGGCAAGACGAGCGACGTGATCGCCGGGGTGACCACATTTCTGCCAGCCCGCAGGAATCGGGCGACGGTCTCTACACCGGCGGCCACTACTTCGGGGCTGTCCCCGAGCACGTTCCCGTTGCCGAAGTAGCTGAGGCAGTCGGCGTCGACTGCCAGCAGGGCATCGACGTCGTTGGTGGCCGCCACACCGACGTGTCCCAGCCCGCAGATCTCTCCGGCATCGACCCCTTCACGCTCAGGTCTAGCCACGTAGAGGCCCACAAGTTCCAGCTCAGGGTGGTTGAGCACGCCCCTTAGCCCCTTGATCCCGGTGGTCCCGGTTCCCCAGTGGACAACTTTGATGGACATCTAGCTCCTCCCGGCTCCCGACATGACAGCGAGGCTCGAAAGGACTAGCCCTGCTTCCCAGGCCCACCCTTTGGTGACTCGATGCCACATGCATCTTTTCGCGCTACCCGCCTCCGGCGGCGAGCCGATCCCAGGTCGACCCGGTGATCCCATCGGCCCGAAGCCGGAACTTTTGCACGCGGAGCGAAGTCTCGTTTCGGGGAAGGGCGACGATGGTGCGCAGATAGCGAGGAAGCATGAACTTGGGCATTCTCGCCTCCAACCACTGGGAGAGCTCAGAGTAGTCAAGGCGCAAGCCGTCGGCGACCTCGAGGGCTACGAGGATCTCGTCCTCACCGTGCTCGGCCGGCACGGCGATCGCCGAGCAGTCGGTGATGCCAGGAAACTCACGCACAATCTGCTCGACCTCGAAGCTCGAGATGTTCTCTCCCCGCCGCCTGATGGCATCGTTCAGGCGGTCCACCAGATAGAACCAACCATCCTCGTCGTAGCGGAAGGCGTCCCCGGAGTGGAACCAGCCATTGCGCCATGCTCGGGAAGTCACCTCGGGCAAGCCGTGGTATCCGGCGTTGAAGGCCCAGGGCTCCTCTGTTCGAACCACGAGTTCGCCGACCTCGCCGGGACCCAGTGGCTCGTCGAACTCATTGACGACCCGGACCTGGCTCCATGGGTAGTCCTCCCTCGGTCGACCGCACGTGCCCCATGGCCCGTGGTCCCATCCGGTGGCCAACGGACTGCCGAATTCAGTCATCGAATAGCAGGTGGCCACACGCACGCCGAAGCGACGCTCGAAGGCATCGATCTCCGGGATCATCGGGCCGCACATGATCGATCGCAGCGGGTTGTCGGCGTCGGTTGGTTCCTCAGGCTGGCTGAAGACGAAAGAGAGCATGGGGCCGACAAGTGATGCCGCTGCACACTCCGCTCGTCGGATGTCATCCCACAGGTCGGTGGCGCTGAAGCGGTCCCTCCAAACGAAGCGCCCACCTCGGACCATGGTGGAGTTGAGCGCCGACTTGCCCGATGTGTGGAACATGGGGAAGGGGCAGTACAGGCCCTCCCCGGGCAGCAGGGCATCCGACGGCACCCAGGACCAGGTCTGATAGATCGACGCCCAGGTGACGAGCACCCCCTTCGAAGGCCCCGTCGTTCCGGACGTGTACAACAGCGCACCCACGTCGTGGTACCGGGGACCAGCAAGGCCGGCTGCCGGCTCGGTGCCGTCGATGAGCTCCTCGGAGTCGATGATGTCGACGTCGGCCTCGACGCAGGCGGCGATTACTTCGGGAGCCGCTTGCTCACTTCCGTCCACAACCACGCGACGGAGATCGGGGACTGCGCCGATCACGGTGGCCACAACGGCGAGGAGATCCGGAGTGGTGACGAGAACGGCCGCGCCTGAGTCCGCAAGGACGTGGGCGAGCATCGTACCTTTGAAGGCGGGATTGAGCGGACATTCGATGGCTCTCAGCCACCCGAGGCCGAGCCACACCGCAAAGCAAGTCGGCCCGTTCGGCAGCATGGTGGCGACGATCGACCCTTCGTCGATCTGCAGTTCGGCCAGGGCAGAGGCCCAACGGCGGCACCTCTCGTCGAGTTGGCGGTAACTCACCGATGCACCCCCGACGTGTTGCAGCGCAATCCCAAGAGGGTCTCGGCGTGCCCAATGGCTGACGGCATGTGGTGCGAGGAAGCCTTGGTCTAGTCCCGTGGTCGGCGGTGCATCTGGCCCGCGTCCTCCGAAGCAGTCGGTTGGAGCGGTTGAACGATCAGGCATGCAGGAGTCTCTTCTTGCCGTCGGCATCGCCGGCTGAGCCCATGGGACCAAGAGTCCCGAGCCGGCGGGAACGCATGGGTACGGTCATCTGCGGCGGCCAATCAATGGCGCCGGGCCGTGGATGCGGGTGGCGTCGGACGTTGACAAGCTCGCGGGCCCCACCTCAGTCCCAGATGACCGGGAGTCGATCGGCAGTGCGATAGTACAGCCCTGTGACTCCAAGAGTCCCGGCCCCGGAGTCGAGGCGGAGCCCAGGCAGCCTATCGAGAAGGCACTCGATGGCCACGCGCATCTCCATGCGGGCCATGTGGATGCCCAGGCAGATATGCGGACCGGCTCCGAAGGACAGGTGTCCATGTTCGGGCCGATGGATGTCGAACTCTTCTGCGTGGTCCCAACGGGATCCATCGCGGTTCCCCGATGCCAGACACACATTGATGGCCCCATCGGCCGGAAGGTCGACTCCCTCGAGCTCCGTTTGGCCAGTAATCCGGCGAACGGTGGTGACGACGGGCGACTCCCAGCGCAGGCCCTCCTCGATGGCGACAGGGACGAGCGAGCGGTCGTTCCGCACGGCGTCGAGCTGGTCGGGAAGGGTGAGGAGGCCGAACATGGTGTTGGTGATGCCGCGATAGACCGTCTGCGACCCCGAGGGGATGAGCAGGCGGACGAACGACACGACCTCCTCGTCAGTCAGCTTTTGGCTTTCCCGGTCAGGGAGGCGCAGCTCAGCCCCGAGGAGCACAGACACGAGGTCGGTCCCCGGGTGGTCCCTCCGTGCTCGGATCATCGCCTCGATGTGGGTACCCATTCGCTCGGCGGCTGCTCGACGGGGCTCTTCGGCCAGCCCCTGGTTGAACATGATGACCGAGTCACGATGAAAGTCGGCAAAGTCCTCGTCAGCCACCCCGGCCGCCCGGGCGATGACCCGCATCGGAAAGTCGAAGGCGAACTGGTGGCTCAGTTCTGCTCGTTTGTCAGTGACGAATCCGTCGATGATGCCATCGACCATGCCGCGAACCCACTCCTCCGCCCAACCGTCCACGACCTTTTTGGTGAAGGCCGGCTGGATCAAGCTCCGGTAACGCTGGTGCTCGGGGGTGTCCATCTCGATCATGGTCCGCCCGACCATGGTGAAGACGTTGGCGTACCAACTGGCCGAGAACCGGGCCGGATCCCTCAGGACCTGTTCAGCGGCACGGAACGAGAAGGTGGTCGCCTGCTCGTCTTCGCCGTAGAGCAGTGTGTCGACCCCTTCAGCACCGAAGTGGGCAGACAGCGATCCACCGGCCACCGGACATTGATTCCGAAGGGAGGTCAAGGTCCGGTGGGTGTCATCGGCGCCCCCGATTCCCATCAGCCTGTCCTTCGCCTCGAAGGGGTCGAAGTCGCCGGAGACGTGTCCGAACCGGCCCTCAGGCCCCCCGTCCGGCCGCTCCGTATCGGACGTCTTAGCGCCCACTGGCACCCCCAGCGGCCTCCCGCCGAAAGCGGGTGGTGCGATGTTCGGGATCGGTATCCATCTTCGGGATCACGTACTCACCAAGAATTCGGATCGTCTCGAGGGTGGCCTCTTTGGGCTGGCCCTGGGACATTCCGAACGTCAACTGGTCTGCGCCTGCGCTCTCCCAGCGCTGGCACTGCTCGAGAGCCTCATCCGGGTCACCGCAGATGACCCCGCCCACCTGTGTGCCGAGTCGGATCGTCTCTGGCGTGTAGTCGGGTATCAGCTCCGGCCAGTAGGGGGCGTGCTCGGGGTGGGGGAACGTGTCGTGATACCGAAAGACGTTGCTTTGGAGGTAGTTGAGCTTGGCATCCACTGCAGACTGAACGGCACGATCTGAGTCCTCGTCGAGGAAGGCGGCCGACACGACCATTAGATTGTCATTGACGAACGCACCGATCGGGTCGGCCTCGGCGATGTCTTTCTTGTACGTGGCGAGCACGGGCTCGAGTTCGGGGATCGTGACCACCGAGAAGCCGAGTGCACCCAGGCCCATCTTTGCCACCTGACCGTAGCTGGCCGGGTTCCCAGCGGCGTACCACATGGCCGGATGGCCCGGCCCCCAGGGCTTCGGAAGGATCTTGCGCGGAGGTAGCGACCACCACGTTCCTTCGAATCCCTCGTACTCGTCGTGGAGCCACATCTTCGGGAACTCGCCGATGGTCTCCGCCCAGATCTCCTTCGTGATGTTGAGATCCTCGGCTCCCGGGATGAAGCCCAGGATCTCGTGGCTCCCTGCTCCCCGTCCCGTGCCGAACTCGAAGCGTCCCTCCGAGAGGTGGTCGAGCATGGCCACGCGCTCGGCCACCTTGGCCGGGTGGTTGAGCTGGGGGAGCGGGTTGAAGATCCCCGATCCGATGTGGGCCCGCTTGGTGGCATGAGCGAGGTACCCGCAGACAACGTCGTTGGCCGAGAGATGGGAGTACTCGTCGAGGAAGTGGTCCTCACTCGTCCAGATGTATTTGACCCCTGCCGCATCGGCCGCGATGGCGATCTCGATCTCGACCATCAAGACGTGATGTTCGGCGTCGGGGTCGCCACGTCGCTTCGACTCCGGAACGTATCCCTGGATGAATATCCCGAACTCCATACTTCCCCCTTTGCACTGGATCTCGGACGCCACACCCCACGCCGGACCAGCAGGCGGAACCTTATAATGTAAGTGCTTACCCTGCAACGGATGCATGGGCTGCCTAGTCTCTGCTTCAGGCGACGGACCTTGCGGCCGGGGGCTGCGGGGCGGACACGGGAGTTAGGGGGAGCGATCGATGGATGCGCAGCGCGCTGGAGATGGTCAGCGAACGAACTGGGGGCGGTGGGGAGCAGACGACGAGCGCGGGGCACTCAATCTGCTGACCCCTCCGGTGGTCGCAGCCGCTGCCCAACTGTGCAAGACGGGCAAGGTCTATCCGCTGGGACTCCCAATCCAGCATCAGGGCATGCCCACCTTCGGGCACCGAGGTTCTCCCCAGCGTCTATCGCTTCGCAATCGGGCCGACGAGGGGGCCTTCATCGAGTACGGGGCGCCTCCTGATCTCGGGGCCAACGAAGACGTGCTGATCCTGGCCTCCCACAATGAGACCCATCTCGACGCCCTCTCCCACATCCAATCGAACGGAACACTCTACAACGGACATTCGACGTCATCGATCCGCACAGGAGAAGGAGCGACCCGGTGCGGAGTCGATGGTGTGGGCACCATCGTCGGTCGGGGCGTCGTACTCGATCTGCCCGGAATGTGGGGACTCGACTGGCTCGAGCCCGGTTTTGTCGTCACCGGCGAACATCTCGACTCGTGCGCCGTCTTCCAGGGCACGGACTTCAGATCGGGCGACATCCTCCTCGTTCGGACTGGCTATCTCGACATGTGGTTCGCCAATGGCGCAGATGAGGAGCCGAGCACCCAGCCCGGGCTCGGACTCGATGCGGTCTCGTTCATCGCCGACCACGACATCGCCGTCGTAGGGGTCGACAATGCCGGGGTCGAGGCTGTCCCGTTCGATCGGGACATCTTCTTGGGGGGACACATCGAGCTTCTCGTCAACCTCGGAGTGCACCTCATCGAGGTCCTCGACCTCAGGCAAGTCGCCAGCGACGGAGTCACTGAGTGCCTGTTCGTGTGTTGCCCACTCCCGGTCACCGGTGCCGCCGGCAGTCCGGTCAACCCGGTCGCCATCACCTGATCTCGAAGGCAGGTGTGCCGGTCTCGAGCAGGTCGGCCCGAGCGGCCGGGGATGGCCGGTCCCGGCGTCACCCAGGCCCATACGACAGCGCTAGTTCTAGTGCATCGAGGGCAACCGACCTCGCCGATCGAGTGGGCCGCGGTGGGCAGTGACCGCCGGCCTCCTTGACTTATGCGGACCACATACGTAACGTACGTCACACATTTGCAATCATCAGATTGCTGTATCCCGGGGGGGGAGCATGCAGGCACTACGCACGAAACGCGTCATCGCTTCGATGGCGCTCGCTACATCGTTGGCTCTCGGAGTTGGGGCGGTAGGCGTACTAGCCGACTCCGTCCCGGCGTCGGCTGCCACACAGCCAAGCGGTCCTATCGTGGTCGGTGGAATCGATGCGGGCTTCAACTTCCCGGGCACGGCCCAGGGTTTCCAGGCCCGGATCGCCCGGTTCAACAAGGCCGGTGGACTCGGCGGCCGGCAGATCAAGTTCCTCGGGGTGAGTGACGACCAGGACAGTCCGAGCTCCGAGCTGTCAGATGCACAGCAGCTGATCCAGAGTGACCACGTCTTCGCTATCACGCCGGTGGCCGATGACGTCTACGGAGGTGCAACCGCCACTTTCGTCGATCAGAGCAAGACCCCGATTCTCGGCTACGGCGTCTCTGAGCCATGGTGCAACGACAAGTACGCCGTCAGCATCGTCGGCTGCCAGCAGTCCTCTGCCGGCTACGAGACCACTGCCTCCATCAAGCAGATCATCCAGGCGTCCAAGAAGCCGGCATCGCAGTTGCGGGTGGCCATGGAGGGATACAACATTGCCGCGGCCTTGACAGTGAGCAAGACCCTGGGCGAGGTATGGCAGAAGCAGGGTGCGAATGTCGTTCTGAACGAGAACAACATTCCTCTGACCGGGGCATCCAGCCAGGCTCCATTCGTCCAGGCCATCCTTGCGACCAATCCCAACGTCGTCTTCGAGGTCACAGGATCGGCAGCCGCCGTCACGCTCGCCGCCGCCCTCAAGGCCGCCGGCTACAAAGGGCTCATCTACAACGGGTCCTCCTATGAGCCGGCTGCCCTGCAGAGCGAACCATCGGTTGCCTCCGCCTTGAACGGCGTGTACGTCACCAATCTCCTGCCGACGGGTTACGACAACACGCCCGCCGTCAAGCAGGAGCAGAAGGATCTGAAGGCGATCGGTGCGGTCCCTGACATCGAGATCGGTACTGATGCCGGGTATTGGAGCGCCGACCTGTTCATTCAGCTCCTCCAGGCCACGAAGAACCGCGGAGTTGCTGTGACACCGGCGAACTTCCTCGCCACCGTGGCCAAAGGGATCACCGTGAAGCCGTCGATGTCAGGAGGCAACGGGCCGCTCACATGGCCCATGCTCGCCGACCAGCCTCAGCCGTGCAACGCCACCGTGCAGGGTGCCGGCACCACCTACAAGCTGTTCCAGAAGTTCACCTGCTACAACAACATCAAGGTGGCCACCGGCTCGTAGTCGAGCGCGTTGCCCACCGTCAATCGGTGCTGCCGGTTGGGTGGAACCAGTCCTCGAGGCTAGCTTCCTCCCAATCGGCCGGACCGTAGACGGTGCCAGGGAGCGGGGTCATGATGTGGGTGTCACCGCCGGTGACCCACTCCGCTGAGCGGCGCTCCCAAGCCACCAACCGCTCGTCCTCCTCGCCTTCGTCGCTGAGCCCTCTCGTAGTGTCCCGGTTCTGGCGGAGCTTGAGCTGTGCGGCGATCGAGGTGGCCCACACCATGACCACTTCATGCTGGTTGGAGAGCACCTCGTAGATGCCGGTGGGCTCGTGGCCGTACTCGCGCATCAGCGGCACACGCTCTTCGAGTACGGCGGCCAGAAAGTCGAGCTGTGTGCCGGGTCGTACGGTCAATATCTCATTGACGAACAGTGTCCCCTTGACGCCGCTGGCGGCCAGTTCGTCGGTGGTGGGGCTACCGGGCACGCCCCCACACATGCGGTCGAACCCGCCCGTGCGCCACTTGGCCGCCTCGTCCCACCAATCGCCGTAGAAGGCCTTGCGCCGCTTCAAGTTCATCCTGTCCACGTTCGACGCCCAGCTCTTCCATCCCTGGTTGCCCATGTCCCAGATATTGATGACCTGGGGCCAGCGGCCGCCTCCTTGTGAGCAGATGTAGAACGAGCCCTGCAGGCTGTTCATCTCCGGCATCCGTTGGACCGGGTCCTTGTAGAGGTGCTCCATGTAGTCGTACTGGCCCTGCCCCACGACATCGACCACCTCGTAGAGGAACAGACTGCGAACGGCCATGGCGCACCAACCTTTTCGTGAACCCGGCCGGTGAGACCAGGTGTCAGGAAGTATCGCAAGTTCGGGCGCTTCCATCCACAGACAATTCCATTCTCGGTTGGGCGCGCCATCTGACGGCCCGTTAGTATTTCGCCCCATCGGGACACGAGTTCCAAGCACCGGGGGGGAGCGCCAGGTTGACGGCTGACGAAGAGCGAAGTGGCAGAGTCACGGGCCGGAAGGTCGTGGTGGCCGGGGCCTCGGGCCCGGGGGCGGGCATCGCCAACGGCCTTGCCGCACGTGGCGCCGAGGTTGTCGTCGTCGGTCCGGCCGCGAGCGAGAAGGGACTCGACTCCGGCGTCAGCCGAGTTGTCTGCTCGCTGGCCACTGAGCCCGAGGTGACAGCCGCCATGGCCAGCGCCGTCGACCGGCTCGGCTCCGTCGATCAGTTCGTCTACTCCTGGTATCCGGAGCAGTTGACCGCCAAGACGACATTCACCGAGCTGACCGAAGACCAGTGGGCCACCGCATGCGAGGGAACGCTCGGAACGGCATGGTGGTCGGTGAGAGCCCTCATCCGGCCAATGAAGGCGGCGGGCGGCGGCTCCATGGTGTTCGTCGTCCCGACGGTCGGCATGTCCGGTGCCGCCAACTTCGTCATGCTGTCAACGGTGGCAGAGGGGCTCAGGATGCTGGCCAAGGGGTGTGGTCGGTGCTGGGGCGCAGACGGCGTCATTGTCAACACCTTGGCCACCTCCCCGGGCCTCTGGGTCGATGTCGAGCATGGCAACCGCCTCCTCCGGGAGATCTCCCTCTCCGTTCCGGCCATGGGCCGGGTGGGCGACCCGGCCGAGGATCTCGCCCCGCTGGTCGGTCTCCTGGGTGCTGACGATGCCCACTTCCTGACGTCGAGCACATTGGTGGCCGACGGCGGCCTGTGGATGGGGCTGTAGGGATGACGGATCTCGAGGGCTACACACCGCCGGTCGACCAGCCGACAGACCTGCTGGCCGGAAAGACGGTCATCGTGACGGGGGCTGGTGGGGGCGTCGGCCTCGGCATCGCCTTGTCCTGCGCAACCCACGGAGCAAACGTCGTCATCGCGGCGAGAAGGATCGAGACCGGGGACGAGGTGGCCAAGCTGATCACCGACCGGGGCGGGAGTGCCCTGTCACTGCGGTGCGATGTCACCTCGTCCGATGACGTGTCGGGCGTCATCGCTGCGGCGATCGAACGATTCGGAGGCGTCGACTCCGTCATCCACAACGCCGTTGCTCCTGTGGGCGAGCCCCACATCGTCGAAGACGTGCCCGACGAGACGTGGAACGCCATGATGAGCACGGCGGTGCGAGCGTCGTACTACTTGGCCGAGGCGTCCTACGAGCAGTTGCTCGAGCGCCAGGGGACGTTCATCTTCTTGACGTCGGCTGCCGGGGTGGAGGGAAGCCCCTACATCCCGGCCTACGGCGTGGTGAAAGCGGCTCAGCGAGGCATGGCAAAGAGCCTCGCTCGCGAGTGGGGCCCACTCGGCATCAGAGTCAACTCCATTGCCCCAGTGGCACTGACGCCGGCCATGGCGGTGACCGCGCAGAACAGCCCGGTGTTCACTGAGGGACGGCTCATGGATCGCACGTCGCTCCGACGGTTCGGGGACCCCGAGACCGACATCGGGCCGGTCGCCGTCTTCTTGATCAGCGACCTGTCGCGATATGTGGCCGGGCAGACCGTCGTGGTCGACGGCGGCGGCTTCACCGCCTTTTGACACCGGTCGCCGCCTGGAGCCACCCACAGCAGAGTCACATGGTGCCGGCTGGGGCGCCACTGAGCACAAACAAAGGGGTCAACGATGGCTGATGACCGTGGGGAGATCGAGAACCTCCTCGCCCGCTATTGCGAGCTGTTCGACTCGGGGGACATGGAGAACTATGTCGCCCTGTTCTCCGACGCCAGCATCGCCAACCAGTTCGCCACCTCGGAGGGCCCCGAGGCACTCCAGAAGTTCTTCGACGAGAACGGACTGTTCTATGACGGGCTTCCCCACACCCGCCATGTCATCACCAACCTGCACATCGAGGTGGCAGACGACGGGATGACGGCTGAGGCCAGGTCGTACGTGACCATCTTCCAAGCCCTCTCGGACTTCCCCTTACAGCCCATCTTCATTGGGCAGTACCAGGACGAACTGGTCAAGCTGGACGGGGCATGGCGCTTCCGGTCCCGAGCTTGCGAGCCGTTCTTGGCCGGCGACCTGAGCCGCCATGCCCGTGAATATCCGCCACCTGGACCGGTCGTGGTCGGATGACGACGGGACACAGCTTCTGGGAGGAGCTGGTCGCCCGTGTGGCCGAGACGCCGGACGTGCTCCTCGCCATCGACGAGCGGGGCGTCCAGATCACCTTCGGCGAGTACCGCGAGCGTGTGGAGATCGTGGCGGCCGGACTAGCCGGCCACGGGATCAGCGACGGTTCGGTTGTGGTCTGGCAGCTGCCCAC
>Ga0182030_10020755_pt1 | contig 12366 bp, 10 predicted proteins | sample 812S3MmetaG_FD_121299 | JGI IMG/M metagenome (GOLD analysis project Ga0182030, IMG submission 121299) | Permafrost microbial communities from Stordalen Mire, Sweden - 812S3M metaG (Illumina Assembly) | ecosystem: Environmental > Terrestrial > Soil > Wetlands > Permafrost | place: Sweden...
AGCGAAGATTTGTTGGAAATAAAGGACTTGGCCGCCCCACAGCGGAGGCGAAAAATCGACTGTCGCAGCCGAGTTTCTTCCCCCGCCAAACCGGGCCCGCCCGGTTCGATGCTCTGTGGTGACTCTGAATTTCTTGGTTGCAGTTCAGATGTTCAGATGTCTCCGCCATATCGCGCCAGCCGTCCCCTCAGCGCTCTCCGCCACCTCAGCGCTCTCCGGCTTTGACTTTGTTTTCTCAGCGCCTCTGCGTCTCGGCGGTGAGCAGCAATCACGCCGGCGTGCAAGCCTTCCGCAACTCCTCGCCCATCGCCGACTGCTCATCCACCGTCAGCTTCCTACCGCCCACCGTCACGTAAAACACATCGATAGCACGATTCGCCTGCGTATCGATCAACACCACTTCGATATTGCCGCCGCTCGAAGAGATGGCCGACGCCAAGTCGTACAACAGGCCAGGGCGATCCTCGGCGACAATTTCGATCAGCGTGGCGGTCGTGCTCGCCTCGTCGTCGAAGCGGATCGCGGTGCGGACCCGCACCTTGCGGCTCAGGGGTTTCGGCTTGGGGCGATTCTTGAGCAAGTCACGGACATCGAGCTTGCCGAGGATGACGCGCTCCGCCGTGGTGCGAAGGCGATCCAGTTCCGAGGGGTTGAGTTCCAATGTGCGCGTGGGATCGGCGAAGACGAACGTGTCGAGCACCTGTCCCCGGCGATTGGAGAACGCCTCCGCGCGCAGAATGTTCATGCCGAAGCCGGCCAGCGTACCGGCCATGCGCGCGAACAAGCCGGGGCGGTCGCCGGTAATCGCCGTCAACTGCCACGCCGATTCCAGACTGTGGATGTCCACTGCCACTCCGCGCGCTTCGCTCTTCACCGCGAGCGCCACGTGCTCCGCAATTTCCTCCTGACTATGGGTGCGCAGGTAACGAACGGGAAGGCCTTCGACCAGTTCGGCGCCCGATTCAAATGCCGCGTCCGCAATCCGCTCCTCCGACAATTCGCGCGTCAGTTCTCGATAGACGGCCATGTAGAGCCGCCACAATTGGGACGATCGCCACGGTGTCATCACGCTAGGATTCACCGCGCTGATGTCGGCGTAGGTGACGAGAGTGAGGGCCTTCAAACGGTCCTCGGTGCCCACCGCCTGGGCGACGTCGTGGATGGCTTTCGGGTCGGCCAGATCGCGCGAACGCATCGCCGACGAGAGTTCCATGTGGTTGCGAATAAGAAACGAGACCGTGTCGCGCTCCGGCGCGGGCATCCGAATGCGCCGCATCGCCGCATCGCCGGCCTGCAAGGATGCCTCCACGTGGCCGGCGTAGCCCGCGGCGGCCTCGGAATGGGCTTTCCCCGAATCGTGAAACAGCAGCGCGAACAGCAGTACGCCCTTTTGCGGCACTTCGCGCAGAAGCTCGCCATAGCTGGACGGTGCCGACCATGCGTTCTGTATCGCCACCAGGGTGTGCTCGTCGACGGTGTAGCGATGGAAAAAATCGCGGACCACCAGGCACTCGATCTGCTCCAGCCCCGGAAACAGCGCGAACAGCACGCCCGTTTCATGCATCGAGCGGACGGCGAGAGGCGCGTGCGTCTGCGAGAGAATCTGGTTCAAGGCGGGCCACAAGCTGCGGTTCTCGTCGAAATACTCGCGCAAGCGCGAGAGCCGGGACTCGAGTTGATTCACGGCTTCGTTGGAGAGGCGAATGCCGTGACGCGCCACAAATTCAAACAGCCGAAGCGCCAGTTCGGGGTCGCTCTCCAGTTGGTGCGGCGAGCGAAATGAACCCGCTCGCGATGCACCGAGAAATCGGCGTTCGAGAGGCGCGACCGCCATCCTACAAATTGCGCGAACAAGGCGCTCGACTGGGCGTCCCAGAGTTCCAGCGAGCGAAGCGCGGCTCGATTGGCCGCCCGCGCCTGGCGATAATATTCGCGCATCCAGGCAGCCACGTCTTTGCCTTCGCCGTTGTCGGCGAGTGCGTCCTGCGCATCGAAGGTGAGCAGATTCTGGTCGCGTCCCGACTGCGTGTGCAGCGCGAAGCGCAATCGCGCCAGAAATCGGAATGCCTCCCGCAGTTCGTCGGGAGCTTCGGGCGACGTCAGACGAGTGGCGTCGGCGTCGCGCAGTTGCTCCATCCAGCGGACGAACTGCAGGTCGCGCAGTCCGCCGGGCGTTTCCTTCACGTTGGGTTCCAGATGGTAGAACGTGTCGGCGTACTTGGTGTGGCGCTCGCGCGTCAGGCGCACCAGGTTGCGCATCAAGGCATCGCGGTTGCTCTGCACGAAGCGCGGGAACTTCTTGCTCAGCTTGGCGTACAGCGGCCGGTCGCCGGCCAGAAAGCGCTGGTCGAGCAGGCTGATGTTCAGCTCGGTATTCTGCTCGTGGACTGCGAGGCACTCCTCGGGAGTGCGCACGGACTGGCTGACGCGCAAGCCGGCGTCCCACAGGCGTTGCAGAAAGGCGGAGATTTCCGGTTTGCGCTCGCGGGGGATGGTTTCGTTCTCACAGAGCAGCAGCAGGTCGACGTCGGAAAACGGGAAGAGTTGGCGGCGGCCATAGCCACCCACCGCGACCAGTGCGAGCCCGTCGGGAATGGTGGGAAAGAGCAGGGCATCGGCGGCCTGCGACACCATTTGGTCCACCTGGTTGGCGCGCTCGGCAAGCGAGATCAGAACGTCGGAGGTTGCGGTGAAGGGCTGCGGTGCGGGATGGAGATGTTGCCCCGAGGGTGACATACGAGATCCCGCAGCGAAGCGCTATAGGACCGATTCCCCCCGGTCGTCATTACGAATGCGGATGGCCTCGATCACGTCGAGTACAAAGATCTTGCCGTCGCCGATCTTGCCGGTGCGCGCGGCCTCCACAATGGTGCGCGTGACTTCGTCCACGCGGCCGTCGCCGACGACCACTTCGACCTTAACCTTGGGTAGCAGGTCGACCGTGTATTCCTGCCCGCGGTACACCTCTTTATGGCCTTTCTGCCGTCCATGGCCGCGCACTTCGGAGATGGTCATTCCTTCCACTCCGATGGCTTGCAGCGCTTCCTTCACTTCGTCGAGCTTGAACGGTTGGATGATTGCCTCGATTTTTTTCATGGCGGAATCTTAACTGATCTTAGCAGCCGCACACTCCGCCTGCGCCCTGGCGCGCCGTACCCCGCGCGAGAGCCAGCAAACAAAAGGCGAAGCCCCTGTTTCCAGGAAACTTGCGCTCTGAACGTGTTTCCTGCCATTGTGCATCACCCACCGGCATTCCCCAAGACGGAAGTTTCTATGGTGCTGATTGCAAATCCCTATCCGCCGCTTACCGACTATCGCATCATACAGTGACAAGAACAATTCGCGGCACCCATGTTTTATTGCTCTCCGTGCCTATGACGAGTGTTCTATAAGGCAGGACATGCTTTAGCTTGTCCAAACGAAAGGCCTCGGCCTACGGTCGAAAAACTACCCGGGACATGCCGCGGATGGGACGGAAGTGTTTAGCATTTCCCGTGCAAAGGGGAAGACCGGAGTCGATAGCTGTGGCTGCGATCAGAGCATCGGCGAGTTGAATGCCGTGGGCGAGAGCGTGCTGTTCGATGAGGGCGGCGGCGGCAGCGCCGATGGCTTCGGAAAGGGGCAGGATTCGGAATTGGAGTTGGCGAAGCGACTGCCGGATTTGGCGCGCCTCCAGCTTGGATCGGGCGCCCTGAAGAAGTTCCATAAGGGAGACTATGGCCAGCGCGCGATCCGGTGCGGCGTCGATGGCGCGGGCCGCCTTTTCGCTGCCGCGGGACGCCCAGATGAGAACATCGGTATCGAACATCATTTCGACTTCCGCGAACGCAGCGGCTTCCCGATGCCGGTTTGCGCGAGAACCCGGCGGGGAAGCCGCAAGCTGCGAAGGTAGCAAGCCGGATCGCTCATATCTTCGCGGTCTTTCCAGAGGCCAAACAGCGGCTGATCCTTGGTTTTAGGTGCACTGCCGCGTGGTGGCGGCGCGATAGGCGTCAGCTTGGCCCTTTCCTTTCCGCGATAGAGGACCGTGACCGTTTCCCCACGGTCGATGGCACGCAGCACGCTCTTCATGTTGTAGCGAAGATCGACTATGGTTGCATTCATGGAGTGTCTCTATACAAGTATACATTTAGTCAGAACGAACGGGCTCAGTTGCAAGGGATGGGGCTGCCTTTCGATCGGGCGAGTATCCGGTGCGCTGCCGTGAGTTCGGGAGGAGTGCTGCCAGGAACCGAGCCGGTAAGTGGCAAAGACGTCTACCAACGCTCAGGAGGTTGCGAATCGGAGCAGCGCGGAAGTTGCAGACTTCGCCATCCCATCCTCGGCCCTGAATACAGCGATCCCCGTTCCCGCCGTTGCCAAAGATCCCCCCAGACAGAACGTAGTAGATCATGGAGAGGTTGCACAATTCGATCGGAAACGCTGCGGGACCTCTTCGAGAGACGCAGTGCTCCAGCAGACGGGGCGGTCTCGAAATAGCAACCATCGAGATCACGGATGACGGCCATGATTCGCCGTCCGAGCGGAGCGAGGTTCCGAGGAGGGAACGGTCCCGCTTCATCCATTCCGCCTGAAGGCAGTGCTGTTAGGACGCTTCACAGTTCGCGCAGAATCGGTCGCGGGAGTCGTTGGACGTACCGCAGGGTAGGCAGGGCATCAAACTGTCACAAGTATATCTCCGTCGACACTCGCGGTACTTGCTGGGGAAGGTTAAGGTCCATGGAGATTCCCGAACCTTTAGAGTTCGAGCAAGTCTGCCTCATGTTGCCATCTCGCCGAGAACATCACGAAACGATTGGAAGCTCCTTGAATGGTTCCGCTGCGGGTCCATGTGCTGCGCAATCGTCCGCGACGCCTCAATTTTTCGCAACCCAGTGCGAAAATATCCTGATCATCGCAATGTTCTTTCCAGGGCTTCCCACGTCCCACCTGCGATTGCATCAGGATCACGATATCCCTGTTTAGCAGGAAGGTTCGGATTGACTCTCGGGTAGGCAGCGCGCACGGCTTCCCAATCCCCAAAGAACCATGCCTCCAGTTCCTCGATCGCGAGGCGGTTCACCAATTGAGTTCTCGGGCCTCGGTGCTGTGTCCTGGTCCTCAGGCCTGCTTGCCGGGCTATCCCTTCCAAACTCTCCTTGAGTTGATTACAAGGATCGTCATCCCGATCCACGATCACGATGACTCGCCAATCGGCGGGCAACCATGCTGCGTAACCTCGAAGTCTCGCGGGCAGCTTGTCGAGGAGGTCTTGCTTACACTGGTGAGGGTAGATATCGAAGGACAGATCACCGACTATCTTAGGTAGGTACCACAACCCGGAGTGCCGCCTCCATCGATAGCTCTTCCACTAGGATTTCAATGTGGCTTACCATCACCGCTTACGCCCCCTCTCCTGGGGAGCCCCCGCGTTTACCAGTGGATCTCCTGCTCCGAAGCGACCTTCAAGCCAGAGATGGCCCATCGAAGCTCCTTCTCGAACAAACTCCTTGACGCCCTTAACATCCACTGCGCGCATGGTCTGGGTATAGCCTTGTTCGTCTCGATAGAGAATCCGGACTTCCTCGGGGTGGGCAGAGTTTAAGAAAAATGGCGAATGGGTGGTGACCAGTAGTTGAGAGTGCTCGGTCGCTCGACGGCACTCTTCGCTCAGTTCGGGTAGCAGGCGCGGATGCAAAAAGTTCTCCGGTTCTTCAATTCCAACAAATTGCGGCGGGTCCGGGTCGTTGAGAACCACCAGATAGGCCAACATTTTTAGAGTGCCGTCCGAGGCGAACCGGGAAAGAATCGGCTGATCGAAGGGAGCATCTTTGATTTGAAGCAGCAAGCGTCCGTCCGGCATCGGTTCGGCCAAGACCTTTTCCAATCGGGGCACACGGCGTCGCAGGATCTCAAAAATTCGGTCGAGTCGGTCGGGGTGACGCTCGCGCAAGTACTGAATGACGTTCGACAAGTTATCACCAGTCTTGCTTAATCGTTCCTGGGGACCTGCTTCCGGTTGGCCGCGAGTGTCCTCGATTGAGAGGTAAGAGACGTACCAGTCCGTTATAAATTCGCGCAAAGCTGCCACGCGTGGATGATCGGCAAATTGGCCCAAAGCGTTGACGGCGATTAGATCGGGCGACTTAAGCGGGACCTCGACGCGCTGATCTTGTTCATCAGGAAATTCGCCGCTCACCGCCCGCCCTCTGCCCTCGCGATATTCAAGAAACCTAAATGGCTGTCCTCTGGTCCCGCGCCGCCACTGCAACCATTCTTCAGACACAACCGGGCCCCGCGGCCCTTCATCAATGGCGAGGTGGTAGGTAATGATCGGCTGACCAGGTCGTTCGCGGTACTTCAGTTCGATCGTCACCGGCCCGTTCTGGCCGCGGGTCTTAAGCTCTTTGGCACGGCCGCGCCGGTCCCATGCATGGCGGAGTCCAAACTGAAAGCATTCAGACAAGAAATTAAAGACGTCGAAGATGGTCGACTTGCCACTCCCGTTGGGACCGAGCAAAACGGTCAGGGGCGTGATGTCCTTCAATTCGACCAGACGCAAGGCGCGATAATTCTGGATTCGCAACTGCTCGATACGTGGTGGCCCGGCAATTCTTGTTTGTGTCATGATCTCCACCGCATGACTTGAGCGCGGTTCTCTTCCTTCAGCGTTACGTCGCCGCCCAATATCTATCTTCGAGAGTAGCGCGTTGGCAACCGCGCTGGGGCACCATCCGAACTACTGACGTCATTCTCTCCGCCAAAACATTTCGCCGTTACTGACCGAAGTTGAATTCGGGATACTGCGGCAGGGAAAAGGGCGGCATACCGCATGAAATAACCAGATCATGAAGCGACCATTCGCAGCTACCGTCTGGAGGGAGGGTGAATGGTACGTCTCCCAATGCCTCGAACTCGACGTCGCCAGTCAAGGCGAGACCGAGGAGGAAGCCTTGGCTAACCTCAAAGAAGCAGTTGAACTGCATTTAGAATCGTCGCAAGCGACGCGGTCGCCGGAGGTCCGCTTGATCGAGGTCGAGGTTGGGGCGGATTAACCCGGCTTAACCCCCCAGCCCTTTCGCGAAATCAAGCGCCGACTTGAGGCGGCCGGCTTTATCGCGGCCGGCCAAAGAGGCAGCCACGTCAAGTTTGTGCGTCACTCGGAGGACGTCGTCGACACCGCCATGGTCCCGAAAAAGCCCGAGATCCCTGTCGGTACGTTACGTAGCATTCTCAACCAAGCCCGCATCAGTCCGGACGACTGGGACGAACTCGGATAGTCGCTTGGCCGTCTTACGTGGCACCGCCGGAAATCAGCTCTGAACGCCCCCGAACCCCTTCACAGAAATCCTCCACCCGAATTTCCCCTCTTTTCACCCACTTACCTCGCCGCCGCCCACCTCACCGATAATCTCCCAGCTATCCTCCACGCCGTATGCCATCCAAGAAGCAAATCGAGGCCAACCGCCTCAACGCACAAAAATCCACCGGCCCCCGCTCCCCTGAGGGCAAGGCCCGCTCCTCCATGAATGCCCTCAAATCCGGCATCGACGCCAAATCTCAAATCATCCGCGGCGAAAAAGCCGTCAACCTCGAGGCTCTCAAAACTGAATATTACGACCGCTTCCGTCCCACCGCTCCCGAACAGCGCATGCTCGTCGACACCCTCATCGACGCCGAGTGGCTCCTCCGCCGCTTCCGTGTCTGCGAAGCCCAACTCTGGGAACATGGCGCGGTCAACTGCTTCATGCCCAAAGAGGAAATCCGAGTCGCGCAGGCCTACCGATCCGATTGCGACTATTTCAGCCGCCTCCAGCGCCGCATCGATACCGCCCATCGCAATTACCGTAACGCCCTCCAGGAACTCCGCCGCCTCCAGGCCGAAGAGGACCGCGTAGCCGCCCAGGAAACGGATCCCGAAGCCGCGCCCGCGGCTCGCACAACCCAACGGAATCAAACGGCCGAACCCGTCAACGGCTTCGTTCCTCATCGCCCGGCCGGGAACCCGCCCGAGCCACCGCCGCAACCGTCCGCCACCGTCTCCGAACCCCCACCCCTTCGATAGGGGGTGCTATTACGGTCGTGGCCTCGGAAGACAGCCGCTGATTTGATGGCAGTTACTGAGCCGCGCGCGTCAGCAAGCGCAATCGTCGGGAACGGTTTCACCCAAATCGGATAAGCACCCTCCGATAGGGGGACGAACAAATCGCCGTGCAATAATAGTTGAGAATGGCAGCAACGGCCCAGGGAACTTCCCAGTACCAATTCAAACCGGCTCGTTATAGCAGCCATACCCTGCTCCTGGCCGAATTTCCGGAACACGGCGAGGGCCGAAGGGTGTTGGACGTGGGCTGCGCCATCGGATATCTGTCGGCAATTCTGGCGGACAGGGGTTTCGCGGTGACCAGCATCGATTGGCCAAACAGTCCGCATCCGCCCACTGTGGAATTCGCCGGCGCGGATCTCGACCAGGGCCTGCCAGCACTCCGCGGCCAGTTCGATTACATCATTTGTGCCGACGTTCTCGAGCACTTGCGCGCTCCCGTGGAGTTGCTCAAAGAGTGCCATGCGCGGCTGGCGCCGGGGGGCATGCTGGTGGGATCTCTGCCCAATAGCGGCCACTTTTATTTTCGCTGGAATGTACTGATGGGCCGCTTCCCGCAGCACCAGCGGGGGCTGTTCGATAGCACTCACCTTCATTTTTATACATGGGATGGCTGGAAAGGCCTGTTTCAGCGGGCCGGATTCCGCGTGGAGAGCGTGCGCTGCTCGGGTGTCCCGGTGGGTCTCGCCTTTCCAAATTGGGAACGCTCACCGGTAGTGCGCACCATGGAATGGGTGTCATTCCAGGTAGCGCGTTTTTGGAAAACGATGTGCGCCTACCAATTTATAGTGCGCACGCGAGCGGAGTAAACCAATGAGTCCGAGTAAATCCAAAGTGGTAGTGGTCATGCCGGCTTACAACGCCGCCAAGACTCTTCACATGACCTACGCCGATTTGCCGCGCGACATGGTCGATCTGGTCATCCTGGTGGACGACGGCAGCAAGGACGAAACTGCCAAAATCGCCCGCGAACTGGGACTGGAACTCTTCGTTCACGACCGAAATTACGGCTACGGCGCCAACCAGAAGACCTGCTACCGCGAAGCCTTGCGCGCCGGCGCCACCATCGTGGTGATGGTCCACCCCGACTATCAGTACGACCCCACGCTGCTGCCCGAGATCATCAAGCCCATCCAGGAAGGCAGGGCGGACGTGGTCTTCGGCTCGCGCCTGATGGGCGTGAATCCCATGAAGCAGGGCATGCCGTGGTGGAAGTACATTTCGAACCGCTTCCTCACCATCGCGGAGAATACCGTCTTTGGTTTGAGTCTGTCGGAATACCACACCGGATACCGCGCGTTCCGCCGGGAAGCCCTGGAGTTCGTCAATCTGGAGATGGATTCCGACAAGTTCATCTTCGACCAGGAGATTGTGGCGCAACTGGTCAACATTAAGATGCGGATCACCGAAGTGCCGGTGCCGACACGCTACTTCGCGCAGGCCTCTTCGGCTTCGTTCTTCGCGAGTACCCGTTACGGCCTCTCGATCCTGTGGGTCCTGCTGCGCTATATTTTGCACCGTTCGGGCATCATCCACCAGAACCAGTTCGACAGTCTGGAGCGGCGATACCGCGCCGCTCAAATCAACACCCAGGCACACTAATTTGATCGCCCTGCCGAAGCTGTCCCGCCGAGCGGAAATCCTGCTCGATTTCTGCCTCGTGTTTCTCTTTGCGGCGATCCTCATTCGCCCCTATTTCCGCGCCGCATACGAAGACAAGTGGCAGTCGATTGAGAGCACCTTTATCTCCGACGCGCGCTTCCTGGCGGAACACTGGCCGCATCCGCAATGGCAGCCGCTCTGGTACACCGGAACGCGCTTCGACTACGTCTATCCGCCGGCCCTGCGCTACGGCACCGCGGCGGTGGTCAAGCTCACGGGCTTTGTGCCCGCCAAGGCTTACCATTTTTACGTTTCTCTTTTTTACGCGTTGGGAATCGCCGGTGTCTATCTGCTGATCCGCGTGGGAATGAAGAAGCGGGCCGCCGCCTGGCTAGGAGCGGTGGCCACCTCGCTGACGTCGCCCATCTTCCTGTTCATGCCACGATTCCGCGGCGACGCGTGGATGCTCCAGCCGCAGCGGCTCGGCGTGCTGGTGAAATACGGCGAGGGTCCGCACATGAGCGCGCTGGCGCTGATCCCCATTGCGTTGGCGTTCACCTGGGCGGCGCTGGAAAAACGGAGGCCGTGGGCCATCGCGCTAGCGGCGCTGTCCTGCGCGGGCGTCGTCTCGACTAATTTTTACGGCGCCATCGCGCTGGCGGTGTTCTATCCCGTGCTGGTGTGGAGCTTGTGGATCACCCGCCAGGAGAAACGCATTCTGGCGCCGGCCATCGCCATCCCCGTTCTGGCGTACGGACTGACGGCCTGCTGGCTGGTGCCTTCGTATTTCAAGGTGACCGCGCAGAACATGATCTACGTGTCGGAACACGGCACCACGTGGTCCATCTGGCTGGCGGTAGCCGTGACGGTGGTCTTCGCGCTGGTGTCCGATTGGCTGGCCCGCGGCAAGCCGGAGCGCGCGTGGGGCGTGTTCGTGGGCGGGTGCGTGGTCTTCTTCTCGCTCAACGTGCTGGGCAATTTCTATTTCAATTTCCGCGTCGCCGGCGAGCCCATCCGCCTGCTGCCGGAGCTAGACATGATCTACATCCTGGCGATCGTCCTGGTGCTGCAGTGGATGTGGAACCGCCCGGGCATCGCCCTGCGCGGCGTGGCCATCGCCATGGTGCTGGCCGCGCTCTACTCGGCGACGGGTTACATCCGGCACGCCTGGCATATGTTCCCCACCTCGCCGAATTACCAAAGCCGTGTGGAGTATCGCATTACCGACTGGCTGTGGAAGAACATGCCGGACGCGCGCATTGCGCCGACCGGATCGGTGCGCTTCTGGTTCGACGCCTGGCACGACCTTGCACAGCTAGGCGGAGGTTCCGAGCAGGGGCTGCTGAACAAGCAGGTGGAGCCGGCGCAATGGGAATCCAACCTGGGCCCGCACGGCGAGCCGACAGTCCTATGGATGCAGTGCATGGGTGTGGACGCGCTCTTCGTTTCCGACAAAACCTCGCAGGAATTTTTCAAGGACTTCCACCATCCCGAAAAAGTCGCGGGCCTATTGCCGGTCATCTACGACGACGGCCGGGGCAACACCATCTATCGCGTGCCGCGCCGCTATCCCGCCCGCGCCCGCGTGGTGGACACCGCCAGGTTCGAAAAGCTCAAACCGCAGCGCGGCAATGACGACGTGGAATACCTGGGCTACTACGTCGAGAACATAGAGAAGGGCCCCGACGCGCCACCCACCTTGACGCGCGAGGGGCCGGATGCCATGCTGGTGCACGCGAAAGTGGAACCCGGCCAATCGATCGTCGTGCAGGAAACCTACGACCCCTCGTGGCAAGCCACGTCAGGCGGACACACGCTCGCGGTCCGCCGGGATGTCATGGGATTCCTGTGGATCGACACCCCGCCGGGCGATCGCGACATCCGCCTGGAATTCACGACGCCGCTCGAGAATCGCATCGGCCGGATGGTCACGCTGGCTACCCTGCTGGTGCTGCTGACGATGGCCCTCCTGCGGCGCTTCTGGGAGCCGCTGGTGTGACACGCCGCCGCGAAATCCTGCTCGATTGCGCGCTGCTATTCCTATTGGCCACGCTCCTTCTGGCGCCTTACTACACGCGCAAGTACACCGACCAGTGGCCGTCGATTGAGAGCACGTTCATCTCCGATGCGCGCTTCCTGGCGGCCCACTGGCCGCATCCGCAATGGCAGCCGCTGTGGTACACCGGGACGCGCTTCGACTATATCTATCCGCCCGCGCTTCGCTACGGCACCGCGCTGCTCTCCAAGGTATTCGGCTGGTGGACCGTCAAGTCGTACCACTTCTACACGACCTTTTTCTACTGCGTGGGCATCGCCGGCGTGTACCTGCTGGTGCGCGCCGGTGGACGGTCGCGAGCGGCGGGCTGGCTGTGCGCCCTGGCCACCGGGTTGATGTCGCCGACGCTTCTCCTCTTCAAGAACATGCGGCTCGACGCCGGGAACTGGCATGTGCCGGTGCGATTCACTGTCCTCATCCGCTACGGCGAGGGGCCGCACATCACCGCGCTCTGTCTGCTGCCCGTCGCGCTGTCTTTCACATGGTGGGCGCTGGAGGCCAAACGGCCCCGCGCCCTGGCGTTGGCCGCGATTTTCTGCGCCGCCGTAGTATCGAATAACTTCTACGGCGCGACGTCGCTGGCGATTTTCTTCCCGCTGCTGCTGTGGAGCTTCTTCGTCACGCG
>Ga0182030_10020757_pt1 | contig 12365 bp, 13 predicted proteins | sample 812S3MmetaG_FD_121299 | JGI IMG/M metagenome (GOLD analysis project Ga0182030, IMG submission 121299) | Permafrost microbial communities from Stordalen Mire, Sweden - 812S3M metaG (Illumina Assembly) | ecosystem: Environmental > Terrestrial > Soil > Wetlands > Permafrost | place: Sweden...
ACCGATTTCGAGGTATCCATGCCGATACGAACGGGAATATTCATCGAACTTTCCTCTCATCTTTCTGTGACGCCAAGAGCGCCATCAAACCGCGGGGATGAGAGGCCGTCCACACCAGCACATTGTCGGCATTCCCCCGGCCAATTATCGGATTCTTCAAAAGGGCGCTTTTTACTGGCGCGCCTTTATCCTTTTGTGCCGGTGAAGTTCAAGATTTCGATCGGTCCGCATTCGGAATTTCAAAATTCTCCGCTTCATACTGTTCGAGAACGGCAGACAGAACATCAAAACGGGCGGCGTCCTCCGATCCGGCGGCGGGCGTGTTTTTGAAATAGGACTCCACCTCTCGGAGCGCCCATTCGTAGTCTGCATTGGTACCCAATGGCTTGATGTCCTTCATCACGGTCTCCGCATTCGGACGATCGCCTTTCCGTTGTTCCGGTTTCGACGATCATCTGCTAAAACGATCATGCCCAACCTGAATGGTCGGCCGATGACCAACTCGCTTGTCATACGCAAGGGCACCAGCCTATCGAAGCGCAGCAAGGCACTCCGAGCGGCGCAGTATGTTCGGATGTCGACCGACTATCAACGATATTCAATCCAAAATCAGGCCGCTGCCATCGCCACCTTTGCGCAGCAGAACGATCTCACCATCGTTCGCACCTATATGGACGAAGGTCGGAGCGGTCTTCGCATCCGGGGGCGGCCCGGTCTGATCGAGCTGATCGACGATGTAAGTTCTGGCATCGCCGATTTTGACCACATCCTGGTCTATGATGTCTCTCGTTGGGGGCGTTTCCAGGATGTCGACGAAAGCGCTCATTACGAGTTTGTGTGCAAGCAGAACGGCGTCAAAGTTTCCTATTGTGCCGAACAATTCTCCAACGATGGAAGCCTGCTATCGAGCATCGTCAAGAACATCAAGCGCGTGATGGCGGCCGAATATAGCCGTGAACTCTCGGTCAAGGTACATGCCGGACAGAGCCGGGTTGCGAGCCTGGGCTATCGTGTCGGCGGACCGCTGGCATTCGGTCTCCGCCGGGAGCTGGTCGGCGAAGACCAGCAATCGAAGGGATGGTTGGAGAAAGGAGACCGGAAGTCTCTCCAAACGGATCGCGTGCGACTTCGGCCCGGATCGCATAGTGAGGCGGAGACCGTGAGGTGGGTTTTTCACCAGTTCGTGGTTGAACAAGAATCCGACGCTGAGATCGCGCGCGAGCTCAACCGAGCAAAGGTCGCCAACCACAATGAGCGTCCGTGGACCAGTAGCATGATCCACTGCATTCTCAGGAATGAGAGTTACGTCGGAAACATCGTATATAACCGGACATCCCGGCGTCTCGGACAGAAACTCGTCAATAACCCTCTCGATCGCTGGATTCGAAGCAATCCGGTTCTTGAGCCGATCGTCGACAAAGACCTCTTTGCTCGCGCGCAAAAGATCATGGAAGAGCGATATCTCAGCCTTCCGGAAGAGCAGATGCTGCTGCGACTGCGGTTGCTCCTCAGGCGCAAGGGGAAACTCAATTCCAGTATCATCGGCAACGCAGCTGGCATTCCCTGCGTGTCATCCTACGTCAAGCATTTCGGATCGCTCCGAAAGGCTTTTGCGCTGGTCGGCTATGTACCGCCGCGCAACTGCAATTGGATTGACACGAAGCGAGCCTGGTCCGAAGTTCGGACAACGCATGCGAAGCAGGTTGCCGAAGCTTTGATCTCGACCGAGCGCGTGCAGGTCCACGTCGATGAGGAAAGCGCCCGCGTCACCGTGAAGGGAACGGGTCGCATATGCTTCCAGATTGCCCGGCATTCCGTGAGGCGAAAATCTCATCATTCGGCCGAGTGGCGCGTGTATCGCAGGGATGGCCTGTCCGGGTTGCTTGTGGTGCTGAGATTGGACGAGGCCAACAAAGGGATCGCGGACTATCTGGTCCTGCCGGCTTCCAAAGTAGCGCGCCGCCCCTATCTCCGGTTCTCGGATGAGAACGTCCATGATGCAATTCAATTCAAGACCATGCCGGAATTGGTTGCGTGCATCAAAAGTCGGTTGAAGCCAAGGCGTGCGACGGGGACGCCTCCTAACGTTCGTCCGGCCACCAAGTCGACCGTGGATCGCTGGCGCTGATCTTGTTCGGACGCAGGGCCACCAGATGGCTCCGCTTGTAGGGATAACGGCGGACCTGTGAGCAGTCCTTGCATCGCATGTACCGCTCAAGCTCGTGGATCGGCGTTGCCTTGGGCCGACGGATGATGTCAAGCGCGACGGTCTGGTGTGTGTCGCAGCCGAGGCATCGGACCTCGAGATAGCGGTAGCCAGCGTTCAGAGCATCGGCCAGAGCCGGGGATGGCTGAGCCGGTCCTTTGTAGCCGAGCATCCGCTGGTTCCAGGCCTCGCAGGCGAGGCGATCGGCCCCCTTTCGAGCCGCAGCAGCGCGCTCCGCCGACGCGCGGATCGATGCGCCATAAATACTCTCTCGCGACTTGATGCCCATGACGAGCCCATCAAATCGCGCTCAGGGCGTTCACGCAATCATCCCAGATGTGGGGGGCCCGAAAGCAACGGAGCCGCTGCCATTGGCGGCTGTGGATAGCTCGGGCTCGACTAACCGGGAATCCTCACGTTCTTGCCGCCGGCCCCAGATCCTTTCGTTGGCGCTGCTGGCCATCGGCGGCGTCGCGTCACGCCTGCGGCCACTCGGCGCCACCAAGCGGCGACCCGTTGCCCGCAGCACGCTCCAAGCATGCTAGGAGTAAGCCACGAGCATCAGTCCAACTCGCATCCCTATTTGGGCGTGCCCCGATGCCAATCGGCCAGCGGAGCGCCCTGCCGTGTCACTGCGTCAAAGATGCTGCGTCATGACTCAGCGCGTCAACTAATTTTGATGCAGTTGACGCAGCTCTCCTGCGAAGCGGATGGCCCCGGAACCGAGGCTGAAGGGGCCATTTGGCATCTCGCTGCGTCAAAACATCTGTGACGCGACTCAGTGCGTCAATTGAAATTTGACGCACCCTCCGAAGCCGGCGCAGCACGCCCGCTGGCGCACGAGATTTCAGCGCCTGCGCTCGATAGGCGTGAAGTAATATAAGGGTGCCTCAGTTGAGAAACGGCCCAGCGCGGGGAGCGAGATTTAGGCGGTCACTCGCATTCAATCTCTTTGGAGGCGATATCAACGTCGGGATCGGAGCAGACTTCCTCGCCATCTTTGGTCACTGACCACCCCGAAAGCGTACCTGATCCAAATACCCCAGCCGCCCATCCCGTCGCGCTCACCCCCAAAACCAGGCCCAGCACCACGCCGCCGATAAATTTCGCCATGTCGATCTCCCCCTTGCCGGCGGGAGGTTATCATAGCTGGACGTTGGTGGTTCCTATTCAAAAACCCGAATGGTCCCTTTCGGGGCTCCAAAGAGCAAAGGGACCAGTACCCTGGATCGTCGCCATCGAGCTGGCGGGCACCCCACGCCCACCAAGATGCCCCGTCCTGCAGTCAAATGCCCCGCCTGATCAGCAGCAGCGTCCCACCGATCTGTGGCAGCAAGGCCAACAAGATGAGGCGCAGCATTGCAAAGTCTTCCGGCACCGGCCGCATCATGCCGCCGGAGCCCCACGCGATCAGCTTGATTGCTGCGTCAGTCTGGGGGTCGGCCGCTCGCCCGACGCTTGTCATCGCAGCATCGAGGAGCTGGCGCCGTTCGGCGACCAAAGCTTCGCGTTCGCGGCAGAACTTCCCGACGCCCCCTTTGCACTCCCGGTCGCGGGCCGCCATGGCATCCGCTAGCGCGGCCTGGGCGCTCGTCACGGCCGGCGTGACGCGTGACGCGCGCATCAGCGTCACGTCGCTGATGTTGGTGGAAGCGAAACCGATGCCCGCCGTCACGGCGAAGACGAACGTCACAAACCAGACGCCCCAGCCAACTAGCGAGGTTGCCCGCTGACCGGCGTGCCATAGCCCGGCGGCGGTGGAGGGCAAAACAAGGGCCGCCAGATCAGCAGCCACGCCGACGGCCAGGAAGAGCCATCCAGCCAGGTCACTCGCCCCCAAAGAGCGGGCAAACCAGCCGTTGATAGCGATACCGACGGCGCTGAGGGCGACGGCCGCGATCGTCAGGAGAACCGGAGCGAAACACTGTAGTGGACGGCGCGGCCCGTTCCACGTGAAACCGGCTTCCGACCGTTCGTGTGGCGTGACGGCCGGCAGCACCGCCTCGGACGGTTTTGCGATCGCGTCGTCAGCCAACGCAGAGTCCGGCGGCATCAAAACTTCCTGCGTCGATAGTTCGGCGAGCGGAGCTCCAAACGGCCGGTCGCCGGGAAGCTCGCGCGCCGACATTGTCTCGACGTCGACCGCCACGGGTTCGCGGGGGACTTCGTGTTCGCGAACGCCGAGTTCACAGGCTTCGCAATACCAGCCGCCGCAGATGCCTGCCGAGTCGCCGGGTTCATAACCAATTTCGGTACCGCATCTGGGGCACATCATCGCGTTTGGAGCCGGTCCTATCGCTGGTGGATCATGCTTCACTGAGCACCTCGCGCGCCCAATCGGACAGCGCTACGCGGCCGGTAGCAGTTCGTCGCAGAACGTCCATGCTGCTGAGTTTGCCGGCGATGTTGTTGAAGTTGCCGGAGCCCGGCGCATAGCCGGCATTGGTTGCCAGCTCGTCGCGCGAGAGGTCGCCATCAACTTCCTTGGCTGCGTCGACCAATTTTCGCTGCGGATTTTCGAAGACGGACCACAGCTTCTCGCGGGCTTCATCAGATGATAGCGGCTCGAAATGGACGTTGAGTGAGAGCCGGCCGGGAGCGGGAACGGTCGTCTGGCCCATCGTACTCAGGCCCCCCATGAGATTGTTGAAATTCCCCGAGCCAGGGCGATAGCCGGCGATCGCTGCAACCTGCTCCCGGGTCGGCGTTTCGTGGCCGATCGATTTCCAAAAGGCCAGCGAGGTCATCACGCGGCGCTGTGGCGCCGTCAGACCGTCCGCGGGAGGCGTCACCGGCGTGGTAAGCGGACGAGCATGGCCATTTGTCTTTGCCGGCGAAGCGACGACTTGCCGCCGAGGCAGCGGCGCCGGCACGGGACTATCCAACGACTCTATCGAGGCGCCAGCCACAGCCAGCGCGTCCTTAAGGCGGCTCTCGACCGCTGCCAGCGCCGCCTTGGCCCGGCTCTCACCGCGCGCCAGCCCTTCGGCAAGCCCGTTCTGGTAGGCATCATCGACTGCCTTGGGATCAATCGCTGGGACCGCAGCGGCTGCGTTGGCGGCCAGATCGCGCTTTAAAACCGCGATCTCCGCGCGCAGGGCCTTGGGGTCGTTCGCTTTGCTCTCGGCCTCGATGGAGGCAAGCTTGCCTTTGAGCGCATCGAGATTGATCGGCGACAAAGTAGGGCCGCCGCCCGCGTCGTCGGCGGCGGCCTTGCTGGAATCGAATGTCTTCGGCCAAGGGAACTGGATTTTCTCCAGCATTTTTGCGGCCGGCGCCCAGACCCATGCCTCAGCCGTGTTGAGCGTGGCGAGAGACGAAATGATCTCCTTGCCCTTCTCCGGGTCTGCCTGATCTGCAATCCAATCCTTGACCGCGTCACGATCGTGCGGCGCCATCAGCATCATCGCGATCAGGCAGGAGCATTGGGTCAAGCTGTCATTGTGCAGTTTGGCGGAGCGCTGCGACGCCAAGACGATGCGGATGCCCGGAGATCGGCCTTGGCTCACCAATTCGTTGCCGGCGTGGAGCGCTGCTGGGATGGCGCCGCCGCCCTTGCCGCCTTGCTTCGGCATAAAGACGTGAGCCTCGTCGATCACGACGCGCACCCATCCACGGTTCTTGGTCAGCAACGCTTCAGCAAAGGCGGCAAACCAGCGCGCTCGGTCCTGCGCCGATAGGCGCGACGTGCAGAAGATGGCCGATCCTTTCATCGTGCCGTAGGTTTCGGCCAACAATGCCGCATCCTTCACCAGCAACGGATAGTCGCCGTGCCAGCCCCCGAAGATCGGGATGTCATAGCCTTTAGACTTGCCGCTCTTGCTGAGCCGCAGGCCCCACCAATCATCCTTTGGCGTGATAATGAGGACGCGGCGATCCGCCTCCAGGTCTGGTTCGACGATCGCGGTCTTGATCACGCTGCTCTTGCCGGCACCGGTCATGCCTAAAAGAGCGACGTGCTTGTCGAGAGCGGCATCGGGAATAGGGTGGGCCAAGGTTCTCTCCAAATTTGAGTTTTGCCGCGCCTCAGCGGGGATCTGCATTGAGCCTGGGGCTCTCCGGCCGGTCATTCCGCGGCCTCCTGTACTGGCAGGTCAGCTTTTAGATTTGAGGAGCCAAGCCTGACAGCCTCGCCGAATGTCATCGTCCGCGCGGCCTGAAGGTCACCGGCCTTGATGGCCTTGTTGAAGCCATCCAGCGCGGCGCGGCTGGTCGCAAGCTGTTTCGTGCAATCGACGTATTCGCGGGCCTCCAGCACGCGCTGGATCGTTTTAATGCGCGCGCTAATCGGGTGAATGAACTTCAGCGCGATCTTGCGCAGAGTCCCTGGATCCGGCGGCCATTTGTAGTCATACGACCGGCCGCGCTCGTCGGTGCCACAGTCGTGCCTGAACCAGGCGCGCACTGCGGAATCCACCGCCCACCATGCAATGTCGTCGAGAACGTCGAGATAGACATCGCTGCGAGCCTCCTCCACCAGATCGGATTTGCGCTCGCCAGCGAGCACCGTGAGTAGCTTGGAGATCGCGGTGGCGACCTTGGTCTCAGCGGCTACGCTAATCGCTGGCGTGTCCAGCAGCGAGGAGCGCAAGTTGTCGCGGTGGTCCGTCATCATCTGGCGCTGCTGCGCCAGCAGCATCATATCCGGCGGCAGCACCATCAGGTCGGTGAACTTGTCCCCCGTCTCCTGCAGCTCGATCCGCACGGCGTTTTTCAAGCGCTCGGCCCATTCCGGCAATGATGGCAGTGTCCCGGGTCGGCGCGGGTCCGGTGACAGGATTGGCTCGAGGATGGCTAGATCGGTACCCATTTTGCTCTCCGTTGAACTTGATTTCGTTGCTACACCAGGTCCGCCAAGACGCGTTCCAGTCGGCGCTGAGCGTGGCCTTGGCGCGGTGGTGATTGGCGAAGGCGCTGGCCATTCGTTGGATTTTTTCGTGCGCGAAGCCCGCTTGCGTGGCGTGCTCGATGTCGCGCTCGCCCGGTAACCAAAGATCCGGCAATGCGGTTCTCGGCTTGGCAGGTTCCCGCTTCGGACGATCGCGCGCGACTACCGAGCGAAGCGAGGTAGTTGTTTCAATGTTTTTAATGTCTTCTTGTTTGTCCCAACTCTGTCCCACCACCGTCCCGGTAGTTGTCCCAAAATTGTCCCGATCAGGAAGTGAGACGCGCTGGTATTCGTCGTATTTGCAGATGGTTACGACGCTAACTCCGTGGACCGTTTTCGTGTCGATCATCGTCTCGCTTTTCAGCAAACCCAGAAAACGAGCCACATTCGATTTCGGCCAGCCCCACGCTTCGGCGATGAACCGGATCGAGTGAGCGAGCTGCCCGCGCATCAGTTCGATGGCAGCCGAGCCAACCCGCTTAACCCGCGGCTTCCACGACGCCTCCGAAATCAACCACAGCCATGCCTCCCGCTTGCTGAGCGGCTCGCGGCTGGCGAATAGCGGGTGGTCCCAGACGCCGCGGTCGACGGCAAAAACGCCCCGCTCGCTCACTGCGCGCTCTCGTTCGGGAGGTCTCTAACCACCGCGCGCCAGCACCTTGCGAGCATGCCGGACCTGTTCTTGCGGCGTTCTACGGTCGGCTCGATCAATTCGCTACGGCGCAACTCCGACAGGCGCGGCCGTACGCTCAAGAACGATACCCCGAGCCGTTCAGCCACCTCGTCAGCCGTGAACGGCGCCGGATAGTTCGCCTTCAGGAAGGCAAGGACCCTTTCACGCAACGCCTCGGCATGCGGTGCAATTCGGCGGGCAGCCGAGCTGCTCGTACCGCGAGACTTAAAACCCGGTGAGTCGGGATATCTCATGATCGTACCTCGCTTCCGAGGCCGGCGAGAGCTGCGATGACTTCGGCAGTGTGTGGCGCAAGGTGATATCGGCGCATCACAAACTGCGCGGCGCGGCTGGGAGGAGACCCCACGACCACCTGGCGGCAGTCGAAAAGCGTGAGGCCAGAAACCTGATGACTATCGGGCAGCGATTCGCTATAGGTTTGCACGTTAAAACTCCTGATTAGCCCGGTGCGCACGACTGATCCTCGCAAGATGGATCGTGCGGCCGGGCAGTTTTCTGATTAGAGTTGGCTCGGTGGTGAGCCCTTGGGGTGGCGCCTCAGCAAAATCTGAGCTTCAACGATCTGGGTTGCTCCGCGCCGGATGGGCGTCGAGTGCGGTTCGCATGTCAGTACCGGATGCTGATGATGACGGCCAAAGCCTCGGGGCGCGCCTCGGTGCCTCCGCTTGATGGAATGGTGCCGGTAGTTCCGCTGAATGTGTGGGTGTGAACAGCGCTCTCGCCGCTGGTGGTGAAGGAATAAGTGTGGGCGTGCGCAGCGCTCTCGGCGCCGGTGCTTAAGGTTGTTGGTGGATTTGCAACAGTGATGCCACTGCCTGTTTGAACAGGAGAAGATCCCGCTGAACCATTATAGGCATGGGCATGTGACGCATTTTCGCTTGCGGTGGTGCCGCTGCCGGTGTGCGTATGAGAAACGCTGTCGGTGGCCGTGGTTCCGGAGAACGTCGCGCCGCTGTGGGTGTGCGATAGGTTCTGGTTTGACTGATAGGTGCCGACCGCCACCGATCCAGTGCTCGATCGCAGGAAGCGGCCGGTGTCAGTGAGCAGCGGCAGCGTGAAGTGCGATCCGTCGACACTGCCGAACGTGGTGCCGTATTTGGCATAGAGGTCCGGGTAGTCGGTATTGAGCAGCGACGCGCCGTTGGCGATCACGGTTCCGGCGTTCGCCACCGCGTTGTACTCGAAGTTTCCGACCTGATCGCGATCGTCGCGGAGCAGGTTGCCAGCACCATCGCACGTGACGCCGCGGCTGCATCCTTGCGGGATATTGATGAACGCGCCGCTCGGAGTTTGCAACAAGAGCTGAAACGCGCCGGTGGTCTCGTTGACGAACTTCCAATAACCGGAGATGTTCGGAACGATCACGATCTGGTTGGCCGTCAAGGTGCCTTGGAAAATCTGGATGAAGTCGAGCGCCTTGGCAACGGCTGTCGGCGGTGGACTTCCGGAAAGATCGAGTGTGCCTCCGGTGACGGCGCGCACGATGTTGCCCCGGATCGCACGTTCAAGCGTTACGAGCGCCGATCCGTTCAAGATCGTGCCCCAGGCATTGTTGTTGTTGCCGGTGGCCTGCAACGTCATGCCGATGAAGGAAGAGAAGGTATCGGCGGGCATTTATGCTGTCTCCGCCGCGGTGGGTAGTGAGCGCAGCCATGCCTCGGCATCGCTGCGGAGGATGACCGTCTTGGTGCCGATCTTGCGCGGCGTGATGCGGCCGGCGTTGACCTCGGCATACATCTTCGTTCGGCCGATGCTGGCCCAACGGCAAAAATCGGAGACGGTCATCGCGCCGCCGATGGCGGCGACCGACGGAGCGGTAACTGGGCTAGAGGGGCTAGGCATCACCGTGGCCTTCTGTTCGGGCTCGTTCGCCTGATTGCGTTCGAGTTCACGCGAATATCAGGGCTGGTGATGCGGGGCGGGACTACCAAAAGAACTCGACGTAAGCGCCGGCCCGATAGAATCAGAGATTACAATGAGTTGCTGAGCAAAAAAATCTGAAAACGCAGCAGGACTTTTGCGCTAAGTGCCAGCGATGCCTTGACCTGGACCATTGCGCTTTACCTTGGAACGCGTATGCGCAGGGCGCCGATAACTCTGCTTGCCGGTTTCTTTAAAAAGTTGGTCGATCACGCGACGCACTGTATCGCGGGCTGCAATTTTCCCTTGCGATTCAAGCAACCGAACCAGATCCGCAATTGTTTTCCGGGCAGACCATCGTCCCTCGTTTACCAGCGCGATGATCGGCTTCCGGAGATCGTTTTGCGTCGAGGGCCTGCCCATACGGGGCTTGCATCTTGAACGCTGGATCGGCGAGCCGCGTTTCTTTTCGGCGTTACGCCAGGCGTCAAATTCATCCCTGCCATCTTTGAGCCAAGCATTATGCGATGGCCAGATGCGGTTCTGCCTATCCTTTTCGTACCAAGCATCAAATTCCTCCCGACGAATGTACAACTTTGATTTCGACAGCGCTGCGAGAAGTTCGGGTGCGACGGAGCCTTTGGCGAGGATGCGCATGGGTTCAAACGCGCGGTCTGGCAGACCGCCGCGCGTTCTTATCATCTGTTTGAGAACATCAACCGGAACTAGAAGAGGCGCTTCCTGCATCTCGCTTTCGGTCGGATCATCCGGCAGGACAACCACTGACAATTCACCCTGCACGATGGCTTTGTACACGCGCTTGGCCGCGTCTTCCTTTTGCGGCCCCCATCCAATCGGCCCTGATCCAATCAAGAGCCGCTGTTCCCTTTTTTTGAGGTGGGTAATCGGTTCGGGCTGCTTAATGCCCGCGTACATTCCGCCTTTAAGGCGCGCCACCGCTTCCGAGACAAGGAGTAATTCGGTTTCGGCACCTCCTCGATTCATGCTGATGCCGCAAGCGAAGAGTCGTCCATGTTCTCAAGCCCTCAGCGGCACTATGTTGGCCTTTGCTGCCTTCGGCAGTCTCTCGCAATAAGCCGCCCAGTCGGCCATGAGCCGCCGCCGCTTGTCCCGCATGTCACCGCGGCGGTACGCGGCCTCGACCTTGTCGGACACGGTGTGCGCCAGTGCCATCTCCGACATCTCGTTCGGATATCCGGTCTGCTCCGAGCACCAGTCCTTGAAAGTCGACCGGAAACCATGGACGGTCAGATCCTCGCCGAAGCCCATGCCCTGGAGCAGCTCGAGCATCGCCATGTTGGACAGGGGCTCGTCGCCGTAGTGGGCGAACAGATTTTTCGTGTCCTGCGGCAGGTCGTCCAGAATCGCTAGCGCGCGGTCTGACAGCGGTACGACATGGTCGCGCTTTCGGCGTCCTCGCCTACCCTTCAGCCGCGCCGCTGGCACGGTCCAGAGGACCTCTCCGCGGTCGATCTCGGTGCGGACAGCGCCGATCGTGTCGCTGGTCCTGGCGGCCGTCAGGATCGTGTATTCGAGGGCCTTGGCGCTCAGGCTGTTGCGCCGGCGCAACTCAGCCATGAACCGCGGCAGGTCCGCATACGGCAATGCCTTGTGGTGCTTGACCGGCGCAACTGTCGACCGCTCGGGCAATAGATGGTCCAGCAGTCCTTTCCAGCGAGCCGGATTCTCACCATCCCGCAGCTTTTTCGCGTAAGCCCAATCCAGCACGTTCTCGATGCGGCCACGAACCCTGTTGGCCGTTTCCGTCCGCGCGATCCAGAAGGTCAGACCATCGGGTTTATTCTTATCGACCGGTTGCTGAAGTACCTTCAGAACCAGATCGGTCGTGATTCCGCCGACGGACAGTTTGCCGATGATCGGATAAACCCACGTCTTGAGGGTCGACGTCCATTGGTCGGCGTGCTTGGCGTTCTTCCATCCTGCGCGATGGTCGCGGATGTAATCTTTGGCGCACTGCTCGAAGGGCACAGTCTGCGCCTTAGCGATCGCGGCGGCCGCCTCCTGCGTCTTGCGAGCTTCGATAGGATCAAGCCCTTGGTCGAGCAGTTGACGCTGCTGACGGGCGCGGTCACGCGCCTCCGCTAACGTCCAGGTATCGAGCGAGCCAAGGCCCATCTCGCGCGCCAGCGGCTTTCCCGTCTTGCTGAGGTGGCCATTAAACCGGTAGCGAAAGATCCAGGACTTCGCGATCTTCGTCTTGCCGTTGCTGGTGATCTGAAGGTAAAGCCCACCACCGTCGCCGTACATTCCAGGCGCTTTGACCTTTGTGATTTGAAGCGCCGTCAGCTTTCCGCCTGCCATGGTACCCGCTCCATTACCCACACCAGAGGTGCGGATTTACACGGATGGCGAGGAACGAGCAAGAACAACAAGCTTGAGAAGTGTGCTATTCACAGGTGCTTTTTCAACGTCAATGAACGTCACCGAACAGGAGCGAACAATGAGCAAGCGGACACTCTCTCCGCCAGCTTGCGGCCCCGTTCGCTTCGGGACGGTTTGCAAAGCGCCGTATATGCGAGGCGCGGTCAACGGGTAAAAATGTTCTTTGAACTCTTCTCACGGATGCTTTGAGCCATGTGTTAAGGCCCCGGTATGGTTCCGGGAAAATACCGGATGTTGTGATGCGATTTTGGCGGCGAGATCCGGGTTTCTCTGGACGAGGAGCGGGCAAGCAG
>Ga0182030_10020759_pt1 | contig 12364 bp, 9 predicted proteins | sample 812S3MmetaG_FD_121299 | JGI IMG/M metagenome (GOLD analysis project Ga0182030, IMG submission 121299) | Permafrost microbial communities from Stordalen Mire, Sweden - 812S3M metaG (Illumina Assembly) | ecosystem: Environmental > Terrestrial > Soil > Wetlands > Permafrost | place: Sweden...
ATGCTTGTGGAAAGTTTATAAGCACAAATTCAATGGACACTGTAACATTTGATGCACTACTAAAAATGGTGCTTCACTGACATGTTCATTTACAGGAAAATTTTGACCCCGCTCGTAATCGGTTTGGTCTGGATCTTAATCGGCACCTCATCCCTGAGCGCTGAGGAAAACCAGGTTACAGCAATTGATATCGTGCTTAAACCTGACGCCACCATGTGTCAACACGCGCGAGACGCAAACGCCGAGTTACTAAAGAATTATCCGAAAGGGTTTGCGCTAGATGCATCGCACAATCCACATGTCACTTTGCTGCAGCGATACGTCAAAACTGCCGACCTCGACAAGGTTTACCATGCTGCTGATCAGGTTTTGGCAAAAGAGAAACCAACCACTTGGAAGTTGCATGCGTTCAAGTACTATTACGGAAAGGGTGGGAAGACCGGTCTGGCTGGCATTGTGGTCAAGCCAACACCGGATTTAACCAGACTGCAGCAAGAATTGATCGATGCTATTGCGCCATTTTCTCTGCAAACTGGCACAGCTGCTGCTTTCGTCACTACGCCGGACGAGCCGGATATAGACAAGTTTACGATAGACTTTGTTGCATCGTACGCGACAATAGCCTCAGGCAAGAAATTCAACCCGCACGTAACCACAGGCGTTGGTACGGTCGAGTACCTCGACAAGTTGCTTGCAGAGCCATTTCACGCATTCTCGTTTTCCCCGGTAGGTGTCGCCATATACCAACTTGGTGCATACGGCACGGCTCGCAAGGAACTTAGGTCACTCGAATCCAAGCCCCGACATAGCGCTAAGACGAACAGATCATTCGGTAAGTAGTCCGACATCTGGCAAAAATGAATATTTGTTCGTTGGCCGGAAGTGTTTGGCAGCTCTGGACGTAATATATGAACGGAGTTGAAGCGTGCTACAAGTTTTCTAAACACAAGAAGAGTTTGACACCCAGCACCTGAAATCTCTTAAAGAACGCAGGAAACCTAAATAACTACAAGAGAGCGAGGATTATGTCCCAAAGCACCGCGAGCATTTTTCATCTTGGCAAAGATACCACCAAGTACAGACCGCTTGGCAAAGAATTTGTTGCGGTAGAAGAGTGGAAAGGACGCAAAATGCTTATGGTTCAGCCAGAGGCAATTACTAGGCTGACCCGAGAAGCTTTCAAGGACGTATCACATCTGTTGCGTACGAGCCATTTAGAGATGCTTAGTTCCATTCTCGATGATAAGGAAGCTTCTTCAAACGACAAATTCGTCGCCCTTGAACTTTTAAAAAATGCCGCCATCGCCGCTGGCGGCACGCTTCCGATGTGCCAGGATACAGGAACGGCGATAGTTGTTGCTCACAAAGGTGATCACGTCTGGACCGATAGTGACGACGCTGCCGCCATCGCCGATGGTATCAAGAAAACTTACAGCGAATGTAATTTACGCTACAGCCAGATGGCACCTCTGTCGATGTATCAAGAGGCGAACACTGGCAGCAATCTACCGGCGCAAATTGAGATCTACAGCGATCCTGGCGACAGCTACGAATTTCTATTCATCGCAAAAGGCGGTGGCTCAGCCAACAAAACATTCTTGATGCAGGAAACCAAATCAGTTCTCAATCCTGCATCTCTGGCTAAACTCCTCACCGAAAAAATTGGTTCGCTCGGAACGTCGGCCTGTCCTCCATATCACCTGGCGATTGTAATAGGCGGGCTTTCTGCCGAACTGACTTTGAAGACAGTGAAGTTGGCCAGCTGTCACTACTTCGACAATCTCCCGACCACAGGCGACACGAGTGGGCGCGCATTTCGCGATATTGAACTAGAAAAAGAAGTGCTGGAGTTGACCCGTAAAATGGGAATCGGCGCTCAGTTCGGCGGTAAATACTTCTGTCACGATGTACGAGTGATCAGATTGCCACGTCATGGAGCAAGCCTACCTATCGGCATCGGTGTTTCATGCAGCGCTGACCGCCAGATCATGGGCAAAATTGATGCTGACGGACTCTGGCTCGAGGAGCTGGAAAATGACCCCGCTCGTTTTTTACCGGAAATCGAAACACGCGACCTTGCCTCCGAAACGATTCACGTCGACTTGACGAAATCGATGGATGAAATCCGCGCAAGTCTTGCCGGCAAGCCGCCAGGCACACGCCTTATGCTACAAGGAACTTTGCTTGTCGCGCGCGACATTGCCCATGCAAAATGGAAAGAAATAATCGAACGCGGAGAAGAACTGCCTGAGTATATTCGCAAGCATCCGATCTATTATGCCGGACCGGCAAAAACTCCAGAAGGCTTCGCATCGGGATCATTCGGACCGACGACCGCGGGTCGCATGGACTCCTACGCAGACCTGCTCATGTCTCGCGGCGCCAGTTTGATCACTCTAGCCAAAGGAAATCGCGGCAAGAATGTGCGCGAGGCATGTGGCAAATATGGGGGCTTCTATCTTGGCACCATCGGTGGTGCGGCTGCGCGACTGGCGCAAGATTCAATCCGCAAAGTTGAGATCATAGACTTTCCTGAACTGGGAATGGAAGCTGTTCATCGCATCGAAATCGAAAATTTCCCAGCGTTTATTGTGATCAACGATAATGGCGAAGACTTCTACGCTAAGGTGTTGGAAACAGCCCTATCCGTTAAATAATTGCTTGGAACCCAAAAAGGAGCCGGCAGTCCATGCTGGTTTCGCTTACCTTGTCGGCAGGGGTTTAGTTAACAGAACAAAAAAAACTATAATGAGCTTACGTTATGGTTCATCCAGGTGACAAACATGAATCTTCGAGTTGGCTTGCTTGCAAGCCTGGCGGTCTCGCTAACGCTTTCGAGCGTTTTTACCACGAGCAGTGCCCTGTGTGCTGATGCCGTGGACAAGAGCCTGGTTGGCATCTGGGAAGCCCGGTTTACAGCTCAAGGTGGAATCTGCAGCAAAACTTGGACGATCAAACCCGATGGAGATTCGGTCATCATGGATGTGCCAGAACACGGGGGAGACGCATTTGGTGTGGCCGGAAAGATTGCATTTTCAGATGGACGATGCATATTTACCTCCCCTGAAGGACGCAAAGATTACCGACGTTCTGAAGAACAATATCGCAAAGCAATATTCGTTGATCCCCTGAACGCAGACGCTTATGATGGGCTCCAGCAATCATTGGAGAAGCTGGATAGTGCAGGCTCTCGATGACCAGGTTGTTTTATCGGCTGAAATTGCTAACGCAGAAAGCAGAACTGACTAAGCAAGAGCACGCTAGCCGACGCAAACAAATTAGGTTATTTGCGCGCGCGTTTTTCTGGACCTGCTGGGAGCCTCAAGCTTGATAGATGCGCAGAATCAGGCGGAATAATCTGTTAAAAACCACTCAAGGACGACTCAAACTCGAACGGAATGCGTGAGCCATTGAAACAAGGTCGCTTGAGGACGGATCGCCTGATTCGCCGCTCAAAACAAAGTGACCCATCTTTCGTTTAGCGCGAGCTTCCTTTTTTCCGTATAGAACGACGTCGATTACATGCGGGAATTTCTCGAGGCACTGCAGTGACAATAGCTCTGTCGAGCTGGTTGGCTTTTCGACTTCTCCAGATGGAGACTTCTTCGAATGCTGATCAAGCCAGATATCACCCAGTAAATTAGCCATGCAGAAGCTGCGATCGCTAACCATAGACGGCTGCCTCAAAGGTACATCGGCCAAGATGCGGGCAAGGATATCAAATTGACTCAAATCACATGCCTGCAATGTTATGTGTCCAGAATTATGCGGACGTGGAGCAAATTCGTTGATCAAAATGTGCCAGCCATCGACAACGACAGTTGATTCTGATCTAGGTTTTGTTTTCGTCAAGAAAAATTCCACCGTCAAAAGCCCAACAACATCAAGCTTGCGCGCGGCGAGAGCAGCGATTTCGCGAACTTTCTCTTGCACCGCTTGAGGAACATGCGCTGGCAAAAGAGTGACGTCTAATATGTGGTCTCGATGCTGATTTTCGAAAACGGGAAATACAACTTCGCTTCCGTCCTTCGCACGCCCCACAATACAGCTAACCTCGAGATGAAGCGCGATCTTCTCCTCGAGAATCAACTCCATCGGTTGCTGCTTCACTTTTACACAAAGTGATTTCACATCAGCTTCAGACTGGAGTAAGAATTGTCCCTTACCATCGTATCCACCGAAGGTAGTTTTAGCTATGCAAGGCAAACCAAAAGTAGATAGCGCTTCACTTAGATCCGATGCAACATCAACCACCTTATACTCCGCGTGCGGAAGACCGGCCTCGCGCATGAATCCTTTTTCTCTGCCGCGATTTTGCGTTGTAGAAAGAACGCTCGCACTCGGCATGAGCGGCTTTTTTTTCTGTAAAGCAAAGAGCAAGTCGGTTGCGACATTCTCAAACTCGTAGGTGACTACGTCGCAGCCTTCAAAAAATTGTTCAAGTTTCGAGAGATCCGTCCAACTGCCATTGTAAGCACTGCTGGTCTGCTTACAAGCCGGAGCATCTGCATCTGGTTCGTAGACTGAAACTTCGCATCCCAGCCGCACGAGGCTTTGCGCGAGCAGTAAACCCAACTGGCCTCCGCCTAGAATGCCTATCCGCTTTGTCACTTCAACTCTCTCTTTTCCAGCTTCGCTCTAACTTTCGTGTTTCCAGCCAGGGCTGAAGAAGCTCTATCTTTTCTATATGTCTTTATTTTTTTATCCAGCTCAGGATCACTTAGAGCAAGAATTTGCACCGCAAATAACGCGGCATTGGTAGCGCCACTGGTGCCGATTGCAAAAGTGGCAGTCGGGATCCCGCCTGGCATTTGCACGATTGAAAGCAAACTGTCCATACCCTTGAGTGCTCTTGTTTCAACGGGCACACCCAGCACGGGCAACGTAGTCATCGCGGAAACCATGCCAGGAAGGTGGGCGGCGCCGCCTGCGCCAGCAATAATGACCTTGAGTCCTCGTGATTGTGCCGATTTCGCATATTCAAACATTACATCAGGAGTTCGATGAGCACTGGTAACTGAGATCTCGTAGGGAATATCAAACTGTTCGAGTACATCTTCAGCCAGACGGAGGGTCTCGTAATCGGATTCGCTCCCCATCACGATACCGACCACAGCGCCTCGGGCGGGAGAAGCATTCATATCTTTCGCAGCCTGTGATGGGCGATCGGTGTCTGCTCTTTTAGTACCATCGGACTGTCCTCCTGAACTCATATCTCCTCCTGAAAGGGATTCATCATGCGCAGTCGATGTTGATGTTGATGTTGATACTAAGATTGATCATTGATGTTGATGCTGATATTGATCATTGATGTTGATGCTGCTGTTGCTCTCGATGTCCAGATTTCGATTTCGATTTAGGCTTCGATTTGGATTTGCGGATTTGGATTGGATTGGATTTGGATTGGACTGGACTGGATTGGATTGGATTGGACTGGACTGGACTGGACTGGACTGGACTGGATTGGATTGGACTGGATTGGATTGGATAAATTTCGATTGGATAGCTTGATCTGGATTGGATAAATCTGGAATTTGGCTCGAATGTCGAACAAGACCCCAGGCGATGCCACCAACCGTATGAATGGTGACATCGCTAGGGCTTCGCCGATTAGTGCTTAAAGACGCGTTGTCCGGTAAATAGCATTTTGATTCCGGCTTTATCGCACGCTTCAATTACTTCTTTATCCTTGATGCTGCCACCAGGTTGAATGATTACTTCAATACCTGCTTTTGCAGCAGCCTCGATGTTATCGATCGCTGGGAAGAAAGCGTCACTAGCCATCACCGCTCCGCGAGCAGCAGCACCAGCTTGATTCAAAGCAATTCGAACACTTGCAATACGACTCGTTTGACCGATGCCAAAGCCAAGCGATTTGCCATCTTTAGCGATAAAGATCGCGTTCGATGTGAGGTGTTTTACCACAGCCCAGGAAAAAGCAGAATCAACGATGTGCTCACCGCCGAGCGATTCACCGCTAACGCATTGAAACTGAGCGAGTTGCACCGGTGGCTCGACATCTTTCTCGATAATCCAGCCAAAGTCCTGCAAATCGCGCATGTGCCAACTGGTTGATAGAGCCTGTTTCAAAACGTTGCCCTTGAGTTTAAGAACTCGAACGTTCTTCTTCTTTTTGAAAACCTCCATGGCTTCATCGGTGAAGGCCGGAGCCGCCACGATTTCAACAAATCCTTCGGTGATTTTCTTTGCGAGCGGCGCATCCACGGTGTCCGTAAACCCGAAGATGCCACCAAACGCCGCGTCTGGATCTGTGGAATGTGCTTTCTGATACGCATCTTCCAGATCCTTGCCAACAGCCACGCCGCATGGATTGTTGTGCTTGATTATGCAGCACGCAGGTGTCCCGATATCTCGCAAAATGCTGACGAGACAAAAGGTATCAGTAATGTTGTTCGAAGAAAGTTCCTTGCCTTGCAATTGCTTGAAAGGTGGAAAGCTCTCGATCTGGTTGCCAGCGAATCTTCCATCCGAGTACCAAACTGCAGCCTGGTGTGGATTTTCACCGTAACGCAGCTGCTGAAATTGTGCCAGGTTCAACTTCAGATTATCGGGCAAAGTATTCTCGCTCTCGGCTCCATTGACCTGCTTGGAAAAGTATTCTGAGATAACGGTGTCGTAATGAGCAGTAAATTTGTAGACTTCATAGGCCAATTTGCGTCTGAATTCGAAAGTAGTCTGCCCATTATTCTTCTTCAATTCGTCGACGATTTCGCCGTACTGAGAAGGTTGGCAGGCGACTACCATACGTTTGAAGTTCTTCGCGGCAGCTCGCAGAAGGCTCGGTCCACCTATGTCCACCTGCTCGACCATTTCTGGCTCGGACAAATTTTCTGCTAGCTTCTTTTCAAAGGGATAAAGATTGACGATGACAAAATCTATTTCGTCAATCTTATGCTCTTGCAAAGTCTTTCTGTCTTCATCGGTACCACGAGCGAGGATGCCGGCGAACACTACAGGGTGTAATGTCTTCACTCGACCATCCAACATCTCAGGGAATTTAGTAACGTCTTCGATTGGAATGCAATCGATCTTGTTTTCCTTCAAGAATTTAGAAGTACTGCTAGTAGAGATTATTCTGAGGTCGGATAAGCCTTCGAGTTCCTTCAGTTTATGAATGAATTCAACCAGTCCTGTCTTATCTGAAACACTCACTAGTGCGGTGCGCATATTTTCTCCTTGATTTTCTTCACTTTTTAAGTTCGAGCTCGACGTTCTTGTTCAAAAGGTTTGCATGAATTTTTACTGTTCCAGCTTGAGCAGTTACTTTGCCAACTGTCTTTGCCTGGAAACCGTACTCTTTGAATATTTCAACCACAGCTTCTGGTCGACCGGTGATGATAGCCAGCCCCATACCCATGTTGAATGTTTTATACATCTCGTCAGCAGCAATCTCTTTCGCTAGCCCGGCAAACACGGCAGGCACAGGCAAAGGGCTGGTGATCTCAAAACCGACAGATGAATTGAGGCGCAAGAGATTTCTCCAGCCACCACCTGTGATATGAGCGATACCATTAATTTGCAGGTCGCGGTTCTCCAGCGCTTTGATTACTGGTTTGACATAAATCATCGTTGGTGTGAGCAAAACCTTACGGTCAGCAGCAGACGAAAATATTTTGCGTGCCAGTGACAATCCGTTAGAGTGGATACCACTTGATGCAATGCCTACAAGCGCATCGCCCGGCTTTATATTTTCTCCGGTTATCAGATTAGCTTTTTGTACGGTTCCAGCGGCGAAGCCTGCAACATCAAAGTGATTGCCGGAATAGAGGTCAGGCATCTCGGCCGTCTCACCACCCACCAGTGGGATCCCCGCCTGATCACATCCCTCGACAATGCCTTTGATTAAAGCGTCGGCATGACTTGCCACTAGTTTTGAAGTTGCGTAGTAATCGAGAAACGCAGTTGGTCTGGCGCCCACACACACGAGATCGTTCACGCACATAGCGACAAGATCGATTCCAATGGTTTCAAGTGAATCCTGTTCGCAGGCAAGCAAAAGTTTGGTACCGACACCATCTGTCGTGAGCGCAACACCAATATCATCGGTGACAGGAACAATCGAAGCATAACCACCAGCACCACGCCACAGCTGCTTATGCGCATCTCGATGTGACACTTTCTTCAACCGGTCGACGAAATCTTCACCGGCCTCGATATTAACTCCTGCTGCGGCATATGTTTTGCCTTCCATTTACACTCCTAATTTGCGCAGTTCACGTATCTAAACGCGTTTTCGAAAATTACAAGACCCGCTGGTTTACCAGAAGCTCCACCTTCCGATTCGACATCACTGGTGCCCTTACCAGAATTCTCTCCAGAGCCATTGCCTGTGGCTGACTGCGCGTTATACCAGTTTCTATCGGTCCAGTTTGGATGCTGGGTGAATCGAATAAATGCTTCCGGGTGAGGCATAAGTCCCATCACCGTTCCATCTTTGCTTGATAGTGCGGCAATTCTATCGAGGCTGCCGTTCACATCTTCCGAATAACGAAGAGACGCATGCTCCTTGACCAGCTGCAGAACGTTAGCCTGCTTCTCAGGACTCAATTCTGAACTAATTTCGAGCTTAAGATTACCTTCTCCATGACGCATGGGAAGCTCAAGCGTTTTGAGCGATTTGAAGAACACATCAGATGAAGAGTTATTAGTTACATCCAACGACACCCACTTGTTCAAAAATTTCTTTTGCTTGTTGTGCGTCAGGCTAACAAGCTTAGGGGCACCGACCTCTGACAATGGCAAAAGCCCCAGTTGCACCAGCACTTGAAACCCGTTACAAATACCGACTACGAGCCCTTTCTGCGCAATGAAACTTTGCAGCTGTTCCTGCATATGCTGACGCATTTTAATTGCCAGCACCTTTCCACTTGCGATTTCGTCTCCAAAAGAAAATCCGCCCGGAATGCAAAAAAGCTTCGTATCCTTCAACCTTTCAGGCTGTTTCAAAAGTTCAGAGACATGCACCGATTGCACATTGAAGCCAACAAGCTGCAAAGCGTAGGATGTTTCCACCTCGCAATTGATACCGTCCCCACATACCACCAGAGCGTTTGGTGCAGTCACCTGTGCATTCTCCTTAATCGAACGGTAGTTTAGTAGTCCAGGCTTGAGCCAGCTCGTCTATATCCACAGCCAGACGAACAGATTTGCTCGGGGTGGTCTTCGATGAGTCAGCAAGTTTCAGTTGCCTGTCGGTTGTCACTTCACCAATCAAAGTGTACGCATCGTCTGCCAACAATTTTTCAAAAGCTGCTTTATCAGTGGCTTTGATAGACACGACTATGTTTGCTGGACCTTCACCAAACATCACCACGTCAAGTCTCGTGTGCGAGGAACCATCGGTCAGGCTCCGTGATTCCATTCCAGTTCCGGAGCAATCGACTATCTCTAAAGTTGACAGAGCATCGGCGTGTAATGTCACACCCAAACGACTTGCTATAACGCCTTCCGCGACAGCAACAGCCAATCCACCGTCAGATGAATCGTGTGCAGACTGCACCAATCCTTGCCTTATTGCCTGGTGCAAATTTCCGTAAAGTCTGGCAGCCTTCGACAGATTGAAGGACGGCGTATATTCAGACTTCCAACCAGACAGTTCCTCGTAATGACTGCCGGCTAGTCCGACGTTTCCAGCTCTCAACAGATAGACGAGATCGCCCTCATTCTTAAATTCCATTGAGATGCAAGTTGCGATATCTGGGACACGTCCTATGCCGGAGACAAGAAGCGTAGGCGGAATAGAAAGCCTGACTACTCCATCGTCGAAATCGTTTTTCATGCTGTCTTTGCCTGAAATCAACGGTGCTTCGAATGCCATAACAGCGTCGCGCAAGCCCATGCATGCACGAACCAGTTGAGCGAGCTTGTAATGACCAAGCGGATTTTTTGCCGAAGCAACAGGATCAGGCCAACAGAAGTTATCTAGAAGCGAAATAGTTTTGGGATCAGCGCCAACACAAACCGCATTACGAACCGCCTCGTCAACAGCGCAGGCAGCCATTAAATAAGTGTCAAATTCGCTGAGCTTCGGCACCATTCCGTTCGATATCACCAGCCCGACTTTATCACCGTAAATAGGCGTGATCACGGCGGCATCGCATGGAGCGTTCTGGTGCTTGCCCATCAGGGGCTTGATCACACTGGCACCCTGCACCTCATGATCATATTGACGGATAACATCCTCTCGACTGCAAATATTCGGATGAGAGAGAAGTTTCAGTAAGGATTCGCCGAAATTGTGAGGTGCATCACCAAAGCTATTCACCACTACAGGAACTGCCCACTGTGCTTGCAATTGTAAGAGCGGACAACCATCGTGCAAGAAATCCAAACCAAGCAAACAGTTTACTTGCCCATTTCGAATGATCTTGAAATAGCCGGCATCGTCAAACGTTCCGACTGCGGTCACTTCCACATTGTGTTTCGCGGCGAGCGCAGATAATCCGTCCATATCCCGAGTGGAAAGTGTCATGCGTTCCTGTGATTCAGAAACAACAATTTCCCAGTCAGCCAGTCCAGGATATTTAGTGGGTACATCATCAAGCACCAGAGTGGCACCATTGGTGATAGTGGCCATTTCACCAATCGATGAAGATAGCCCGCCTGCACCATTATCGGTAAGACCTGTGATTAGATTGGCATCGCGCGCCTCGATGACGAAATCGAGCAAGCGCTTTTGAGTGAAAGGATCTCCAATCTGCACCGCTGAAACGGGCGAGCCTTCATGCATCGATTCAGAAGAGAATGTTGCGCCGTGAACGCCATCTTTGCCTACTCGGCCGCCAGCCATGACGATGGTATCACCGCAAGTGGTATGTTTTTCATAAGCGATGCGTCCATGAACTGATAGTGGCAAGATACCGCCCGTGCCGCAGAAAACAAGCGGCTTAGCGCGATAGGCAGGATCGAAGAAGATGCCACCATTGACAGTCGGAATGCCGCTTTTATTGCCGCCATCCTCTACGCCTTTGCGCACACCGTTAAGAATGGTCGCAGCCGGCAACAATTTTGGACGTTGCGGTAAGTCACCGTGCGGATAAGCGAAGCAGAATACATCAGTATTGAATATCGGCTTCGCACCAAGTCCTGTGCCTAGAATGTCGCGATTAACGCCTAGAATACCGGTCAATGCGCCACCGTAGGGCTCGAGTGCAGAAGGTGAATTGTGTGTCTCAACCTTAAAGCAGACAGCAGTTCTGTCGTCCCAGCGAACTACACCTGAATTATCTTTGAATACAGAAAGCAGATCAGTCCGTTTCTTAGCTAGTTCTTTAGTCGGTCCTTGAATATATGTTTTATACAGACTGTTGATTCGTATCTCGTGCGACGTTCCCTCGACACCAGCTTTTACCTCGGAATAATCAATGGTGGCATTGAAGATTTTGTGTTTGCAATGCTCTGACCAGGTCTGAGCTATCACTTCGAGCTCGACGTCAGTTGGGTCAACTCCCAGATCATGCTTCTTGCGATCCGCGATTACCGAAGGATTGCGAAAATATTCGCGCACGGCGTGCATTTCTTCGAGTGTGAGCGCAAGTAATTTCTGCCTGCTAAGCTCAATCAAATCGTCATCTGAAAGTTCGAGAGAGATGGGCTCTACGGGCGGTGCGGAGGGTAACTCCACATCAGGGAATGCGAAAAAGGCGCTATTAGCAGCCTGGTCAAGGTCGTGCGTTCGCCATCTTTCTACGACAGGATGGTAACGCTTGTATTTAGAAACCTCATCGACTGCTGCCACAGTATCGAAGACACCTTCCGCGAAAGCATCACTAGTCGAGGAAGCACCTGATTTACCTTTGAATAGGTAACCCGTCCCGGATGCGACTTTGCATTCAGACGGAAGCTTAAGCAGCTTCAGCGCCTCCGTCACCGTATGAGCCAGGTTGTCGGTTACGCCTGCTGCGAATTGCTTCTCAGACCAGAATCGATAACCAAGCTTCCGCCATTTTGCAGTCCAGTTGATGCGCTGTTCGGGCTCACTTACCCAGAGTTCTTCTTGCAATGGATCACAGAGAACTTCAGTAAGGGCTGCAATAAATTGCTCACCATCCACCGATTTCTCGACTGGCATGTTCACCCAGTAGAGTGCCATCTGCGTGTATGCCACCTTCGGCACAACTGCCACACAATACGTCTTGTATGCCGTTTCGCGAAGATCACTCTTTGTAGACGACGAGGCCGTATTAATCAAGTTGCACTAGCTCCCTGGTCAGGAAGGAAAGTTCACCATTCGCCAATGTCTGCAATACCTCAGGAAAGAGCTTGTGTTCGACAGCCAGTCCTCGGGCTTTGAAGGTAGCGAGAGTGTCATCATCGAAGCGCGGGAAAGCTTCCTGCGCCAGAA
>Ga0182030_10020760_pt1 | contig 12364 bp, 17 predicted proteins | sample 812S3MmetaG_FD_121299 | JGI IMG/M metagenome (GOLD analysis project Ga0182030, IMG submission 121299) | Permafrost microbial communities from Stordalen Mire, Sweden - 812S3M metaG (Illumina Assembly) | ecosystem: Environmental > Terrestrial > Soil > Wetlands > Permafrost | place: Sweden...
CAAGTCGATGGCCCCCTCCCCATCATTTTCGCGATGGCGAACCCCGACCCCGAGATCACCCCGGAGGATGCGCGCGAGGCGCGAGAGGACGTCATCATCGCCACCGGACGTTCGGATTACCCCAACCAGGTCAACAACGTACTCGGCTTTCCCTATATTTTCCGCGGCGCGCTCGACGTGCGCGCCAAGACGATCAACATGGAGATGAAGATCGCCGCCGCCCACGCCTTGGCCGAGTTGGCGCGCGAGGACGTGCCCGACGAGGTGGCGGTCGCCTATCGCGGCGCCCGCCCGCGCTTCGGCCGCGAATACATCATCCCGACGCCGTTCGACCCCCGCCTCATCCATGTCATCCCGATAGCGGTGGCGAAGGCGGCGATGGATTCCGGCGTCGCGCGCCGCCCCATCGTCGACATGAACGCCTACAAGGCGCAGCTCTCCGCGCGCCGCGACCCCATCGCCGGCATCATGCAGCGCGTGCACGAGCGCGTGCGGCGCATGCCCAAGCGCGTCGTGTTCGCGGAGGGCGAGGAGGAGCAGGTCATCCGCGCCGCCTACAGCTTCGTGACCCAGGGTCTCGGCAGCGCCATCCTCGTCGGCCGCGAGGACCGCGTGCGCGCGGCGGCGGAGCACAGCGGGCTCGACCTGCATGAAAAGGGAATCGAGATCCACAACGCCCGGCTGTCGCATCGCAACGCCGTCTATGCGCAGTTCCTCTACGAGCGGCTGCAACGCAAGGGCTACCTGCTGCGCGACTGCCAGCGCCTCGTCAACCAGGACCGCAACTCCTTCGCCGCCGCGATGGTCGCGCGCGGCGACGCCGACGCGATGGTGACCGGCGTCACCCGCAACTTCTCCATCGCCCTGGAGGAGGTGCGCCGGGTCGTCGACGACAAACCCGGCCACCGCGTGATCGGCGTGTCGCTGGTGCTCGCGCGCGGCCGCCCGGTTGTTGTCGCCGACACCGCCATCACCGAACTGCCCACCTCCGAGGATTTGGCTGCCATCGCCATCGAGGCGGCCGGCGTGGCGAGGCGGCTGGGTTACGAGCCGCGCGTGGCTTTGCTCGCGTTCTCGAACTTCGGCCATCCCGAGAGCGAGCGCACGCAGCGCGTGCAGGAGGCGGTGAGCATCCTCGATTCCCGCCGCGTCGATTTCGAATACGACGGCGAGATGGCCGCCGACGTCGCGCTCAACCGCGAGCTGATGGCCGCCTATCCGTTCTGCCGGCTGACCGACACCGCCAACGTCCTCATCATGCCCGCCTTCCACGCCGCCTCGATCTCGACCCGCATGTTGCAGGAGCTAGGCGGCGCGACCGTGATCGGCCCGCTGATCGTCGGGCTGGAGAAGCCGGTGCAGATGGTCGGCCTCAACGCCAAGGACAGCGACATCGTCAATATGGCGGCGCTGGCGAGTTTCAATATTGGCGGCTGACGGCGGCGCGCGATGAGCGAAACCCGGCCTGAGCCGCCGAAGCGGCCGAGCATGTCGGATTACCTCGCCAACGAGCGCACCTTCCTCGCCTGGGTGCGCACGAGCCTCGCGCTCGTCGGCCTCGGCTTCGCTGTCGCCAAGTTCGACGTATGGCTGCGCCGCCTCGGCGCGGAGGCCGCGAAAGCGGCTCCGTCGGACGGGTGGGGAACGCCGGTCGGGCTGTTCATGATTACGTCCGGCGCTGTTCTGGCGGCGCTCGCCGCCGTACAGTTTCATCTGACCAATCGAAGCATCGCCCGCGGCGACGCCAAGCCCAACACGGCGCTCGCGCTCGCCGTACTGGCGCTGATCGTCGGGCTTTCGGCGGTGACGTTCGTCTACGTATTGCGTCGCTAGGGGGCGGGCCGGCTTTGACGGTCAAAGCGCACCGCATTATAATAAATATACCTATGCAAGGGACCAGCGATGACGACCCTCAAACTCACCGCCGTGGGCACGTCGACTGGCGTCATCATCCCGAAAGATATTCTGGCGCGGATGAATGTAGCGAAAGGCGACCAGCTTTACGCCGTTGAAACGCCGGACGGCGGCTATCGGCTCACGCCCTACGATCCCGCTTTCGCCAAGCAGATGGAGAAGGCCGACGACATCATGCGGCGCTACCGCAACACGCTGCATGTTCTGGCGCAGTGAGGGACGCGGAGCCGCAATGGATCGAGGAACGCGTCTGTCTGACGCTGCACGACCGACTGCTGGCGTTTCATAGCGGCGCGTCCGGCGTTCGTGACGAAGGATTGCTGCAGTCGGCGCTGGTGCGCGCAAAGCAACTCGCGGCCTACGATGACGGCGCCGACATCGTCGATATGGCGACGGCCTATACGGCCGGCGTCGTCAAGAACCACCCCTTCCTGGATGGGAGCAAGCGCACAGGTTTTGTCGTCGGAATCCTGTTTCTCGAAATCAACGGTTTTCGTTTCGCGGCGAGCGAAAGCGCGGCGGCGGAAGCCGTTATAGCGCTCGCCGCCGGCGAGTTGGACGAGGCTGGATATACGGCGTTCTTGCGAGAGAATGTCACGCCTGAGCGATAAAGGGCGGGGACAGATCGGCCGCCGGCATCTAGTAGACAGAAGGTGACCGACGTGTCCTCGCTCAGCCGCGACGCCAGCACGCAACCGGCGGACCCGCCCCCGACGGCGAACCGCGTCGTCCCCGCGCGCGTCTCGGCGGCAACCGCGGAATCGTATCTTTCAGGCCAACGGCGCGCGGCGTCCTATCTTGGGCTTCCCCGAAACGCACAACGCCGGCCTTCCGGCCGGCGCCCGCATCTTGCAGTTGAAGCCTGACGCGCTCTGCAGCCCTCAGGCCGCCTTGCGCCCCGTCCCGTGCCAAGCGGCCACCGCCGCCGCCCGCGCCCGCCGCTCCGGCGGCGTTTCGCCGAGCGAGGCCACATGCGACTGCCGGTCCGTCTGCCCCCAGCCGACGTCCTGGAACTCGCGCTCGCTCATGCCGGCGAAAGCGGCGGCGGCGCGGCGGCTGGCCCAGGCTTGCCCAAGCGCCGCGAACATTTTGCCCAACGAGCCCTGCGCGGGCTTGGCGGAGATGATCGTGATCGTCGACATCGAAGGCGCTCCTGAAAGGCGAGCATTTCGCACGCTCTCTATATACGCTTTACCCATTGATCGTTCCAACGAATGTTTATAGAGTTAGCCATTCCAAACCGAGATAGATCGCTTGCTCGACACCGACCAGCTCCGTTCCTTCCTCGCCATCCTCGACGAGGGCTCGTTCACCCGCGCCGCCGAGCGCGTGCATAAGACGCAGTCCGCCGTCTCGATGCACATCCGCCGGCTGGAGGAGCAGCTCGGCTGCGCGCTGTTCGTCAAGCACGGCAGGGGGAGCCGGCTCACGGCGGAAGGCGAGCAGCTCGTCGACTACGCGCGCCGCATCCTGCGCGAGGAGGCCGGCGCCATCGCCGCGCTTTCGCGCAAGGGCCTGCGCGGATCGGTGCGCTTCGGCGTGCCGGACGACTATGCGGAAGCCTTCCTGTCCGACATCCTGCAACGCTTCAACCACCGCCACCCGCTGGTCGAGATCGCCGTCTCCTGCGAGAACTCCATCGAGCTTGCCGGCCTCGTACGCGCTGGCGCGCTCGACGTAGCGCTGGTCACCGACTTTCCGGGGCTGGAGGGCTTCGAGCTGATCCGCGAGGAGCCGCTGGTCTGGGTCGTGTCCAACAAGTTCAGGGCGCCGGCCGGCGAGCCGCTGCCGCTGGCGCAGGGGTCGCCCTCCTGCATCTGGCGGCGCGTCGCCGACGAGGCGTTGGAGGGCAAGCGCGACCGCGTGCGCAGCCTGTTCGTGTCTCGCAATTACAGCGCCATCGGCGCCATCGTGCGCGCCGGACTCGCGGCGACCGTGCTGCCGCAGGGGCTCGTTATCGACGGACTGCGCGTCCTCGGCGCGGCTGAGGGACTGCCGGCGCTGCCGCTGACCCGCATGGGTCTCCTTCGCCGCGCCGGACCCGCCACGGCGGAGGCGGACGAACTCGCCGACGCCGTGCGCGAAACCATCGGCGCCGCCGAACGCAAGGCGGCCTAGAATCGCGCGAAGCCCTGCATAATTAAGCGGGCCTGCTCCGCTCCCATGAATTGTTGGGCCGTCGCAGGCTTGTTACACTCGGTTACTACAGAGAATCCACGGGCGGAGGGAACATGCCGGCCAGGAAAATCATGATCGTCCGCCACGGCGAGAAAGAGAAGGATTTTCCCGGCGACCCGAACGTCGATCGCGACGGAAAGCCGGATGAAGCGAGCCTCAACACGCAAGGATGGGCGCGCGCGCAGGCGCTGGTCGGCTTTTTCGACGACGCCGACGCGCCGGGAATCGCCAAGCCGGACATGATCTTCGCCGCCGCGCCGGCCGCCGATAGCAAGCGCCCGATGGAGACCGTCACCCCGCTGGCGGAGGCGCTTTGGCCGGACGCCGCCGACCGCGCGCGCCATTTCAACACCGCGCATGACGTCGACGACCTCGCCGGCGTCATGAACGACGCCGTGGCCGCCGACGGGGTCGTTCTGATCGCCTGGGAGCATCATCGCATCCCCACTCTCGCGGCCAGGCTCAATCCCGTTCCCGCTGCCCCCGGACGCTGGCCGGGATACCGCTTCGACGTCGTCTGGATTTTCGACCGCCACGGCGACGCCTGGGCGTTCAGCCAGACGCCCGAAAACGTTTTGCCGACCGACCTGAACAAACCGATCAAGCCCGGCGATCCCGCGGCCTAGAGCTTCAGTTCGACCTTCACCGGCGCGTGGTCCGACGGCCGCTCCCAGCCGCGCGCGTCGCGGAACACCCGCATCGCCTGCACCGTATCGGCGAGCGGCGGGCTGACCCAGACATGATCGAGCCGCCGTCCCTTGTCGGCGGCGCTCCAGTCCGGCGAGCGGTAGCTCCACCATGTGTAGAGCTTCTGGTCGTGCGGCACGAATTTCCGCAAGGCGTCGCACCAGCGCCCGGCCTTCTGCGCGCGAGTGAACTTCTCGACCTCGACCGGCGTGTGGCTGACGACGTCGATGAGCGCCTTGTGGCTCCAGACGTCGTGCTCCAGCGGCGCAATGTTGAGATCCCCGACCAGAATGGCGCGGCTCGTCGCCTTCCGCTTGCGCTCGAACCACGCGCCCATCTCGTCGACGAAATCCAGCTTGTGCGCGAATTTCGGATTGACGTTGCGGTCGGGCTCGTCGCCGCCGGCCGGCACGTAGAAATTATGCACCACAAGCCCGCCGTGCTCGCCGTCGAGCACAGCGGCGATATGGCGGCTGTCGCCCTTCTCGCAGAAGTCGCGGCGGTCGACGTCGGCGAACGGATGGCGCGAGACGATGGCGACGCCGTGATAGCCCTTCTGCCCGTTGAGCGCGATGTGGCCGTAGCCGATCTCCTCGAACGCCGCGCGCGGAAAATTCGCGTCCGGACACTTCGTTTCCTGCAGGCAGAGCACGTCCGGCTGCTGCTCCTTGAGGAAGCGCACGACCGACTCGATGCGCAGGCGGACGGAGTTGATGTTCCAGGTGACGACGGAGAAGGGCAAAGAATCGAGCCATAAGGTTGCAAGTGAGGGCCGTTTGACCACGAAGCGCCGGCCGCGCCAAGGGGCGCGCTCAGCCCGTCAGCCGCTCCAGCGCCGTCTGCCACGCGGAAGGATCGAACGCCGGCGCGTCGAAATCGACGCGGGCGACTTCGCTGCCCGCCTGCAGGTCGAGCCCCTCCGCGTCCAGCCCGACGGGCCGCCAGACGCGCCGGCCGCCATCCTGCCCGGCGAGCTTGGCCAGCGTCGCGTCGCCAAGCGCGGCGACGCGGTCGAGCAGCTCCGGCTCCGCCGCTTCGAGCGCGCTTGCATCGCCGGGGGTCAAGAGATCGGCCGGCGTCAGCAGGTCGGCGCGGCCGAAGCCGCCGTTGAAATGGACGGACTCGACGTCGAGCCGCCGCAGCGAAAAGTCGGCGAAATCGACATAGAGCTTGGCTTTCGGGTTGCGCTGCACGTAACGCACGCGCCCGTCGCGGCCCTCGCGCCGCCGCACGACCCCGTTCAGCGTGACGCGCGGCTGGTTGAGCGGATCGCCGCGCCCGCCTTCGCTGGTCAGCAATAGCGATACGCGGGCGTCGAGCGCGAGCAGCTTGGTGTGGCGGGCGAGGTCCGACATCAGGAACAGCGGCGAGCCGTCCCAGTCCGAGGCGACGCCGACCAGCGTCGTCAACGGCTTACCGTCGTCGAGCGTCGCCAGCGCGCCGGTGCGCGCCAGCCGCATCAGCCGCTTGCCGTCGCGGCGCGCGGCTTCAAAGGCGGAGGAGGGCTCGTTCATGTCGTCGCCGGTTGTCGTTCAAGACTCGCCGCCTCCATAGCCTTTCTCGGCTCGGGCGGCTATTGGCGCATCCTCGCGAGGGGTATAGGTTTGCCGCATGCAGGCGTCCAACATCCAGCTTGGCGATCCCGCCCTCGCATCCGCACCGGCGCAGGCGGGCGCGCCTTCCCTCTTCGACGATCTCTTCGTCAGGCCCGAAATATTGAACCGGATCTATAAACTGCAAGAGAACGCCGTCGAGGAAGGCGAGCCGGTCTCGCGCGAATCCTTCATCGAAATGCTCGACTTTCTGGAACGTGTCCCCTTCACGCGGCGGCCAGGATTATTCTTGCTCGATAACGGAAACTTCCGCGCCGTCTGGAGAACCGAAGATAACGAGCAGGCCGCATTCCAGTTTCGCGGCAATGCAATCGTTCATTGCGTGTTCTTCTACAAGCGCGATTCGCAGGCCTTGCCTCTGAGTCGCGAAACGGTTGTCGATCTCGTGGATAGGGTCGCCACCCGGCGCGCCGAGTTCGCGCATATCCTGACCGATCCCGCCTATGACCCAGCGTCATGAAACCCGGCGATAGTCTGCCCGATCCCGACAGCGTGCTGCGGTACGTCCGAAGCAAGTATTACGATCGCGCCGCCATTATGATCGACGGCAACGCCTTCCTATCGCGCCCTGCCGAACACGGCGGCCCCTCCTTCAACTGGCTAGAATGTTTCGAAGGCGAGCCCGAAGCACAGATCGACGCGATCCGGCGATTGCGACGCATCAAATACGAGAAGCACGGTCGCCTCGCTCGACTGAACGTCGGGCGAACGAAAGCATACCTACTCGGCCATTCCATTGACTTCGTCTACGATCCGCTGCCCGAGGACGCCGAACGCGGCTTTTCCGCCGATCCCTCGCGCGCCTATCTCGCCGGCGCGCCGGAGATCGACTCGCCGGAAGGCGAGGCCATCGGCGATCTTATCGTGCATTGCGTCGTGCAGGTTTTCCCAACCGAGGCGGAATGAGCTGGCCAATCTGGCCGGCGAAGCGTTGAAATTTCGGCGAATGTGTCTATTTTCCCTTAGCCTGTCCGAGAAAAGGCGCCACCGCCCCAGGTTTGACGAAACTGTCCGAGAATCGTCAAATTTCGGCCCTGAAGCCGCGAAATGACGCGCCGCGTCACCCAAGCCCCGGGAGTTTCGGGGGCGTTCAGAGTGGATTTTCGATGCCGACAATCGCGCTGGTCGACGACGACCGCAACATACTTACCTCCGTCTCGCTGTCGATGGAGGCCGAGGGATTCCGCGTCCAGACCTACACCGACGGGGCGAGCGCGCTCGACGGGCTCAAGGCCAACCCGCCGGACCTCGCCATCTTCGACATCAAGATGCCGCGCATGGACGGCATGGAGCTTCTGCGCCGCCTGCGCCAGAAGTCGGACCTGCCGGTGATCTTCCTCACTTCGAAGGACGAGGAGATCGACGAGTTGTTCGGCCTCAAGATGGGCGCCGACGACTTCATCCGCAAACCCTTTTCGCAGCGCCTGCTGGTCGAGCGCGTCAAGGCGATCCTGCGCCGCGCCAACCCCAAGGACGCCGCCGCGCAGAAGGAGACCGAGGCCAAGATCCTGGAGCGCGGTCGCTTGAAGATGGACCCGGAGCGCCACACCTGCACCTGGGACGGCACGCCAGTCACGCTGACCGTCACCGAGTTCCTCATCCTTCAGGCGCTCGCCACCCGCCCCGGCGTGGTGAAAAGCCGCAATGCGCTGATGGACGCGGCCTATGACGATCAGGTCTATGTCGACGACCGCACCATCGACAGCCACATCAAGCGGCTGCGCAAGAAGTTCAAGGTCGTGGAGCCGGACTTCGAGATGATCGAGACGCTGTACGGCGTCGGCTACCGCTTCCGCGAGGCGTAAACCGGGTTTTGTTATGAGCGTCGAGTTCCGCACGACGCAGGCCGCACAAACTCCGCCCTCGCCGACGCGCTGGCGCAAGGCGCGGCTGCGGCTGCGGCTGTGGCGGCTCGGGCGCATGCTCGAATCGAACGTGTCGTCGTCGCTGACCCGGCGCATCGTCACGCTCAATCTCGGCGGCCTCGTCGTGCTGGTCGTCGGCTTCCTGCTGCTCAACCATTTCCGCGCCGACATCATCGAGGCGCGCGAGCAGAGCCTGACGACCCAGGCCGACATCATCGCCGCGGCGGTCGCGGCCTCGGCGGAGGTCGGCGCCGATTCGCTGCTCGTCGATCCCGACAAGCTGCTCGACCTCAGCCCCAGCGACGCCTCGCCGCGCGACGACGATTCGCTGTCGTTCTCGATCAATCCCGAGCGCATCGGCCCGGTGCTGCACCGGCTGGTGACTCCGACCCGCACCCGCGCCCGCGTGTTCGACCGCGACGGCCAGATGCTGATCGATTCGCAGGCGCTGAGCCCGCGCCAGGAGCAGCGCCCCGACGCCGCCGACGCCACCGAAGACACCACCTTCGTCGAGCGGCTCTGGACGACCCTGCGCGAGGCGCTACGCGGCGCGCCCAAGCTGCAACCGAATTACCGCTGGTCCACCAACGGCATGGACCTGCCCGAGGTCGCGCGGGCGCTGCACGGCGAGACGCTGTCGATGACGCGGGTGAACGCGACCGGCGAGACCATCATCTCCGTCGGCGTGCCGATCCAGCGCAACAGCGCCGTGCGCGGCGCCTTGGTGCTGTCGACCCGTGGCGGCGACATCGATCACGTGATCGCCGCCGAGCGCTGGGGCCTGCTGCGCTTCTTCCTCGTCATCGCCGGCGTCATGCTGGTGCTGTCGCTTTCGCTCGCCAACACCATCGGCGAGCCCGTGCGAAAACTCGCCGACGCCGCCGAGCGGGTTCGCCGCGGCATCAAGTCGCGCCAGCAGATTCCCGATTTCACCGGCCGCTCCGACGAGATCGGCCACCTCAGCCGCGCGCTCGGCGACATGACGCAGGCGCTCTACAGCCGCATCGACGCCATCGAGAGTTTCGCCGCCGACGTCGCGCACGAGCTGAAAAATCCGCTGACCTCGCTGCGCAGCGCCGTCGAGACCCTGCCGCGCGTGAAGTCCGAGCCGTCGCGGCTGCGGCTGATGGAGATCATGCAGCACGACGTGCGCCGGCTCGACCGTCTCATCAGCGACATTTCCGACGCTAGCCGCCTCGACGCGGAGATGGCGCGCGACGATTCGGCTCCGGTGGACGTCGCCCAGCTCGCCCGCGCCGTCGTCGCCATGCTCGCCGACAGCCCGCGCAGCCGCGGCGTCGCGCTCAAGCTCAAGGTCGAGCCCGGCCCGGACGGCGGCCGGCCCGCCTATTTCGTCATGGGCCACGATTCCAGGCTCGCCCAGGTGCTGACCAACCTCGTCGACAACGCCTGCTCCTTCTCTCAAGCCGGCGGCGAGGTGCGCGTCTTCCTGCGCCGCAGGGCGAGCGAGGAGGGCGACCGGGTCGAGATCGTCGTCGAGGACGACGGTCCCGGCATACCCGCCCATGCGCTGGAGCGCATCTTCGAGCGCTTCTACACCGACCGGCCCAACGACGGTTTCGGCCAGAACTCCGGGCTCGGCCTGTCGATTTCGCGCCAGATCGTGCAGGCCCACTCGGGCAGCCTGAGGGTCGAGAACCGGCCGCTGCCGCAAGGCGCCGCGACCGAAGACGAAGACGGCGCGCCGCGGCATGGCGCCGGCGCCCGCTTCGTCGTCAGCCTTCCGGCCTGCCCATGAGAAACGAATCATGAGCGCCGCGATCCACGCCTCCGCGGTGCTGGTCGGCGAGCGCGGCGTGCTCATCCGCGGCGTCTCCGGCGCGGGCAAAAGCCTGATGGCGCTGGCCCTGGTCGGCCGCGTGCGCCGCGAGGGCGGCTTCGCCGCGCTCATCGCCGACGACCGCGTCTGGCTCGACGTCGCCTCGGAGCGGCTCATTGCGCATGGAGCGCCGAATCTCGCGGGGCTGTGCGAGCGCCGTTGCGAGGGGCTCGTCGAGACGCCATATGAGCCCCGCGCCGTGCTGCGCCTCGTGGTCGACCTGCCGGAGCGCGGCGTCGCGCCGCCTCGCATGCCGGACGCGTCCGATCTATATGTAACCTTAAGCGGAATAGTTCTGCCGCGGCTGCGCCTTGATCTATCCCCGGGCGTCGACGACGGAGTGTCTGCAGTGTTATCGGCGTTGCCGCGCATCGAGGGCGCGATGTGGCGAAAAAACGTTAGCGAAGAGACGATTTTCGCTTGATCATTGCGCCGCAGCGCACAAAAATGCGTCTCTTGCGTCGGCTTTGTGGGCCACGGTCGGTGAAGCGTTTATGATAGGCATGGTCTTAGTGACCCACGGACAACTCGCGCACGGCTTCCGCGCCGCGCTGGAGCACGTCGTGGGGCCGCAATCGCAGTTCGAGACGATCGCCATCGGGCCCGAAGACGACATGGAGCAGCGCCGCGGCGACATCCTCGAAGCCGCCCAGCGCGTCCAGGACGGCTCGGGCGTGGTGCTGCTGACCGACATGTTCGGCGGCACGCCGTCGAATCTGGCGATCTCGGCGATGGAGGGCGGCCGCATCGAGGTCATCTGCGGCATCAACCTGCCGATGCTGATAAAGCTCGCCACCTTACGCGACACCGCCGAGCTCGACCACGCGGTGATCGAGGCGCGCGACGCCGGCCGCAAGTACATCACCGTCGCCAGCAGGGTACTGACCGCGAAATGAGCGAGGAGGTCGACGAGGAGGGCCGTCCCTGTCCGCCGCCGCCGGATTGCCCCGGCGGCGAACAACGCGAGCTGAAAATCGTCAACCGCAAGGGCCTGCACGCCCGCGCGACCGCGAAATTCGTGCAATGCGTCGACCGGTTCGACGCCGAGATCAGCGTCACCCGCTGCGGCGAGACGGTCGGCGGCGATTCGATCATGGGCATCCTGACGCTCGGCGCCGGGCTCGGCTCCAGCATCACCGTCTCCGCGCGCGGGGCGCAGGCGAAGGAGGCGCTGGACGCGCTTGCGGCGTTGGTGGCGAACCGGTTTGGCGAAGACGAGTAGGGGCCAATAGCGGAAAATAGCGGTATTCTTATGAAAAATAGGATTATGTGCAATGACAGGCTTATGAAATCAGTTATTGCGGGTGGTTACTATTACGCGCTCAAATTCAAGGAATCGATATTATTGGGGATGCGGGAGATCACGCGGACGCCCCAGTACCCTCAATCCCCCCAAGGGTTGTAAATCTTAGCCCCCGTGGCCGCAAAATCTGCGACATTCCTCGTCGCGACCGTCATGCCATGAACAATCGCCGTCGCGGCGATAAAGGCGTCACGTTCGGCCCGTCGATCGGGAATGGGAAGCCGCGCGCAAGCCTTCGCGACGGAGACGTCAATCGAGAGAATGCGTCCGTCGAATCGCGGAAGAATTTGGTCGTCTATCCATGAACGTAAAACCATCCCCTGAGCTTTGTCCCTGCGCTCGATCTTGAGCGCCCCGAGTTCAAGTTCAAGCACGGTTATGGCCGAGAGAAAGACGTTCGCACTCGGTGTCGCATCGGAAAATGACCGCACTTTCAAGTTGGCCTTCTCAGGGCGACGAAGCTCGGAAACGACGTTGGTGTCGAAAATAAACATCAGGACAAATCGGCGGGCTTGAGACCGATGTCGGCGCGCGGCGGATCGAACTCAAAATCCATGTCAACCCCCGGAATATCGGGCTGCGCCAGGGCTTCGGAAACGCTCATTTGCCCGCCCGTCAGCTTCCGATAGTCCTCGATGCTGAGCAGCACATGGGCGGGCTCGCCGCGATCGGTGATGAACACCGGCCCCTGCAGAGCCGCCTTCTTCGCGCCGCTGGTATCCTGATTGAACTCGCGGCTGGAAAGCGTCGTGACGGTCATTTCCCTTCCCCATCTCCGTTTGTAGAGATGTTACTACATTGCGAGGATGACCGCAAGGAAACTCTGCGAGGGCGCCCGCCGGGCTCATTTTTCGAGTAACCGGGGCAAATTTTGTTGCGCGCAGGGGGAGTCAGGCGGCTTGAGATGTGATTCAAGCTTGGAATGGCGCCGAGCGAGACCGAAACGATTGAGAGCAAGTCTGTA
>Ga0182030_10020762_pt1 | contig 12364 bp, 9 predicted proteins | sample 812S3MmetaG_FD_121299 | JGI IMG/M metagenome (GOLD analysis project Ga0182030, IMG submission 121299) | Permafrost microbial communities from Stordalen Mire, Sweden - 812S3M metaG (Illumina Assembly) | ecosystem: Environmental > Terrestrial > Soil > Wetlands > Permafrost | place: Sweden...
CGGGCTTTGTCGATCAGCGTGCCCCGTTCGCCTTCGTTCGTTCCGACTGCGGTTTTCTTTTGGGCGAGACTGACCTGGAGCGCCAGTAAGAGGCAACCTGTAACAACCAGAATCCTGCTCCGAGCCCCGCAACCAACCTTCATCGGCGCTTCCAATCTACTTTCAATTCGCCCCCTGGGCCAAACCGGAATCTGCCCTCCAGAAAACCCGTTGCGAACAGGACAAGATTCTGATCGTAATAGCTTAGGTCTTTCCCATACAAACCCGTCGGCTCATCCTTCATCAGGTTCATGCGAATCATTTGGTGAATGCTTATCTTCGAGCAGTTTGGAAACGCGCTCAGATACGGCAGCAGGGCCGCTGAGAACCCCACAGGTCCATCTTGCGCCATCGGCACTCCCAGGTCACTTACCTTTTCAGGGGGGGCATCATGATCGGCAAGATATCCGCTCATTCCAGGCACGTAATTCACCAGATTTGTGCGTACACCCTGGCTATCGTCCGCCATGCCCGCCCACAGGTACACTCGGATGGCGTCATACGCGCCGCCGGGGCCATCGCTGTCATTGCTCCCTGGCTTCTCGACGGGCACCGGATAAAAACCGTCGCCGGGAAAATAATCGACCCAATCCATGGCATAGCCGTGGCGCGCGCTCTGTTCCAGCAGGTGCGGAATATTGAGAGCGATCTGCTGCCAGGGTCCGTTTGGATCGAACTGCCCTAAACGTTGAAAGACAAAGACCGGAAGGTAGCTCGGATTCAGGGTCCATGTCTGATCGTGCTGGAAGCCCGCCGGGCCCGGCAGCAGCATGACGCCGAAACCGGGAAGATTCGCTACCTCGGTGGCGGCAATCTGCGCCAGCATCCTGTTGCCTAGGTTTGTGTACTGCGGATTGCTCCAAAGGCGACCCGCCTCGACCAGCGCGTAAGCCATCCAGACGTCTGCATCCGAAGCCGAGTTCGTGTCAAGCGGCTTCCACACGCCACTCTGATCTTTTCCCCAGAGCCATGCGGGGAGATGCGTCTGAAGGTCGCCCTGGGCCAGGTTGGTTTGGGTCCAGTTCAGCAATCGGTCAAAATGTGTGCGATCGTTGTCGGCCAGCGCAAAGAACATGGCATACGCCTGCCCTTCAGAGGTGGTGTGCTGATCTCCTTTGGGATCGTATACGCGGCCCTGCGCATCGATAAATCGAGCAGAATAAGAGTCCCATAGCGCCCAATTACGCTGCTTGCACCCGCCCGTTGCGCAGAGCATCGACAATAGCACGATCGGCAGCGCACACTTCCCACGCAGGGACTTCTGAATGCCCATCGCACAAGTCCTCAGGAAAGGAGCGCGCGCGGCAGATCGATATTTGAATCCGGCCAGGCGCCCCTTCGAGTATTCGCTATCTATTCATCTAGCATACAGGTTGATTCCATGGAGTTAAACAGGATGTTCGGGTGTAAAGCGAAAGGAATGTGCAAAAGCCACAGCCACCAGGATGCGCTCATCTGGTGGCTGCTCTTCATTGTTGATTCCTGGTTGTTGGTGTGTGCTCTCAGTCCTCAATCATCCTCAGGCGAGACCTGGCCCTGACGCGCAGCCACTGTCTTGTCCATATGGAAACAAGCAACGCCAGAATCACCACGATGACCGCGATGAGCCACGGAACCTGCCTGAGCCATAGCCGCAACCGCGTCCACCATGGCACCATACCCACGTGATAGACCTCCGCGCCAATCCTGAACGATTGGAATTGGGTCCCGTGCAGGACCGCAACCGATCCGGAGACATCGCTTGACTGTTGAATCTCCATGAACGTGTCCATGAAAGGCTCAAAAGCGCCCGCATCCCTGAAGTGAATGGCAACGATGCTGCGGCTGCCGCCCGGATCGAACGGAGATTCGACTCCCTCAATCACCGCGTCGGGCGTGCCGGAGGCGGTCAGGTCGCCGGATTCAGTGTGCTCGTCAGAGTGGAGCTTCCACCATGCCTGATGCAGAGGAGCAAAGAATCCTTGCGTATCGCGCACCTGAATCTGGCCGCTGCGCAGGGCGACCGGAAGGGTGCCTTTCAACTGGTCGAATCCCGGCTGATCGTCACCCGTGCCTAGAATCAGAAAATCCGTTCTTGCGCCCAGGTGCAGCGCATCGGGACCGGCCACAGTCACGCGCAAGGCGGGATATCCCGTCTGGCGGCCAAAGTGTCCCATCAGCGTAACGAAGGTCTCGACTTCCTGCTCAGTGGGCGTGGGCGGAAGCACTGCGGTGGTCTCGCCAAGATCGGCAAAGCGCGTAAACGGAAAGCCCGCGTTGGCGAAAGTCTCCAGGTTGGGCAGCGGCGCATAGTGCGGATAGCCGCGGAGGTCCAGGTAGGAATCGCGCAGGATGGCGCCTTGCATATTGATCGGCGTCGTATCCTCGCAACCTCCCTTTTTCAACAACTGGAAAGTAAAGTCGAACGAAAGAGAGTTGGAGAACGGCCGCAGATTGACCACCGGTACCGGAACCTCGGTCTCCATCTTGCGCGAGGCCTCTTGTCCGGGAATCAACGGAGTGGATCCCAGAAACGCGTTGTTGACCCGCACCTGCAGGCTTGAGATCGGCCCGATCGGAATCGAATTGTAGCGATACGCGAGCTTGAGCACTGCGTTGGGACGGTCGGCGTAAAAAATGTCCGGCGGAATGCGAAAGTAAACATTCAGAGGCGCAGTGCCGTCGCCCTGGAGTTGATCGGAAGATGCGTAATCCCACAGCGCGATCGTCTGATCGGTGCGCGCCCAGCGCGGCGCTGTGTCGGGCCCCTGTTTCTCCGGGAGCTTGATGCTGTCGATGCTGGCCAGCCCTCCGGCCAGCATGTCGCCGTGCAAGGCGACGGCCTGCGCAGCAATCAAAGCCTGGTCTCCATCGGCGCCGGCAATGATCAGAATCTTGCTGTACTGGTCATTGGGATTGGTGCGCATGGCCACGGTCGGCAGACTGATGCTGGGCAGGCCCAGCCCCGCGGGGAGATTGCCTGCATTGTCCGCAATCACGATCGCATTGCCCTGTGGAATGGCTCCGAAATGAACCGGGAAGCGCACCGGCCTGTTCTCAGAGAGCATGCCGAAGTAGCTGGTGACGATGCCCGCCGCCTGGATCGCCTTGTAGGTGGGAGTGCCCGCAAAAACAACCGGTATGCTCAGCGGCTGGATCACTGCCGGGTCGAGAAACGGTATCGGCAACTGCTTCAGATCGTCGGCCAGCGGCAGCAGATCCCCCTGAATATCCAGAACGGTGTTGCGGTGAACGCGCGCCCACAAGGTAGTGTTGGCCGGGTCCTCGCAAACCATCGTGTAGTGGCCGATGAACTCGATGGTCAGCGTGTTGTTATGGACCAAAAGATCCGTTGGAATTGTGAATTCTGCATCCGCATCCCGGCTGTCCGAGCCGCCCACCTGGCCCGGCGTTGGCTGGATGGTGGCAAAGAGCGTTCCATTCAGGATCAGCTTCAGGTGGCTGAGTTGCGGCAGCAGGCTTGGAGAAAATGCGTAGTAGACGTGAATCTTGGCCGTCTTCACAACATGGGTCTCTGGCAGCGTGAAATAGATGCTGTGCATGCTGTCGATACCGTGAAGCTCGATCTGCGGCGAGCCTGCGTCGTTCAGTGTGAAGGTGTCCTTGTAATGACCCGGGCCAAGAGGGGCATCCGCAGCGGTGGCGCCGGCTTTCGCAACAGTCTTTGCCGTCGCGGCCAAGTGCTGCTGCTGTCCGCGCAGGTTTTGCACTCCGCCCATCAGAAGCGCCGCGAGAATGAAGATGACTGAAGTACGGGCAATTGAAAGCGAATTCGGCTTCCGGTCGTTGTCATCCTTGTCGGTAAACAGGCTTCGGAAAGTCGAAGCCAGTCCGTGCATCGATATCCGGAAGATGCGTCCAAGGCTGACCAACACGTTATCGCTTTCGCGTGCTTCACCCCAGCCAAGCCACGAGTCTGCTCGTGAATAAAGCACCATGGTCAACACTTCCTCTTCGGCAATCGATAAACTCTCAAACCGCACGCGCAGCACTGATCCCTCAGAGGAGATAACTGACGCATGCATTTCAGTTCCCGCGGCCGGCGATGGAAACGCCAGGCGCACCTCAGTCAAAGGCGCGATTTCGATCGCCTCGCTTAGGCGGATACTGGTGCCACCGCTGGACATGTTGATTGTCTCTCCGCTGATCGCCCTTCCGTCCGGCATTCTGGTCTCCACGGGGGTTACCACGCTGATACGCACCGAAGTCCGCAACTGCTTCAGTTCACGCGCCACCGCCGTGCACACGCCCAAAATCACCACGTTGAAGCAGCACCAGAGCACGTTCATCATCACCGTCCCCGGCCGGTCCCTGTCCCAGATGAAGAAACGCGGGATCGCTACGATCAGCCCCGCAATGTTGAACAGGAGCATCACCAGGAATGGCTGCGCAATCTTGGTGTCGAAGAAGGTGCGCTTGACCACGCCTCCCTTGGCCGTCACGTTGAACTTGCCCAATTTGGGGTTGATCAATGCCATCATGGTCGGCAGCAGAATATACGGAGACAGAACCGTCTCGTAGATCTCGTTCCAGAATGAGTGCCGGTGCTCGCCCTGAATCCTCGAGTTGGTCACATTGGAAAGCGTAAGGTGAGGCAGAGCATAGGCGAGAATAGCCGCCCAGTATCCAGGAATATTGGTGTGGTTCAGCAACAGATAAATCAGCGGCGCGGTGAGGAAGATCAGGCGCGGCACTGCATAGAGAAAATGGCACATCGCATTGAAGTAGCACAGCCGCTGCGGAAACGTCAGGCCCGGTGCAAAGAGCGGGTTGTCGGTGCGCAGAATCTGAATCATGCCCCGCGCCCAGCGAATGCGCTGTCCCACGTGGGCCGACAGTCTTTCCGTAGCCAGTCCCGCTGCCTGGGGAATATTGATGTAAGCCGTGCCCCAGCCGTTCATCTGCATGCGCAGCGAGGTATGCGCGTCTTCCGTTACGGTCTCTACCGCGATGCCGCCCACTTCATCCAGCGCCGTCCGCCGCAGCACGGCGCATGAGCCGCAGAAAAACGAAGCATTCCAGAAGTCGTTGCCGTCCTGAACCACGCCATAGAACAGTTCCCCCTCATTGGGGATCACTCGAAACTGTTCCAGGTTGCGCTCGAAAGGATCGGGAGAATAGAAATGGTGGGGCGTCTGCAGCATCGCCAGCTTGCGATCGCGCACAAACCAACCCACTGTCATCTGCAGAAAACTGCGCGTCGGCACGTGATCGCAGTCGAAGATCGCCACCAGCGGAGAACTCAGCGTCTTCAGCGCGGCGTTGATGTTTCCCGCCTTGGCGTGCGCGTTGTCTCTCCGGGTCTTGTAGCCAATGCCGGCCTCGAACGCGAATCGCTCAAACTCCTTGCGCCGCCCGTCGTCCAGGATATAGATATGGATTTTGTCTGCCGGCCAATCCATGTTCATCGCGCCCAGCGCCGAATAGCGCACTACATCCAGCGGCTCGTTGTAGGTCGGAATCAAGACATCGACGTGGGGCCAGTCATCCGTATTTTCAGGGAGCGACACCGGCGCGCGCCGCAACGGCCAGATGGTCTGGAAGTACCCGAGAAACAGAATCAGGAATGCGTAGGCCTCGGCAAGCAGGAGGCACATGATGAAGAACACGTCGAGCGCGCCCCAGTGACTTGCCGGATCCTGAAAGAACTGCACCACCTGCATGATGCGCCAGTATCCATAGCGAAAGGTGCAGAACATCGACATCATCATCAGGGTCAGCGTGACCAGATAAGAATCGGAGCTGCGCGCCATGGCCAGCGCCATCAGAAGGCTCAACAGCCCCAGCACCGCCTGTTGCGGCCAGGTGAGAGGCAGGATGGCGAGGAAACAGAAGCAGGCAGCCGCCGCCAGCAGGAAGATGAGACGCAGGAGTCTGGTAAGAAAATTCTCCCCTGCGCCGATGTCCTGCCAAAGGCCCGATGCGGTCATCGTTCACTCCAGCGCACTCCGCGATAGGTGCTGCTCGCGGCTGCCGATTGGCTCTTGACCCAACCTGCAAGGCTTCCGAAATCCTCAGCCACGGTGGAGTTGGGAGCGTAATCCATCACCGTCATTCCTTCGGCCAGAGCTTCACTCACGGCCGGTGCGCGGCGAAGAACAAACGGCAAGAGACGGTCGCCCAACTGCTCACGAAGCACTTCACGGATGTCCAGGTGCAGCGGGAGCGAAGGATCGAACTGGTTCAGCACATAAAAAGGAAGCGGCGGTTTAGCTTGAGCGTTGCCATTGTGCTGGAAGAAGCTGTCGATGGAACTGAAGCTGACCACCGAATTCATGTCGGGCACCAGCGGCACCAGCACCAGCGGCGCCAGCCGCAAGACGCGGCGGGTGGTTGCGCCCGAAGCGGTTGCCAAATCGACAATCACGCGGCTCGCGCCCCGAGAATACGTGGTGATCTCCCCAGACAAGGCGTCCTGGCTCGTCGTATCCGGGCCCAGTCCTTCGGGGTCAATCGTCACCATCTGGATGGGCGCATCGCCGCTATTGCCTGGAGGGCTGAAGGTCCTCAGCAACCCTGGGCGCTGATCGCGCGCACCGAAGAAGAACGGGAGCAACCCATAGGGCGCTGTATCCACCAGCAGAACCCGCTCGCCGCGAGCCGAGAGAGCGCGGCCCAGTGTTGCAACCAGGCTGGTCTTGCCCACACCGCCGGCGAGAGAGAAGATGGCCACCACGGGAGCGCGTGCCGCCACGGGAGCAGGAACCGCCTCCGCCGGCGCGCCGGCGCCTTCAAAAACGCCCCTCAACGCATACCAGCGCGAAGCAAGTCGATCACGCGAGCCCTGCAGTGTGTCTTCAGGAGCCTGCGGTACCGCCTGCTGGGGAGCAACTTCAGCGCGTTCAGGCATGAGCCAGGCTGGACGCCCGGCATGCTCGAGCGGATCGGCCGTTGCCCATGGATTGCGAGGCAGCGGATAACTGTCTTCGTGCATCGACGAGGCATGCGGATGACTCTGAGCCGGCGCATGAGTCTGGGGTGGGATATATCCGGGATAATCGCGCTTGGGCGAATAATAAGGTGCGGCAGGTTGCGAGGGTGCCTGCGCTGCTTCCGCGGCCAGCGCAGCAGATAAACGATCCGCTTGCGCCTGTTGCTCCGCTTCGCGTTGTGCGGCCTCGTGAGCTGCCAGTTGCGCGGCTTGCTGCGCGGCTGCTTGCGCCGCTGCTTCCGCAGCTTGTTGCGCGGCTTGTTCCGCGGCTTCATGTGCTGCCCGTTGCGCGGCTTCTTGTGCGAATCGCTCCGCAGCTTCTTGCGCGGCTCGTTGCTGTGCAGCCCGTTCCGCGGCTTGCCTTGCGGCCTGCTGCTCTGCCTGACGCGCGGCCTCTTCGGCAACTCGTTGAGCGGCGTCTTTTGCTGCCTGGGCCTGGAGTGCAGCCCGTTGCGCAGCCAATTGCTGGGCAGCCTTCTCCGCGGCCAGTCTTGTGGCCTGCAACTGTGCCTCTTGCGCCGCCCTCTGCTCGGCCAGTTTTTGCTCTGCCAGTTGTTGCGCGGCCTTCTCCGCGGCCGCTCGTGCGGCCTGCTCTGCTGCTTTCTCTGCTGCCAACTGAGCAGCTTTCTCCGCTGCTTGCTGTGCTGCAAGCTGCGCGGCCCGGCGAGCCATCTCTTGCGCTGCCTGTTCCGCCGCCTGGCGTGCTGCCTGCTCTGCTGCTCTTTGCGCGGCTTCCTGCGCAGCTTGGTGCGCTGCCGCTTCGGCCGCCTGGCGTGCTGCTTGCTCTGCCGCTCTTTGCGCTGCTTCCGCCGCGGCTTGGTGCGCCGCCGCTTCGGCTGCCTGGCGCGCTGCCTGCTCTGCTGCTCTTTGCGCTGCTTCCTGCGCGGCTTGGTGCTCTGCCTGTTCCGCTGCCTGGCGCGCTGCTTCCGCTACCGCTTCGCGTGCTTTCTGCTCTGCTGCCTGGCGTGCCGCCGCCTCGCCAGCTTCGCGCGCGGCCTTGTCTGCCGCCTCGCGTGCAGCTTGCTGCGCAGCTAATTCCTCATTGCGGGCCACTTCGGCTGCCCGAGCCTGCTCGGCCAGGCGCCGCATCTCCGCCGCTCGTTCCACATCTGCCAGATTCTGAATCTCGACCGGATGTTCAGCTCCGGCTAACTGCTGTGCCCGCGCCTGCTCTTCTTCTATCGCCTGCTGCACGCGCAACCGCGCCTTCTCCCGGGTTTGCGCCCGCGACGCCGAAAAGTCGCGATACTTGGCGCCGTGCAAATTGGCCCAGGAATAGAGCGTCGCCACATCTTCCGGCGTCTCATTCTGGTCGTACAGCGGACCACGATCAGTCATCCCTCACCCCAGGACCTTCCGCTGTCACTCCCGATTTCCCGCTCATGTCAGGTCATTATTTAGGCTTTAATGCCGCGGAAGGCCAAGACGGACTCACCAAAACGGAGGATATCCTCACCCGGAATCCTAGTCTCTCGCTGTTGACAGAACAATAACACTTGCTCGGTTGCGCCTCTACCACTTTCCTGTCATGGGAAAGTCCCGAAACGCCTCATTTTGTTCGCGATGCGGAACTTCCACAGCGGCGAGTAACTCGTCTGTCCGGAGATGTGATTACCATGGTACCACTATCCTTGAGTACCTGCCTGGACAAGAGGATCAGGCCCCGGAAAAGCCCGTAATCTGCGGCCCTTGGGCGTCGGCGGGGCGGCCACTTCCCTCTCCCGCGGCAGCAACACATTCCCTGTGTTAGTTTGGAAACAGCGGCCTTGAACGAGCTCGTAGCTCAGTTGGTAGAGCAACGCCCTTTTAATCCGAAATTGGCCAAAATTCGAAGACTTGGCGAAACAACACTTTATACATATAACTAATTGAAAGTAAACGATATATAATCCGAATATGCGCTGCATATTGTCGCACTGGAACGCATGGGATACGGTACAGAGTGGCTATTATTTGGCTACCAGAATTCCAGTGCAACGCTATGCAACTGGTGCCGAAACCGGCCGTTGTTTTCGGTCCACAACGCCTTCATGCCGGACAGTAATTACTGGCTCACCGGCCAAACAACAGGGAACGCGGTAAGAACTGCGGAACAACTCGCTGACGGCACTGACCTTCCGTTGGCTAAAGCCGAGGTTCTTGCGCATGGAATCGGCGGACCCTTGTTGACTTAAGAGTACTAGGCCCGTTGCCGAAGATTCATTTGCGATTTAGAATCCGTTGAAAAACTCGCAGCTATGGGAAAGCCGGGATCGTTCTCCCGCAGTGTGCACCTAAGCTGACCCTGCCGGAAACGGGGCCGAATTGCCCCCTAGCCGTCCAGTCTTCATCTGCACTTAGTTTCGATCGAACGGTTCCGTCCCGCCCTTCAGAGGAAGTTCGAGCTGACTCTTCCTCTGGAAGGTCAGCACCCATGTTTCGCCTGTTCCATGTTCAAAAATCTCAAGGGGTACCTGCGAAAGCACTAGGAAGGCGATCAGATTTTCGCTTTTGGGAAGACCGCCTTTGGCATATGCTGCGCGCTTCTCCCTATAAAAACCGGCTCGCCGAAGCAAATCTCCATCAAAACCCTTGAGATTTGCCATCAACGAGGATAAACCTCGTCGAACAGCCAGCATTAGATGAGCGTCAGGCTTTGTGTGCATCAACAGATTGTAAAAGTTTTTACGTGTAACGGAAACTTCTTTACAATTTGGTCCGCCGAAGTTAATCTCTGTGCATCGTCAGGCCTGTTTGGAAAAAGTGCGGCAGGCAGCCAACATCAGAGATCGGGAAAGGGTGCCCTGATTATGACCCAGCGAACCGGTACGTTGTCTAGCCTCAATGATAAGTCACTTCTTCTTCGACGCCCTTTGAAGGCGACCGTCTCCGAAGTCGAGCCAAATCTTTTTGTTGCGCGCGCCCCGCAGTTGCGTGTACTCTTTGGGGGTTCCGGGAAAACTCCAAATGTCGCGCTACGAAGACTCGCGACCGGTATTAAGTGTCAGTATCGCCTTTTGGCAGCTATCCCAAGCGGCAGTCGAACTGTATTCCACAGAAAATTGCTGCGTACTTTCAGAAACTTCGTAAGGGAGAGCCATAGCCGGGATGAACCAACATCAACTATCCGATAAGTTGCAGGAGAAACTTGGTTTTCAGGCAAATCCGGCAAGAGCTAACTCGAAGGTAATCAGCGGTGGAACGCTGAAGGCCGTTAAGTCGCGTCGCCGCAAGAGTACGAGCATCCAACTGGCCCCCCCAGACGGCTATCTTAACCGGGACTCCTTCCTAAGTTTCAATCTGAAACAGCCCGCCCTTGATCCTCAGCAGGTTACTAAGGTCGAGGCTGAGACGGGTCTGCCCCTCTCCCTACAAAAGGACCTTGCGGAGTGCCGTCTCGACTCCGAGGTTGCTCGACTCTTGTTCTATTGCTTTCGGATGGTGGTACTTACCCGCGACAATATCACGATCAAACTTGTCTGTGACTATATTGAAGTCGCGAAGGAGAAGTTGCCTCCTCCAAAATCTCCCGATACCTTCTGGTCCCCTAAGCGGCGGCGATATCTCAGCCATTTGAACAAGCTGCGGAGCGAGATTCAGAGGAACAGGAGGCTTGCAGAGAATGAAGCGACCGAACGGTGCATCTCGGATTTCCTCAAGTACCTCGAAGAGGGCTGGGGTCTCAACTAGTCGGAAACCCCCAATGAACAGTCCTGGGGATAAGAACAGTCTCCTGCGCAGCCTTTCCGCGGGAGACTGTATCGCGTTCATCGGAGCCGGATTCACGGCGCCAACAGGAATGCTTTTATGGAAACCATTGCTCCAGAAACTGATCGACGCGCTGCGGGATGACCCAAATCGAGCGATCCAGGAGCCTCATTCCCTCGCGATCCTTTCCCACGCGCAGTCTTGCCTGAATGAGGGGCAATTTGCAAGAGCGGCCTCTGCGATTCGAACTGCAGATCAATCCCATCTTGTCGACGAATACCTAGATGAGCTATTCGATGCGAATACACATTTCCATAACAAGCGTAAGACGGATGCGGGCAGGGTAGAAATGGCGGCGCGGCTTGAGGCATTGTCCTCTCTGCCTTGGGCCGGCGTTGTCACTACGAATTATGACACTCTCGTGCTGGATTCATTCATCCACTCCAAGGGGTGTAAGAACGTTTGTTACACTCCGTCTTCCGGTCTTGGGCCGATACTGAAGTCGACGGATCGGCCCTTTTTTGTCCATCTTCACAGTAATATCCGTACCCGGAACCTCATCCTCACAGAAGACGACTACGATCAAGCCTACTTAGCGTCGTCGCCGGTGCAGACATTTCTTGAAGCGTTGTTCTTGCGCTACACAGTCGTATTCATTGGCACGAAGGTGGAAGATCGATTCGTGGAGATGAGAAGGCAACTCCAACTCATGTTTGGGCAGACCGAGAGCCCTCGAAAGAGTCAAAACGTCCTCCCTCCCGAATATGTCTTATTGCCGTCGACGGACAATGATCGCGGAGCCTATTTAAGATCTACTTCAGGATTTCGGACGATTCAATACGACAACAAGACTGGCCAGCATGAAGGGCTCACCCCACTGCTCAATGAACTCGCTGAGAGCGTAGCTGAGCGCAAACGGCGAGGGGGCCTCCTCGATGATGTATGTGCGAAGATCCTCAAGATCGTGAGTGAAAAGCCCGAAGGATACAGTTATTCAGATATCAGAACCAAGTTCTGGGCCTCATTCAAGTCTTCACAAAAACACCCCGCGAATCTGAACGACCGCGAGATCGGATACCGACTCTATTTCCTCATTTACCAGGGACTCGTTGCGCTCGACGAAGAACGTGATGTCTTCTATTCTCCCGTGGCGCGTCGACACCTCGTCTGACGATCGATACTGAAAAACGCCGATGTCGCCGGGACGGATTATTGCTTTAAGCGTAATCGCCGCTCCAGTCATGGATAACCGCAGCAGTTTTCAGAGTGTGGGCACTCATGATGGCTTTGGCAGTTGTGGACGGGGTCAATCCTGCCAAGGGTCTCCTCGCTGGCCAAGACCTATGGACGGAAATTGGCGTCCCGAGTCGGCCAGGAGGGCTCGCTCTGTCCTGGGATCACCCCGCGAGCGGTTCTGGATGGTCGGCGCGGGCATACCTCCGGAGGTCGGCCACCGGAATCAAAACGCGCTTGCCAATTCGCCTGGTCGGCAGGCGCTGAGTGGCTACCAGATAATCCAGCGCACGCTGGCTGATGGAGAGCACCTGCGCAGCTTCGCGCCGGCTCAGCAACAACTTCTCTTCGGCGCGAATTGGAGGCTTCTTGTAAGCATATGGTTGAGAACGCGGAGACAATTCCATAATGAGCCATTCACCTTTCCAACTTGTTGAGTTGCATTTGACTTGCGCCCAGTCTCACCGAACGCGC